>VYKS01000156.1_pt1 | contig 41149 bp, 30 predicted proteins | sample 5114511 | NCBI WGS metagenome assembly VYKS01 (sample SAMN12291795, study PRJNA351875) | freshwater metagenome | isolation source: freshwater lake | place: USA: Michigan, Gull Lake | collected 2011-07-05 | reverse complement strand
CCGGTGAGCTTCGCCATCTCATAGAGATGCTGCAGATCGTCGGCGCGGGCGGGACGGATGATGAAGGTCATACGCGTCCCTTTTCGATGATACGCAGAATGGTGAGCGCCGACAGGGCGGCACGTTCGGGCAGGCTGTCGGGGATCAGAAATTCCTCCTGCGAATGAATAGCGCCGCCGCGCGCGCCCATCGTGTCGACGACGGGGACGCCGCACGCAGCGATGTTGTTGCCGTCGCACACCCCGCCGGTCGCTTTCCAAGCGACGGGGATGTCGAGATCCGCACCGGCCTGCTTGACCAGGCCGAACAGCCGCTCGGCACCTGGGTCGAGCGGTTTGGGCGGGCGGTTGAAGCCGCCATGGACATGGACCGACACATCGTGCGCGGCGGCGATGGCGTCGGCAAGCGCGTGGACGGCGGCGCCGGCGCGCTGGATCGCGTCGGGCGAGGCGGGGCGGAAATTGACGCGCAGGATCGCGAGGTCTGGCACGACATTGTTCGGCCCGCCGCCCTCGATCCGTGCCGGATTCACCGACAGATCGTCGGTCATCAGTTGCGACAGGCGCAGCGCGAGATCGGCGGCGGCGACCAGCGCGTTGCGGCCGTCGCGTGGGTTCCGGCCTGCATGGGCGCTGCGTCCGCGCACAACGATCGAGAAATTGCCGGTTCCGCCGCGCGCACCTGCCAGCGTGCCATCGGGCAGTGCGGGTTCGTAGGTAAGTGCCGCGACCCTGCCCTTTGCCGCCTGCGCGATCAGCGCGGCGGAGGCGAAGGAGCCGGTTTCCTCGTCCGAGTTAATCACGACTTCGTAGCCAAAGCGTGCGGCGGCGGGCGTGGCTTCGACCGCGCGCAGGGCGGCGAGCATCAGCGACAGTCCGCCCTTCATGTCGGCCGCTCCCGGCGCGTTGAGGATGCCATCGGGCAGCCAGGTCGCGCCCTGGAACGGGTGATCGGCGGGGAAGACGGTGTCCATATGGCCGGTGAAGAGCATCTGCACCGGTGCCTCGGGCCGCACGCGCAGGTGGAGATGGCGGCCATGGGCGAGCGATTGCACAGTGCCGCTGGTATCGACCATCTCGACCGGGGCGGGTTCGACCAACGCGAGGTCACCGGGCAGAGCCGCAAAGGCATCGGCGAGCAGCCCCGCCATCGTTGCCAGCCCGTTTAGATTGCGCGTGCCGCTATTGACCGCGACCCAGCGTTCGACCTGCGCCAGCATCGGCGCGGCACGGGCCGCCTCGACGGCGGCGGCTTCGATTGCGTTCAGCCCCATAGGGCTGGTGTATCGGGTCGAAAGCGGCGGGTGAACCCCCGCCGCGCGAAAAGTATCGAATGTTACGAGTTAGAACAGTCGGGTGAGCATATAGAAGAGTGCGCCGACCGCTGCCGATGCGGGTATCGTGATGACCCATGCGGCGATGACGTTCTGCGCAACACCCCAGCGAACGGCGCTCGCGCGCCGGGCGGTGCCAGCACCGATGATGCTGCCGGTGATGGTGTGGGTGGTCGAGACGGGGATACCGAGCAGCGATGCGGTGAACACCATGATCGAGCCGCCGGTCGAGGCGCTGAACCCCTGATGCTGCGACAATTTGGTGATCCGCGTGCCCATCGTTTCGATGATCTTCCACCCGCCGGACAAGGTCCCCAACGCGATCGCGATGTAGCAGGAGATGGCGACCCAATGCGGCACGTGAAATTCGCCCGACAGATAGCCGGTCGAGTAGAGCAGCACGGTAATGATCCCCATCGTCTTCTGCGCATCGTTGAGGCCGTGCGCGGTCGAATAGGCGGCGGAGGAGGCGAGGTGGAGCCAGCGGAAGCTCTTCTCGGCCGTGCGGTTGCTGACGCGATGCAGCGCCCAGCTCGATAGCAGCATCACGAGCATGGCGAGCAGCATGCCGAGCAAGGGTGACAGCACGATCGCGATGAGCGTCTTGTTGAGGCCGCTCCACTGGATGCCGGTGAACCCGGCATGCGCCACGCCCGCGCCGACGATCCCGCCAACCAGCGCGTGGCTGGACGAAGAGGGGATACCCTTCCACCAGGTGACGACGTTCCAGAACATCGCCCCGACCAGCGCGCCGAACACGACCGCCGGGGTGACGAGATCCTTGTCGATCAGCCCCTTGCCGATCGTCTCCGCCACCTTGTGCAATTCGGGCCAGGCGAGGGTGAGGAAATAGGCGGCGAAGTTGAAGAAGGCTGCAAACCCGACCGCCTGCACCGGGCCGAGCAGGCGCGTCGCGACCACCGTGGCGATCGAGTTTGCAGCGTCATGCAGGCCGTTGAGGAAGTCGAACCCCAGCGCGAGGATGATGAGGCCGACGAGCAGCGGGAATGCGAGTTCGTGCATCGGACTGGATCAGGCGTGGTCGATGACGATGCCGTCGATCTCGTTCGCGACATCCTCGAGCGCGTCGGTGATCCGTTCGAGATGCTTGTAGATTTCGCGCGCGACCATGAACTTCATGGCGTCGTCGCCATAGGCCTTGAACGCGCGGCGGACGCCGGCGTCGTGGATGTCGTCGGCATGGCCCTCCATCCGCACCAGGCGCTCGGTCAGCTCGTGCAGGCGGACGCCGTTCTTCGCGACATCGCGCAGCAGCGGCATGGCTTCGGCAGTGAGCCGGGCGGCATCGACGATGATGGCGACGATATCGCGCATCTCGGGCTCGAACGTGTCCACTTCGTACAGGTCGACGGCGGCCGCGGCGGCCTGCATCTCGTCGATCGCGTCGTCCATTGCGCCGATCAGGCTGGTGATCGCGCTGCGGTCGAACGGGGTCAGGAAAGTCTTGCGAACGGTCTGCAGCACTTCGCGGATGATCCCGTCCGCATCATGTTCGCGCTCCATGATCTCGCGGATATGGTCGCTGGTCGCGCCGTTGCCCTGGAACAGGCGTGACAGCGCGTCGGCGGCGGCGGTGATGGTCACCGCATGCGCCTCGAACAGTTCGAAGAAATTTCCGGTCTTGGGCAGAAGGCGCTGAAACCACGCGAACATTTGGCTTGCTTTCGATTTTTGCGCGACGACGGCGAGCATGCTCGTCCGCCGCGCGGCGGCATTGAATTCGGTCGGGCCGAAGCTGCGGATCAGCTCGCGAAGGTCGGGTTCGTCGACCGCTTCCGCGGCTTCGGCGAGAGTGAACCAGCGGCGCTCGCGCTGATCCTGTTCTTTCCAGCGCGCCAGTTCGGCGGTGACGGCGAGCGGGAACACCTCGACATCCGCCATCAGATACGCGCCATTGCCGCGCCGCTTGCGATAGCGGTAGGCGCCGATCGGGGTGGGGCAGGCGGCACCGACCACACCCGCCTCTTCCTCCGCCTCCTCGGCGGCGGCGAGGTGCGGGGGCATGCCGTTCGGCACATTACCCTTGGGGATCACCCAGCGCCCGGTTCCGCGCGACGTGACGAGCAGCACGCGCACGGGGGCATCGATGGCAGTGCCTTCGGTGCGATAGGGAAGGGCGGCGATCTGGCGAATGACTGTAGCTCCGGGTTGCGGCCCGATGCCCGATTTCGCCGAATGTTACAATCGTGTGAAGTTACTGTGACAGTTTGTCAGCGAACGATAGCCCTAGAAGTCCACCAGCAGGGACGCGCGCGTCGTTGTGTCGGTGCTCTTGCGCCCGTTCGGTGGCGCGCTTTCATAGTTCACCGCATAGGACATCTGGGTCGAAAACGGGCCGAACAGCTTGACGCGTAGCGCGGATTTACCGGTGATCGTGCTGTTCTGTTGCTCGACGAACGCCGACGCGTCCTGGCTAAAGGTCACCCCGCGGCTCAGCTTCCAGTCGAGGTCGAGCTTGCCGCGCGCGGCGAGCTGACGCTCGTTCGGGGCAGTCACGAAATCGGTGTAGCGGAATGCCGGGCCGAGTTCGAGGTCGAGGGTCAGCGTGGGAGACTTGACCGCGGAGTAGCCGGCACCGGCGGAGATCGCATAGCGCTCGTCAAAGCCAAGGAAGCGATCGCTTTCGAACTGCGCCGCGCCATAGACATAGGCGCGGTCATCGACCTTCCAATTGGGTTCGTATGCCGCGAGGTAGCGTTCGCGCACCGTCTGGCCGAGGCTCTCCTGATAATCGGCCTGGACGCGCAGCTTGTGCCGCCAGCGCAGCGCTTCGCGCTTGAGGTCGAGGACGCCGGTCAGGCCGAGCGTTTCGGTATTGCCGGTGGTGAAATAGCCGCCGAGTTCGGCGCGACCCTTGACCAGATCGAGGAACTTGGCTTCGCGCAGCCGACGCTCGGCCGCTTCCTTGCGTTCGCGCCGCCAGGTGGCCGCAGCGGACTCGAACTGGGCGGCGCGTTCCTTGTCGGCGGCCTTGGCATATTTGACGATCGCGTTGACCGCAGCCTCGTCGCCCGCCTTCATCGCGGCGTCGAGCATCGCCTTCACCTCCGACGACCGCTCGACCGACTGGTTGGGCGGCGGGGGCGGAGCTGCTTCCTGCGGTGCCGCTGTGGGCACGTCGGCATTGGCGAGAAGCAGGGGCGCGACGAGGAGGAGAGAGGCCATGTAACCGGTTACTATCCGATTCCGGCCAAGAAATCGAGTGTGGTGCGGCATCACCCGGCCTCCCCGTTGTTCAGGCCGAGCGGCTCGGCGAACATGCGCAGGATTTCGATATAGAGGTCGCGCTTGAACGGCACGATCACGTGCGGAAGCTCGCGCGGGTCGAGCCAGCGCCAGGCGCGGAATTCGGGTTCGGCGGTGGCGATGTCGATCGCCTCGTCGCCCGCGGTCAGGCGGAACAGGAACCAGCGCTGGCGTTGCCCGCGCCATTTGCCCTTCCACACCTTGCCCAGCAGATCGTCGGGCAGGTCATATTCCAGCTCGACCTCCGGCGCGGCGAGCAGTTCGACATGCGCGCGCTCGACGCCGGTTTCCTCCCACAGCTCGCGATAGGCGGCGTCGAGCGGGTCTTCGCCCGGATCGATCCCGCCTTGCGGCATCTGCCACGCCTCCAGCGTCGAATCGAGCCGCTGGCCGACGAACACCTGGCCGTCACGGTTGAGTAGCATCACCCCGGCGCAGGGGCGGAAGGGCAGGGCATCGCGGTCGATCATGCTGCGGCCTGCGTCATCACGCGGTTCGCCTCAGCCTCGGTCAGCAGCGCGCGGAATGCGACGAGCATGCTCGCAACATCGCCCTGTCCCGACGGGATCGCGCGGCGCAGGGTGATGAAGCCGTGGATGTTGCCGACTGCCTCACGGAATGTGACCGGAACGCCTGCCGCTGCAAGTGCCCCGGCATAGGCGCGCCCCTGATCGCGGATCGGGTCGAGGCTGGCGGTGAGGACCAAAGCGGGGGGCAGCCCCTCCAGCGTTGCATGGCGCATCGGCGAGGCACGCGGGTGATCGAAGTCCGGGCCATAGCATTCGTTGAACCATGCCATGCCCTTGGCCGTGAGCAGATAGCCCTCGGCAAACTGCGTTGCCGACGCATAGTCGCCACCGAAATCGGCGGCTGGGTAGATCAGCAGCTGTCCGATCACGGGGACCGCGGCCGGCGCGTCGCGCAGGTCGATCGCGGCGACGGCGGCGATCTGTCCCCCGGCGCTGTCGCCCGCCAGCGCGATGCTGGTGACCGCGCGGCCGAGTTCGGCTGGGCTGGAGGCGACCCAGCGCGCCGCCGCTTCGCAATCGTCCGATGCGGCAGGCCACGGGTTTTCGGGGGCTAGGCGGTAATCGACCGACACCACCGGCAGATCGAGCGCACGGCTGAGTTCGGCGGTGAAGCTGGCATGGCTGTCGATATTGCCGATGACGAAGCCGCCACCGTGGAAGAACAGCACGACCGGACCGGGTTCGCGCCCTTCACGCACGTCGAACAGGCGGGCGGGGATCGGGCCGGCGGGGCCGGGGATGGTCAGGTCCTTGATCGTCGCCAACTCACCCTGTGGCAGATCGACCAGATCCTTCATTGCCAGATATTGCGCCCGATACGCCTCCGGCTGTGGCGGCCAGGGCATTTCGGGCATCGCGGCGAGCATGTCGAGGAACGCGCGGGTATCGGGGCGGACAAAGGGCGTGGCCAAGATCAGGTCTCCTCTTATGTGCCGGGTCATAGGCGAGGCAACGCGGCGGCGTCCACCCGCGCAACCGGCGCTTTGGCGCCCAACCGCTCCTATTCGGTAAGAAAAGAAGAATTTCGCTGTCCTGTACGTAACTCTGCTGCTAGGGGCGCGGCCATGTTTCGAAAACGGCCCATTATCACCGCCCGGACCGCGACCCGCCCCTGACCGGCCGGTCGCGCGGGTCCGGGTATCCGCCGCGAAACATTTCTCTCAGCGCGCCGAACCGGGCGCTGACTTCCCACCGAAGAATGACTATGTGCCTGCCCGTATTCCGGGCGGCTCGACCGCATGAAAGGGTCTATTGATGGGTTACCGTGTCGTAGTCGCAGGCGCCACCGGCAATGTCGGGCGCGAAATGCTCGCCATTCTGGCCGAGCGCGAATTTCCGATCGATGAGCTGGCCGTGCTCGCGTCCGCGCGCTCGACCGGCGACATGGTCGATTTCGGCGAGACCGGGAAACAGTACAAGATCCAGAATATCGACCATTTCGACCCCACCGGCTGGGACATGGCGCTGTTCGCGATCGGGAGCGAGGCGACCAAGGTTCACGCACCGCGCTTCGCCGCCGCCGGCTGCACGGTGATCGACAATTCGTCGCTCTATCGCATGGACCCGGACGTGCCGCTGATCGTGCCGGAAGTTAACCCGGAGGCGATCGACGGCTACAAGGCGAAGAACATCATCGCCAATCCGAACTGCTCGACCGCGCAGATGGTGGTGGCGCTGAAGCCGCTGCACGATGCGGCCAAGGTCAAGCGCGTGGTCGTCGCGACCTATCAGTCGGTGTCGGGCGCGGGCAAGCAGGGCATGGACGAACTGTTCGAACAGTCGCGCAACATCTTTGTCGGCGACAGCGCCGAGCCGAAGAAGTTCACCAAGCAGATCGCGTTCAACGTGATCCCGCATATCGACAGCTTCCTCGACGACGGGTCGACCAAGGAAGAGTGGAAGATGGTGGTCGAGACCAAGAAGATCCTCGACCCCAAGGTCAAGGTGATCGCCACCTGCGTCCGCGTACCGGTGTTCGTCGGTCATTCCGAGGCGGTGAATGTCGAGCTGGAGAACGAGCTGTCGGCCGAGGACGCGCAGAACATCCTGCGTGAGGCACCGGGCATCATGCTGGTCGATAAGCGCGAGGATGGCGGGTACGTCACCCCCGTCGAATGCGTCGGCGACTATGCGACCTTCGTCAGCCGCGTGCGCGAGGATTCGACGGTCGAAAACGGCCTCGCCTTTTGGTGCGTCAGCGACAATCTGCGCAAGGGCGCGGCGCTGAACGCGGTGCAGATCGCCGAACTGCTGGGTCGTCGTCACCTGAAGAAGGGCTGAGCGCCCGGCGATGGGCCTCCCCGCCGCGCAACTTTGGTGGCTGCTCGCATGCCTTGCGGGCGTTCCGCTGAGCGCGGTTGGGGCGGCCTATCCGCCCAACACCTGGCTGCAGGTCGGACCGGTCGTGGTCGGAGTTCCGCTGGCATGGTGGGCGCTGCGCCGCTGGCCGTTCAGCACCGCCAGCGTGGCGTGGGCGTGCAGCTTCGTGCTGCTGCACCTGTTCGCCGCCCGCTGGACCTATAGCAGCGTGCCCTACGACGCCTGGGGACAGGCGGCATTTGGCTTCAGTATCGACGCGGCATTGGGCTTTCAGCGCAACATGTTCGACCGGCTCGTGCATTTCGCCTCCGGCCTGTGCTTTGCGCTGCCGCTGGTCGAAGCCGGGATGCGCCATGCCGGGCTGACGCGGCGGATGGCGGTGACGTTCATGCTCCTCGCCGTGCTGGCGATCGGCGCGGTTTACGAGATTTTCGAATGGCTGCTGACGCTGGGCCTCAGCACCGAGGCGGCGGAACAGTATAATGGGCAGCAGGGCGACATGTTCGACGCGCCCAAGGATATGGCGCTGGCGCTGGCTGGTGCGGTACTCGCGCTGGCGACCGGTGTGACCCGGCGGGATAGCCCGTCCGCCTGAACGGACGGGCCGGAAGCTCAGAACTCATCCCAGTTATCGAGCGCCACCGCCGCGCTGCCGCCGCTCGCGGCGATCGGCAGCTTCGGGCGCACCAGCGGCGCAGGCTTGGACTTTGCCGCAGGCTTGGCCGCCGGCTTTGCTGCGGTCGGTGGGGGGACCGGGAGGGGCTTGGGTGCGCCGACCGATGCGGGCCGCGACGACTGTCCGGCATCGAACTGCGATGCCTGATCCGCGAGCGTATTGACCTGCGCCAGCAGGCCGCGCGCAGCAGCCGAGGTTTCCTCGACCATCGCTGCATTCTGCTGCGTCGACTGATCCATCGTCGCGATCGCGGATGCGATCTGCATCATCGCGGCGGATTGCGAGCTGTTGTCGGTCGACATGGTGCCGACCAGCCCGTTGACCGTGCTGACCGTCTCCACGATCCGGGCGAGCGCGCCGTCGACACTGCGCACCGCATCGACCGCGACGGCGACTTCCTCCTGCGTCAGGGTGAGCTGCTCGCGCGCGCGCTTGGCCTCTTCCTCGGCGCGCATGGCCAGAGCGGAGACGAGGTCGGCGACGACTGCGAAGCCGCGACCGGCTTCCCCGGCGCGCCCGGCTTCAACCGCGGCGTTCATGGCGAGAACGCGGGTCTGGAACGCGATCTTGTCGAGCCCCTCGATCACATCGTCGATGCCGCGCGCGCTTTCGCTGACCCGGCTCATCGTCGCCACGGCCTGTTCGGCGGTGGTGCGGCCGGATTCGACAACGCTGCTGGCCTCTTCGGCACGCATGACTGCGTCCTGTGCGGCGCGCGACATGATCTCGAGACGGCTGTTGATCTGCGCGATCGCGGCGGTGGTTTCCTCGATGCTGGCGGCATTGCTTTCCGACCGGCGAGCGAGGTCATCGGCGGCGGTGGAGATTTCGCCGGTCCCGGCCTTGATCGCGATGGTCGATTCCACCACGGTTCCGACCAGCCCCCGCAGGGCGATGACGGCATCGTTGAAGTCGGTACGCAGCGCGGCATATTGCGGGTCGAATTCAGTTTCGATCCCTTGCGTCAGCTTGCCCTGTGCGACGCGCTTCAGGCCATCGCCGAGCGCACGGACGACCTTGTCCAGCGCGTCCTTGTTGCGCGCAATCTCGGCCTCGGCGGCGGCGCGGGCGGCGGATGCCTCTTGCAGGATGGCCAGAGCGCGGGCCATCTCGCCGATTTCGTCGCCGCGCTCCGCCCCCTGAATCTCGCTGCGCGTGTCGCCATCGGCGAGGCGGCGCATGCTGGCGATCATCGCGGTGATCGGCGCGAACAGGCGGCGGCAGATCCAGAACTGCACGGCACAGCCGACCAGCAGTGCGACGAGCCCGATTTCCTCGAGCATCAGCACCAGTCCCGAGGCGCTGCCGCGCACGTCCTCGACCGGGATGCCGACATAGAGGATGCCGATCGTCTTGCCCGACGCATCGCGGATCGGATCGTACGCTGTGTAATACTCCTTGCCAAGAATCTCGGCCTGCCCGCGATAGGGCTTGCCGTCGCGCAGCACCGCATCGAACACCGGGCCGGGCGCAAGCTTGGTTCCGACGGCGCGGCTGCCATCGTCCTTGATCACGTTTGTCGCGATACGCGTGTCGCCGAGGAAGATCGTGGCGGTACCGCCGACCAGCTTCTTCACCTTGTCGACCGGATCGTTGAAGCCGTTGAGCGGCCGGCCGTCGAGCAGCAGGCGATCGCCCTCGACACTGAACCTGGAGCCATATCGGCCCAGCACGTCGCGTGCGACAGTCATGTTGGTTTCCTGCCGGTCCGTCGCCCGCTTCTGCAGATCCTGATCCAGCGCCCATTGCGTCGTGAAGACGAGCGATGCCGCGAGCGTCAGCATCGCGAGGCAGGAGAGGACCGTGATCTTGGTAGCGAGCGTGAAGCGATTGAGCATGTGTGACCCGGCCCGGCTGGTTTTCGTTGGGTCACATTATAGGACGCGGTGGGGCACTCCGGTCGTCAGTGACCCGCCGCCGCCGGATCATTTGCGATCTGTGCCTTTGGTCGCTTCAGGAACAGCACCAGCGGGATCGAGGCTGCGGTGACGATCATCATCGCGTGGAAATCGTTGAGATAGGCGATCATCGCCGCCTGACGCGTGACCTCGGCATTGGCCATCGCAAGCAGTGCGTCGGTCTGGCTGCCGAAATTGGCGAGCAGGTTGGGGTCGAGCGTCTGCATCCGTTCGGCGGTGATGTTCGGGGCAAGGTCGGCATGGCTGATCTGGGTGCTGCGCGCGAGGATCGTGGTAACGAGCGAAATGCCGATCGACGCGCCGATGTTGCGCGACAGGTTGGTGAGGCTCGCCGCCTCGGTCCGCTGATGCGCGGGGAGGGTGGCGAAGGCCATCCCGTTGAGCGGCATGAAGATCAGCCCCATGCCGAGTCCCTGGATCAGTCCCGCGACGATGAACGGCGTCGCGCCCATCTCCAGCGACCAGGTGGTCATGTCATAGAGTGACCAGGCCGCGAGCGCGAAGCCCGATCCGACCAGCAGTCGCGGATCGACCCCGCGCGCGACCAGCCGGGCGGACAGGCCCATCGTCACCAAAACGCCCACCCCGCGCGGCATCATCAGCAAGCCGGTGTCGATCACCGGATAGCCGTAGAGCGACTGCAGCATCGGCGGGAGCAGCGCCATCGTCGCCATCATCACGACGCCCACGACCTGCATGAAGGCGAGCGCGGTGACGAGGTTGCGGTTGCGCCACAGGCTGCGTTCGAACATCGGGTTCTTGCCCGTCGCCATATGGACGATGAACATCCAGATCGCGGTCCCGGCGACGATCGTCTCGATCCAGATTTCGGGGGAGGAGAACCAGTCCGCATGCTGTCCGCGGTCTAGCATCAGCTGCAGCGCGCCGATGCCGACCGCGAGCAGGGAAAAGCCGAACACATCGAACGCGCGCTTGCGCACCGGGCGGCTGGGCAGCAGCCACCACAGAATGACGAGGCAGATCAGCCCCAGCGGCAGGTTGACGTAGAAGACCCAGCGCCAGTTGAAATTCTCGGTCAGCCAGCCGCCGAGCACCGGCCCCAGGATCGGGCCGATCATGATGCCCATGCCCCATACCGCCATCGCCTTTTGCTGGTCCTTGGGCGCGTTGATGTCGAGCATCACCGTCTGGCTGAGCGGGTTCATGAATGCCGCTGCGATCCCCTGAAGGATGCGGAAAAGAACCATCTGCTCCAGGCTTTGCGCTGCGCCGCACAGGGCGGAGGCGGCGATGAAGCCCACGATCGAGATCAGGAACAGGTTGCGCGATCCGATCCGATCCGACACCCAGCCGGTGATCGGGATCGCGATGGCCGAGGCGACGATGTAACTGGTCAGCACCCAGGTGATCGTGTCCGCCGTCGCGCCGAGCGAGGTCTGCATGTGCGGCAGTGCGACATTGGCGATGGTGGTGTCGAGGATCTGAATGATCGTCGCCAGCATCACGCCGAAGGTGAGCAGCGCCTTGTTGTGCACGGGCAACGCCGCCTGTCCCGCCGGGGGCGGGGCGGGGGGCGTGTCGGCGGCGGGGGCGGCGGCGCTGGCCATGGGTGGGCTTACTTGCTCGTGTCTACGGTGACTTCGGCGGAGAGGCCCGCGATCAGCTGGCGCGGGCTCTTTTCGTCGATCGCGATGCGGACCGGCACGCGTTGCGTCACCTTGACCCAATTGCCATTGGCGTTCTGCGCCGGGAGCACCGAGGTTTCGGAGCCGGTCTGCGACCCGATCGACGCAACATGGCCCTTGAGCTTCAGGCCGGGATAGGCGTCGAAGCGGACCTCTGCAGGCTGACCGACGCGCATGTCGGCGAGGTCGGTTTCCTTGAAATTGGCCTCGATCCACGATCCGCCCGAGCGGACGAGCGTGACGGCGGGCAGGCCCGACATCATCATCTGCCCGACCTGCAGCCGGTCGGCCTGGCTGACCACACCGTCCACGGGTGCGCGGCGCACGGTGCGTTCGAGGTCGAGCAGCGCCTTGGCGCGTTGGGCACGGGCGGCGGCGATGGCTGGATTGACGCCGGGCACCGCGCTGCCGCTCGACAGCTTGGCGCGGGCTTCATCGGCTTCGGCGAGTGCGCTCTGATAGCTGGCGCGCGCCTGTTCGACCGAATGCTGCGCCTGTTCGAAGCGGGCGCGCGTGGTGAAGCCGCGATCCATCAGCGCCTTTTGCCGGGCATAATCCTCCTGCGCCGAGGCAATGCGATCGCGCGCGGCCTGGATGTCGGCGCCGGTCCCGACATAGCTGGCCTGCATCGTCGTCACCTGAACCTGTGCGTCGGCAATAGCGGCATCGGCCTGGGCGACCGCGATACGATAGGGTTCGGGGTCGATGCGGAAGAGGATGTCGCCTGCCTTGACGCTCTGGTTCTCCTTGACCGCGACCTCGACGATCCGCCCCGCGACGTCGCTGGCGACCGACACCTTGTCCTGCTGGACATAGGCATTGTCGGTCGAGACGGTGCCGCCCGAAAGCGACCACCACAGCGCGATCGCGCCGATGACGACCAGCGGCACACCGAACATCAGGATCGGGCGCAGCAGGTTGCGCTTCGGCTTCACCGCCACCGGTTCTGCAGCCGTAGCGGTTTCGATGCGGGATCGGCTTCAGCCATTGGCGGCCTCGTTGGACTGGTCGGGGTTGAGATTGTCGCGCAGCCTTTCGAGCAGCGCGTGGAGCTTTGCCTGATCTTCGGCGCTGATCCCTTCGGCTGCGTCGACGAACAGTGAGTCGGCGATGCCCTTCAGCTGGAGCAGGATCGGCTGGGCGGCGTCGGTCAGGTGGATGCGCCACACGCGCCGGTCGCCCGGATCGCGCCGCCGCTCGACCCAGCCGGCTTCCTCGAGCCGGTCGATCATGCGGCCGAGCGTGATCGGTTCGACTTCGAGCAACTCGGCGAGCATGCCCTGATTGCTGCCCTCATTGCGCTTGAGCACGCTTAGGGTCCGCCATTGCTGGCGGGTCACACCGATCAGGCGCGCGCGCTCGTCGAAGCGCTTGCGGAGCAGGCGGGAGACGTCGCTGATCAGGAATCCGAGAGAGTCGGTCATGAGCCGCGATATAATAAGCATGCTTATAGAATGCCACTGCTATAAGTTGCATTTTGCCATGCATGCGATTGCGCGCAACGCAAGCGCACGGGCTTTTCCGGAGCGGCGATCCGGTGCATCAGGCCGGCATGACCGACACATTCAAGACGTTCGAAAGTTTCGACGGCCAGCGCATCGCCTGGCGCGAGTTGGGAGAGGGGCGGCCGGTGGTGCTGATCCACGGCTATTTCTCCGACGCGCAGACCAACTGGATCAAATATGGCACGGCGGAGAAGCTGGTGGCGGCGGGCTTCCGGGTTATCATGCCTGACCTGCGCGCCCATGGTGACAGCGCACGGCCGCATGACCTCGCTGCCTATCCGCCGGACGCGCTGGCGCAGGATGCGGAGGCCCTGATCGCGCATCTGGGCCTGACCGACTATGATCTGGGTGGCTATTCGCTGGGCGCTCGAACAACGGTGCGCGTGCTGGCGCGCGGGATCGCGCCGAAGCCGCGGCGCGTGGTGCTGTCGGGGCTGGGCGATGAGGGCGTGACCGATACCGGACGCCGCGCGGGGTTTTTCCGCCGTGTGCTCACCGGCTTTGGCAGCTTCGTGCGCGGGGACAAGGAGTTCATGTCGCAGGCGTTCCTCAAGACGACCGGCGGGGATCCCCAGGCGCTGCTCGGCATTCTCGATACCTTTGTCGACACGCCGCCCGAGGCCGTGGCGATGCTGGACGTCCCTGTGCTGATCGTCGCCGGGGCGGAGGATGACGAAGTGGGTTCGTTCACCGGGCTGGCCGAAATGCTGCCGGATGCGCGCTTCGTCGAGGTTCCGGGCAATCACATGAGCGCGGTCACGCGCCCCGAACTTGCCGACGCGATCGTAACATTTCTGACCGCTTGACCGCCTGCCGGGGCAGGCGCAGGTTGCGCGCATTCAACATCACTGGGTTTGAGAGGGTTTGATGATCCGCACCGGAATTTCGACGATCGCGCTGGCGGTCCTGCTGGCGACGCCCGCCGTCGCGCAGACGAAGGCGCCCGCCACCGCGCCGACGGCGGCTGAAGCGGACGCGTTCGTTGCGCGCGCGACCAAGGAGTTCGAGGAATTCTCGGTCGACGATGCGCGCATCCAGTGGCTGTATGCGACCTACATCAACGACGACACCTCCGCGCTGGTCGCCAAGAGCGGTGCCAAGGGGACCGAACTGGCGGTCAAGTTCGCGCTGGAGGCGGCGAAGTTCGACAAGGTGAAGGGCCTGTCGCCCGATACGCGTCGGCAGCTCGACATCCTGCGCAGCGCGATCACATCGCCCGCGCCGACCCGGGCCGGGGCAGCGACCGCGCTCGCCAAGCTGCAGACCGACATGCAGACCGTCTACGGCACCGGCAAGGGCACGCTGAACGGCAAGCCGATCAACGGCAGCGACATCGAGGCGGCGATGGGCACCAGCCGCAACCCCGATGAGCTCAAGGAAATGTGGACCAGCTGGCACGACAGTGTCGGCGCGCCGCAGCGCCAGGATTACCAGCGCGCCGCCGGCCTGCTGAACGAAGGCGCGCGCGAACTGGGCTTCAAGGATGTCGGCGCGATGTGGCGCTCGAACTACGACATGCCGCCGGAGGAGTTCGCGAAGCTCACCGACAAATTGTGGAACGAGGTGAAGCCGCTCTATGAATCGCTGCACACCTACGTCCGCTGGAAACTGAACGAGAAATATGGCGACGCGGTCCAGTCGAAGACCGGACCGATCCGCGCCGACCTGCTCGGCAATATGTGGGCGCAGGAATGGGGCAATATCTACGACATCGTCGCGCCGGCGGGGTCGGGGGATCTGGGCTTCGACGTCGGCGAACTGCTGGTCGCCAAGGATTATGACGCGATCAAGATGGTCAAGGCCGGGGAGGGCTTCTACTCCTCGCTCGGGCTCGATCCGATGCCGGAAACCTTCTGGAAGCGCTCGCAATTCGTGAAGCCGGCCGACCGCGAGGTGCAGTGCCATGCATCGGCGTGGAACCTCGACAATGTCGACGATCTGCGCATCAAGATGTGCATCAAGGTGAATGGCGACGATTTCGTCACGATCCACCATGAGCTGGGGCATAACTACTACCAGCGCGCCTACAATCAGAAGCCTTTGCTCTATCGCAACGGCGCGAATGACGGCTTCCATGAGGCGATCGGCGATTTCGTCGCGCTGTCGATCACGCCCGATTACCTCGTCTCGATCGGCCTGCTCGACGAGAGCAAGGTGCCGAGCGCGGACAAGGACACCGGGCTGTTGCTGCGTCAGGCGATGGATAAGGTCGCGTTCCTGCCGTTCGGCCTGCTGATCGATAAATGGCGCTGGGGCGTGTTCTCGGGCGGGATCCCGGCGACTGGCTATCAGGGTGCGTGGGACGCTCTGCGCTTGCAATATCAGGGGATTACGCCCCCGGTGAAGCGCGACGAGACCAAGTTTGATCCGGGCGCAAAGTATCACATCCCGGCGAACGTACCCTATACCCGCTACTTCCTCGCGCGGCTGTTGCAGTTCCAGTTCTACAAGGCGGCGTGCGATCAGGCCGGGTGGAAGGGCCCGCTCCACCGCTGCTCCTTCTATGGCAACAAGGAGGTCGGCGCGAAGCTGAACGCGATGCTGGAAATGGGCGCGTCCAAGCCGTGGCCCGATGCGCTGGAGGCGTTCACCGGCAGCCGCGAGATGTCGGGTGCGGCAATGGTCGAGTATTTCGCGCCGCTGAAGGCGTGGCTCGACGAGCAGAACAAGGGCAAGCCCACGGGCTGGTGACGAAAAAGGCCGCCGCGAGCGGATCGCGGCGGCCTGTTTCCCGGAACGATGCTGAAGGATCAGCTCGGAAGCTTTTCCGGGATGGTACCTTCGTCCGCGATTCCGGCCTCGAACGAGGCCGAGCTGTCCGTGCCGTCTGCCTGATGCGCCTTGGCTCCGGTTGCGGTGTCCTGGGGACCGCCCTGACCCTTTTTGAGAGCGTAGAACAGGCCTGCCGCCGCTGCGCCGATCGCCGCGACGCCGCCGATCAGGGTTGCGAAGAAGTTGCGGTCGCCCATCTTCTCGCGCGTGTCGGCGACGAACTGGACCGGTGCGGAATCCGACACGGTTTGCGCCGCGGACTGGGCCGCGGAGCTGACCTTGGCTGCGGCAGCCTCGACAGCGGCGCGCGGGCGGCTGGGCTTGGTGCTGCGCGTGGTCGCGCGTGGCTTTGCGGTCGCGGCAGGCTTGCGTGCAGCGGCGGTACGGCGCGGGGGCGGCGCCTTGTCAGCGGCAGCCGGTGCTTTTGCCGTCGGCTTGGCGGCGGCGGGCTTGCGCGACGGTGCCTTGACCGGCGTCACCGGCGCGTCCGCGGTGGAAGCCTCGGCCGCTGGCGTAGATGCCGCCTTCGCAGCCGCTGGAGCCTTGGGCTTCGCGGGCGTCTTGGGCTTGGCGGTCACCTTGGTCTTGGCCGGGGCCTTGGCAACCGCCGGAGTCGCTGCCTCGGCCTCAACGGGCTTGGTCGCAGGCTTGGCTGCAGTCTTGCGCGGTTTCGCCGGGGCCTTGGCCTTGGTCGGGGTACCGTCTTCGCTCGATGTGGTCGGGGCTTTCGCCATCACGCAACTCCAATGGTTTCGTGTCTGTAACCAGCCTGAGCCAAAACGGTTTCCCGCGTCAATGAAAAGCGCGCGGTTTGCGCAAACTTACCGGAAGGGCGGCTCGTTGAACGCACGCAGCTTGCGGCTGTGCAGCTTTGCCCCTTCGCGTCGCAGCTCCTCGCAGGTTTCGATGCCGATCTTGAGGTGCTCGGCGATGGCGCGCTCATAGAATCGGTTGGCTTGGCCGGGCAGCTTCAACTCGCCGTGGAGCGGCTTGTCCGACACGCACAGCAGCGTCCCATAGGGCACGCGGAAGCGATAGCCCTGCGCGGCAAGCGTCGCGCTCTCCATGTCGACGCCGACCGCGCGGCTCAAGGAGAAGCGCAGCGCCGAGCGCGAGAAGCGCAGTTCCCAGTTGCGGTCGTCGGTGGTGACGATCGTGCCGGTGCGCAGGCGGCGCTTGAGCTCTTCGCCGGACTGGCCCGACACCGTCTCGGCGGCGCGGGCCAGCGCCTGCTGCACTTCGGCGATCGCCGGGATCGGGATCTCGGGCGGCAGCACGTCGTCGAGTACATGGTCGTCGCGCAGATAGGCGTGGGCGAGGACATAGTCACCGATCCGCTGGCTGGGGCGCAGGCCGCCGCAATGGCCGATCATCAGCCATGCCTCCGGGCGCAGCACGGCGAGGTGGTCGGTGATCGTCTTTGCGTTGGACGGGCCGACGCCGATGTTCACCAGCGTGATGCCGCTACCGTCTTCGGCCATCAAATGCCATGCGGGCATCTGGTGGCGCCGCCATGCGCTGTCGGTCAGCAGCATTTCGGGATCGTCGCCGGCCTTGAAAATCATGCCGCCCGGCCCGGACACGCCGGTAAAGCGGCTGCCTTCACCGACCTGCTCCGACGCCCAGCGGACGAATTCGTCGACATAGCGGTGATAGTTGGTGAACAGGATATACTGCTGCACATGCTCGGTCGGCGTGCCGGTGTAATGGCGCAGCCGGGCGAGGCTGAAGTCGGTGCGCAGCGCGTCGAACAGCGCGAGCGGGCGGGTGCCGTCCTGGCTGATCCAGCTGCCATCGGCGATTTCGTCACCGATGTGCGCGAGCTCGGTCGCCGGGAAATGCCGCGCGAGTTCGAGCACCGACACCTGATCCATCTTCAGCACATGGCTGGGGTCGATGACATAGGGGAAGGGGATTTCCTGACGCCCCACGGCAGCCGTGACCTCGACGTCATAATCCTCGATCAGCAGGGTCAATTGCTCGATCAGATAGTCGGCGAACATTGCGGGGCGGGTGACGCTGATCGCATAGTCGCCCGGCTCGACCAGCCGGCCGAAGCTGCGCGCCGGGGTGGGGCGGTCGATTTCGTTGCGATAGCGGACGCGGATCTCGGGATAGGCGAAGCTGCCGTCCTTGCGGCGCGCCGGGTCCGGAGCGGTTCCGTCGGTCAGGTAAAGGTCGAGCGCCTCGCGCAGATTGTTGACGGAGGCGGTGTGGAGCCGATCCAGTTCGGCGACGATCTGTTCTGCTTGTGTCATCTTCCACCGCTAAATGGCACAGCGGAATTTGGCAAGATGGCGGGAAACGGGGGCGCCGGTCGATCCGGCACCCCCGTCGAAAGACTTACTTGTCGTCGTCCTTGTCGAGCAGCTTGCTCACGCCGAACGCGGCGCCCGCCACTGCAGCGGCCGCACCGGCGGCGATCGCCGCGGCCGCGACCGGGTTCTTCTTGGCGGCGTCGACAACGTCTTCAAACGCGTCGCTGATCGCTTCGCCCGCGCCGGTCAGCGCTTCCTTCGCCTGATCGAGCAGCGAGTCTTCGGTCTTGGTCTCAGTGGTCGCCGGAGTGGCGGTATTGGTTTCGGTCGTCATGTCCGATCTCCCTTCCACGATGAAAACCGCTTCGGCGCGCGCCAGTTCCTCGATCGAGGCGGTTCGGCGCGCGACCGAACCGGTCAGCCGATTACAGATTCTCGAGCAGATGCTCGGCCGAGCTCACCTTGAACTCGCCGGGCGCTTCGACGTGAAGCTGCTCGACCACGCCGTCGTTGATCAGCATCGAATAACGCTGACCGCGCGTGCCCATGCCGAAATTGCTGCCGTCGAACTCCAGGCCGACCGCCTTGGCGAACGCGCCATTGCCGTCCGACAGCATCGTGACGTCGCCAGCGTCCGCGCTCTTCGCCCAAGCGCCCATGACGAAGGCGTCGTTGACCGCGGTGCAGGCGATTTCATCGACGCCCTTTGCCTTCAGTTCGTCGGCCTTTTCGACATAGCCGGGCAGGTGACGCGCCGAGCAGGTCGGGGTGAATGCGCCGGGAACCGAGAAGAGTGCGACCTTGCGCCCCGCGAAAAATTCGTCCGAGCTGACCTGCTCGGGGCCGTTCTCGGTCGCCTTGACGAAGGTGGTGGTGGGCACGCGATCGCCGATCTGGATCGTCATATGGGTCTCCTCTCATTCCGCGGAACTGCGGTCCGTCGCCCAAGTGGCATGGCTACCGTGATTTTCAAGCGTGGCGAAGCGGTGCGGGCAGTTCTATGACAGGGTATATGGACGAAGCGAGCTTTCTCACCGGACAAATTCTGCTCGCGCTGCCCGGGATCGGCGATCCGCGGTTCGAGCGGGCGGTGATCGCGATCTGCGCGCACGACGACCAGGGCGCGTTGGGCGTTGGTATCGGGCATGAGCTGGATGGTCTTCGCCTCCACGACCTGCTCGGCCAGTTCGGGATCGATCCCGGAGCAGCGCCCAATGCTCCGGTCCATGTCGGCGGACCGGTCGAGCCGCGCCGCGGTTTTGTGCTGCATTCGACCGATTGGGGCGGGCAGGACACGATCGACGTTGCCGGTCGCTGGGCGCTGTCGGGCACGGTCGATGTGCTGCGCGCGATTGCCGATGGTAACGGCCCGTCGCGCTGGGTCGTCGCGCTGGGCTATGCCGGCTGGTCGGAGGGGCAGCTTGATGGCGAGATGACCCGGCATGGCTGGTTCAACGTGCCGGGCGACGCCGAGCTGCTGTTCGACACGGGAGCGTCCCAGCGCTGGGAGAGGAGCTTCGCGCGATCCGGCATCGACCCGCGGCTGCTGGCGAGTAACACCGGAACAGCGTGAACGGTCGCTTACTCATATAAAGATATCTTTATGTTTCATTTGCGCATCGGCGGCTGATCGGCTAGGGGCGCGGGCAGAGCCGTGGGCGTGCTGCGGCGAAGCATTTCATTAGCCGGAGAATGATCGTGGCCACCGTGCTCGACCCCAAGGATTACGTCATCAAGGACCTCAGCCTCGCTGCCTTTGGCCGCAAGGAAATCGAGATCGCCGAAACCGAAATGCCGGGCCTGATGGCGCTGCGCGAAGAGTTCGGTGCGAGCAAGCCGCTGAAGGGCGCACGCATCACCGGTTCGCTGCACATGACGATCCAGACCGCCGTGCTGATCGAAACGCTGAAGGAACTCGGCGCCGAACTGCGCTGGGCGACCTGCAACATCTATTCGACCCAGGATCATGCCGCCGCCGCGATCGCCGCCGCCGGCATTCCCGTCTTCGCCGTCAAGGGCGAGACGCTGGAAGAATATTGGGATTACGTGATCCGCATTTTCGACTGGGGTCAGGACCAGACCTGCAACATGATCCTGGATGACGGTGGCGACGCCACCATGTTCGCGCTGTGGGGCGCGCGCGTCGAGGCGGGTGAAGAGCTGTTCACCCCGTCGAACGAGGAAGAGGAAATCTTCGTCGCGACGCTGAAGCGCTTCCTCGCCGAGCGTCCGGGTTACCTCACCAAGACCGTCGCCGCGATCAAGGGCGTGTCGGAAGAGACCACGACCGGCGTGCATCGCCTGTACGAGCTGTCGAAGAAGGGCAAGCTTCCCTTCCCGGCGATCAACGTCAACGACAGCGTCACCAAGTCGAAGTTCGACAACCTTTATGGCTGCAAGGAATCGCTGGTCGACGCGATCCGTCGCGCCACCGACGTGATGCTGGCCGGCAAGGTCGCCTGTGTCGCCGGCTTCGGCGATGTCGGCAAGGGCTCGGCGGCGTCGCTGCGCAACGGCGGCGCGCGCGTGCTGGTCACCGAAATCGATCCGATCTGCGCGCTGCAGGCGGCGATGGAAGGCTATGAAGTCGTGACGATGGAAGAGGCCGCCCCGCGCGCCGACATCTTCGTCACCGCGACCGGCAACGAAGGCGTTCTGACCGTCGACCACATGCGCGCCATGAAGAACATGGCGATCGTGTCGAACATCGGCCACTTCGACAGCGAGATCGAGATCGCGGGCCTGAACAACATGAAGTGGACCGAGATCAAGCCGCAGGTCGACGAGGTCGAGTTCCCGGACGGCAAGAAGATCATCGTGCTGTCGAAGGGCCGCCTGGTGAACCTGGGCAACGCGACCGGCCACCCGTCGTTCGTGATGTCGACGTCGTTCACCAACCAGGTGCTGGCACAGATCGAACTGTGGACCGCGTCGGAAAAGTACAAGAACGAGGTTTACGTCCTGCCCAAGCACCTCGACGAAAAGGTCGCGGCGCTGCACCTCGAAAAGCTGGGCGTGAAGCTGACCAAGCTCAACCAGCGTCAGGCCGATTATATCGGCGTGTCGGTCGAAGGTCCGTTCAAGCCGGATCACTACCGCTACTAAGCGGTCGACCCGAAAAAAGGGGGCGCTTCCGGGATCGGGAGCGCCCCTTTTTTATGTGTCAGGCAAGCGGCCCGAGCGCGTCGCGCAACGGATCGAGCCACTGCGCATAAGGTTTCCAGATGTCGAACCCGTCGCGGTTGAGCGGGCGACGGACCTGCTCGCTGCTGGGCGTACGGACAACGCGGTCCAGCGTGTGGAATTGCAGGATCGAGGGATCCCAGTCGAGACCGAGATAGGCCAGGGCGGGGCGCAACTGCGGCACCGGATCCTCGACCATCGCGGCATAGTCGATATGGTGGACGAGACCCGGCGCGGTCCCGTCCAGATGCGCCATCAGCCTTACATAATCGGCATAGCTGCGCCCGATATGCCGCAGGTCGAACGAGGAAGCGTGCGCGCTCGAAAACAACTGGGTGTAGTTCGAGAAACAGCAGTCCATCGCATCGCGGCGAATGTCGAGAAAGCGCGCCTGGGGCAGAATCCGCTTCAGGAACAGCAGGTTGCTCCAGTTATGCGGAAGCTTGTCGATGAAGAACCGGCTGCTGGTGCGGCGATGTTCGGCAGCGCGGCGCAGATAGTCTTCGCCCAGCGCGCGTGCCTGATCGTCGGTCAGACTGCGGGTGAGCTGTGGCACGGTCATCGCGCCGCGCCGCGTTGCCAGCTCGATGGCAGAGCGCAGGATCGCCGGACCGTACGGGAGTTCCCCGACCGCTTCGAGCTCCGGGTGGCTGCCCAGCATCTGCTCGAGCAGGGTTGAGCCGGAGCGCGGCAGGCTGACGATGAAGATCGGAGCGGAACCGTCGCCGACCGGCTCCTGCGGCATGCGCGCAATGAAGTCGGTGTCCACCGTGCGCACGATCTCGCTGACTTCGTCGGTCAGCTCGTCCGGGTTGTACTGGAGGCTCGCTGCGCGCTGGTCATTACCCTTGGTGTAATGGTCAAAGGCTTCGGCGTAGCGGCCGCGATCGTGCAGCGCTTTGGCCATCGCGAAGTGGAGTGGTGCGCTGTTGCGCGGGTCGATCGCGATCTCGATGCCGCGCGCGATCTGCTGCAGATCCTGATCGGTCAGCACCTTGCGCTTGATGCTGGCGAGCGCCCACCATGCCTCGCCGAATTCGAAATCGGCCTCGGCTGCGCGCCGATAGGCGGCGACTGCCTCATCGACCCTGCCCATCGCGCGAAGAATATGGCCGAGCGGGAGCAACAGGGCAGGTTGACTGTCTCCGGCCTGTGCCACCAGTCGCTGTTGAAGCTCGAGCGCCTCTTCATGGCGCCCAAGCTTGTCGAGCAGGGCACTTCGCGCGGAGGAGATGGAGATATCCGACAGTTCCTGCTCCAGCGCGTCCATCAATCCCAGCGCCTCGACGGGGCGCTGCTGCTGGTTGAACACGGCCGCCAGTTCGCGTCGCGCATCCGGTCCGCTTGCCCCGCATGCGATGGCCTGGCGCAAAAACTGTTGCGCCTGTTCGAGCGCGCCGAGGCGGTTGGCGATGGACCCCAATAGGAATAACGCCTCCGGGTCGCGTGGGTGACGCCGGAGATGTTCCATGACCTCCCGCGCCGCCGCCTCGGGCTTCTCGGTGGCCAGCAGATTGCGCGCGCGGGCGAGGGCGGGGTGGGTCGAAACAGTGTCGGCGTGGTTCATCCGATCAGTCTACGCATAACCAAGCAGGGCGCGAAGACCCGGCGCATTGAAATCGACGAGCGCCCGGTGGCGGTCGCTCAGCCCGTCGGGCAGCTGTTTCGCGATCCCGGTCAGATTGTCGCGTGCGGTTCCGCTTTGTGCCGGATCGGCGCCGATGCGGACGCGTGCCTGCCAGTCATCTGGTGTCGTGATCCCGCATGCGTCGAGCAGCGCCGTGAAGAATGACGCGGCAGCCGGCGTGTCCGGTGCCTTGGCATGTGCGACGAGATCCTCGAACTTCACCGGGTAGACCTGGGAGCCGAACCACGCCGCGACGTTCAGCTCGTACATCGCATGCAGCGATGGCTGTTTTCCCGGAATCCCGAAGATCATCATGGTCAGCAACTCGTCGACCCCCAGTGCGCCCGACTTGAGGAATTCGACATTGCCGCTGAACTGTTCGGACAGGAAGAAGCGCGCTTGAGCGATGACCCAGTCATAGGGATCGCGATAGAGAAGGATCCGGCGCGTGGGCGCGGTTTCGATGACCGACGCATCGGCGAAGAACAGGTGGCCCCAACTGAGCCTTGGCGCTGAAGGGTCGAACGCCGCGCGGTGCCGTTGCAGCGTCGGCCATTGAATGAAGTCCGCCTGATATTGCTGATCGACGGGGACGAACATTCGCAGGATGTTACGGAGCAAATGGCTACCGCTTTTGGGCAGGCTGTTCAGGAACACCGGTCGGGCCAAGGGCGCCTGAACGAACTGGCGGTTCGCGTCATCTAGCGTGTCGGCTGTTACAAGGACTTGCGGCATTGCGCGGCCCAACTCCTTTGGGTCCACAAAAGTGGAAACGGGCGACATGTTTCCATGACGCCCGCTCCCGTTATCGTGATGTCTTGGATCAGAACTTGGCCGAGACGTTGATGAAGGCACGCCGTCCGACGAAGCTGTACTGCGACGCGGCAACGACCGGGCCGAGCATGCTGATCTGACCACCGTTCAGCACCGACACGCGCGGCGGGCGGGTGTTGAAAAGGTTGCTGACGCCCAGCGTGATTTCGAACTTGTCCGCCACTTCCTGCGTGATCGACGCGCTGTGGTAGAAGGTCGCATCGGTGGTCAGGACCGGGCAATAGGTGCCGCGGACCGGCACGCCGTCCCCACGATCGCCGTTGATGCACGGATTGCCACCATTGTCCGCGAGGAACTCGGCAACGTTCGAGGTCCCGCCGATCACGTTCATGCTGTAAAAGAGCGTGGTTCCGCTGCTCGGCAGGTTCCAGGTCAGGCGGAAATCGCCCACCCACTTCGGCGACCCGGCTTCTCCATTGTCGGTTTGAACCGGCGACGTCGGAAGCAGCTGGAAGTTGTCGCGGGTCTGCCAGGTCATGTCGGCGGTGAAGCTGATATTGCCCCACGAACCGAGATCGCTGCGGACGTTGGCGGTCAGGTCGACGCCGCTGTTCTGCTGGCTGGCGATGTTGATGTACTGGTCGGACACCGTGTTGATGTTGTACGGCGCACCCGTCTGACCGCGCGTGAACAGCGAGCAGAGCGGATCGGTCGGGAAGCTGGCCGAGTCATAGCATCCGAAGATGATGCTCGCAGCACCCAGCTGCGAGACCTGGCCCGACACCTTGATGTCGAAATAGTCGACCGCGATGTTGATGCGCGTGCGACTGCCGAGGAAGCTGAACTTCGGCGTCAGCACACCACCAACGACCAGTGCCGTCGACGTTTCCGCCTCGAGGCTGCCGATGCCGCCCTGCGACGAGACCGTGGCCGTCACGCCCGACCCGTTGTAACTGGTCGGAATGCCCTGCGCGACGCAGTTGTCGCGCTGACGCTGGTTGATCCGGCCGGTCAGGAGGCCATTGGTGTAGCCCGCGCACGGATCGATGTTACGCGAGGCCTGGAAACTCGTTTCATTCGCCAGGAACTGCTCGAAAAGTGCTGGTGAGCGGTACGACGTGCCGTAGCTGCTGCGGAACCGGAGCCAATCGGTCGGTGCCCAGTTACCGCCGACCTTGTAGGTCCAGTTGCCGTTGTCGCTGTCGGAGAAGCCGTCGGAGGTGCGCGTCGAGGTGACGTTGGTCACGCGTCCTGCGGCCGAAAGCGACAGTTCGTGAATGAACGGCAGATCCTTGAACAGCGGGACGTTGATTTCGCCGAACGCTTCCCAGGTCTTGGACGAGCCAGCCGTGATCCCCGAGGTCGATGCACCCCAAGCGTTGCCGGCGCGCGTGATTTCACCCGGCGTATCGTTGATCTCGTCACGGCGGAACGCGGCGCCGACGGCAACGCCGAGCATGCCGCCCGGCAGCTTGAACAGTTCGCCGGTGATCGCGCCTTCACCGGTCCACTGGGTGTAAAGCGTACGGCCCTCTTCCCAATCGAACAGGTACGCCTTCTGTGCGGGGGTCAGTTCACCGCGCAGGAAGAACGGGTTGGTCCACGGAATATCGATGCACTGGCGACCCGAAATCGGGGTCACCATGCCGACGCACGAACCGATTGCGCCAAAGCCCTGCTGGGTGCTGATGTCATAAGCATCCTGCAGGATCTGCTGCGAGCGATAGCGACCGATGCTGCGGCTGTACTGGCCGTAGACTTCCCACTTCCAGTTGTCGGACGCGCCGAACGAGCCGCGCAGGCCGGCAACGCCGCGATAATAGTCCACCTTCTGGCTGCTATCGCTCTGATCGGTGATCGCGGTCGGGCTGATCAGGTTCACGCCGCCGAAGCCGCCCGCCCAATAGTTGTACAGGTTACCGCCAGGATTGTAGCCGTAGAGATCGCCCGTGTAACCAAAGCTCCAGAACTGGCGCCAGCCATTCTGGTAGGTTTCGCGACGGTTGAACAGGAATTCGCCGAACAGTTCGATCGAGTCGGTCAGCTCCTGCGAGCCTTCCGCGAACACGGTGTAAAGGTCGCTCTTCGGGATGATCGTCGACTGCTCGACGAACGGATGATAGGCGTTCTGCACCGCCAGCGACGCGGTGTCATAGCCGGTCGGGAACCATCCTGCCGGGGCGGTGAAATCGCCAGGATACGCGGGCGCGCCATAGCGCGGGATCCCCAGCGACTCGCCCGGATACTGATATTGCAGCAGGACCGTCGAACCGTTGAACGACGTGTTCCGACCGGTGTTTGGACCACCGGGCCCATCAAGCTGGAGATTGTCGATCAGATTGTAGGTCCAGATGTGACCCCAGCGCAAATCCTCGCAAGAGTAATTGCCGGTACGCGGATCAATCAGATCGGCGCGCGAACCATTTTGGCGGAAGGTGTACGCTTCCGGGCACGCCAAGTAACCGCGGTCGCCGCGCGTCAGCTCGTTCTGGTGCCAATAGTCGGCACCGATCAGGAAGTGGCCCGTGTCCCACTTCTTGCCGTAGATCGCATTGAGGCGATAGTTTTCGCCGCCGCCGTCGAACGGCGCGGAAACGTTCCCGGCAATCTGAAGACCCTCGATATCGGTCTTGGTCGTGATGTTGACCACGCCGGCAACGGCGTCTGAACCATAGACCGACGAAGCGCCGGTCTTGAGGATGTCGATGCCTGCAGCGAGCGAGGCGGGCAGGACATTCAGGTCGAACGACGACACGCCGCCGCGCGTTCCGGCGGGGCCAGCACGGCGACCGTTGAGCAGAACCAGCGTCCGGTTCGCGCCGAGGCCGCGAAGGTCGATCGTCTGCGCGCCTGGGCCGCCATTGGTGACGAAGTTCGAGGAGATCGCCGCGGTAATCTGCGTCGAACCGGCCGCGATCGGGCTGCTCTGCAACATCGAGGCAATGTCGGTCTTGCCTTCTTTCGCCACGAGCTCAGGGTCGATCTGGCTGATCGGGTCGGGGCTGTTGAACGGCGTCAGGCCACGGATGCGCGATCCGGTGACGACGACCTCTGCCTCCGCGGGTGCCTGAGTCGTGGTCGGCGCCTCGGGCTCTTGGGCCGTCGCGTCCTGAGCGAGCGCCGGTGCCGCGCCCGAAACGGCGAGCCCAACAAAGGCAATGGTCCACAGCGCCGTTGCGCCGCGATAGCGTGATTTAGTCATTTTGTGCCCCCTATTGCACAGCTGAAGAACTTTTGTTGCTGCAACGCGAAACGATGACAAGTGGCCGCAGCGCATGTCACGCATTTTGTTAGCTTTACGGAACAGTTGTAGCAAATCTGCCACAGTTTGCACGTGCGCCTCGCGCCCGATCGTGTCGAGGCCATCCGGCTGCCGTGCAAAATGCCGGTGGCGCGGGGGCAACACTCTTAGAAAATCGACGTAGAGGGTTGCGCAAAATGGAGAAATTGGAGCATCGAGCCAAGCGGGGCGGGAGTGTATTTCGTTTAAAAGGGATTTGTAGCAATGCGTATACTCCGCTCCGCCAGCAGGACTGGCCTACACCGGTCGGCGTCGGTCGCCGCGATTGTGCTCGCCGGCGTGAGCCCGGCATTCGCGCAGGATAGTTCGGGTCAGACGGCGCTTCCGCAGGCGGAGGATGTCGCGACCCCGACTCAGCAGCCCAGCGATGATATCGTCGTGATCACCGGCTCGCGCATTGCGCGCCCTGAAACCAGTTCGCCCAATCCCGTCACCTCGTTCAGCGCCGCTACTCTCGAGCAGTCTGGCCGAACCAACCTGACCGACTTCCTGGTCCAGAACCCCGCACTGATCGGATCGACGACCAGTGCAGACCAGGCCGGTTCGACCGGCGGCTTCGGCGCGACCGGGACCAACCTGCTCAATCTGCGCAACCTCGGTACCGATCGCACGCTCGTGCTGGTCGATGGCCGTCGCCATGTCGCGGGCCTGCCGGGCTCTGCATCGGTCGATATCAACACCATTCCGAAGGACCTGCTTGAGCGGGTCGATGTCCAGACCGGTGGTGCGTCGGCAATCTATGGCGCCGACGGCGTTTCGGGCGTGGTTAATTTCATCCTGAAGCGCAATTTTGAAGGCATCCGGGTGCGCGGCCAGGCCGGCATTTCGGAAGACGGCGATGCCGGCAACCGGTTCGCGTCGATCACTGTGGGCAAGAATTTCGCCGAAGGGCGCGGCAACGTCGCGCTGTCGTATGAATTCACGGACGATGATCGCCTGAACTCCTTCGATCGTGCACGGGGCGGCGATCCGCTCGCTACGTTCAGCCTGGTGCGTAACCCGGACGACTTCCCCGACAGCCCGACGGTTTACGATCGCATTCTCCTCAACAATCTGCGTTATGCCGACAGCTCGCGCGACGGCGCTGTCGATCTCAACCGCGATGGGATTCCCGATTTCACGGGAACGGGCGCTGTTTATGACCGCGGCCGGCTGCTGCCGAGCTCCGGTGGTCTGACTCAGGGCGGCAGCAGCACGCCGATTGCCGGCTATCAGGGCGACCTGCAGCCGCAGAACCGCGTTCACAACGTCAATGTGATCTCGAGCTTCGAGTTCTCCGATGCGTTCCGGGTTTACGCCCAGGGCAAGTACGCCCGTACCGAGAGCTTCTCGGTCGCGCAGCCGAGCTTCGATTTCTCTACCTATCTCGCGCCCGACAACGCCTATCTGATCGAGCGTTTCGGTGCCGCTGGCGCGGCCAATGGCGCGTTTCTGTCGCGCGATAACTTCGACCTCGGCGTGCGCGGCGAGTCGACGGAGCGTGAGACGTGGCGTGGCGTGATCGGTGCGGAAGGCCGGATCACGGGCAACGCGCGCTATGACCTGTCCTACACCTATGGCCAGACGTCGAGCACGTTCCTCAGCACCAACTATCGCCTGGCCGACCGGTACTTCGCTGCGCTGGATGCCGTCCGCGATCCGGTTTCGGGCCAGATCGTGTGCCGTTCGACGATCACCGGCGGAAACATCGACCCGATTAACTTCGGTGGCCCGGCGACCACCTTTACGCCGGGGGCCGGCAGTGCATGCCGTCCGCTGAACCTGTTGGGCGAGAATGTCGCCAGCCAGGCGGCGCTCGACTTCATCAACGTCGATCTGCTGAACAGCTACAAGGTCCAGCAGCATGTCGTGTCGGGGTCGATCTCGGGCGATTTCGGGGCGCTGTTCGAGCTGCCGGGCGGGCCGGTCGGCTTCGCGATCGGTGCGGAGTATCGCAAGGAAATCAGCGATTTCGTTTCCGACCCGTTCCTGCAGCGCGGTGAACTGGCGGATATCGCCCAGATCGCGCCCGAGCGGGGCAGCTTCGATGTGAAGGAAGTGTTCGCCGAGTTGCGCGCGCCGCTGCTTTCCGACCTTCCGTTCGCGCATACGCTGGAATTCAACGCTGCAGTGCGTCTGTCCGACTATTCGACGGTCGGTAACACGTCGACCTGGGCGTTCAGTGGTATCTATGCGCCGGTTCGCGACCTGCGCATCCGTGGCACCTACTCGCAGGCGGTTCGCGCGCCGAACATCACCGAGCTGTTCGCGCCGACCAACGGGACCTTCTCGTTCATCGACGATCCGTGCGATCCGACCAATCTGCCCGAAGGGACGTCGTTCCGCGCGGCGAACTGCACTGCGACCCTGGCAGCAGCGGGCCTTACCCCGGCGCAGATCGCGGCGTTCAATCCGGTCAGCGATCCGACGGCAACCGTCAGCCTGCCGGGTCGTGTCGGCGGCAATCCCAACCTTGCCGAGGAGACTGCGCGCACCTGGACCGCCGGCATCGTGCTGCAGCCGTCGTTCCTGCGTGGTCTGACGATCACCGCTGACTGGTACGACATCCGCCTTGAAAATGCGGTGCGCACGGCGACGGCCCAGGAAATCGTCGATCTGTGCGTCGATCAGCCGACACTGGATAATGTCTATTGCCAGAGCGTGACGCGCAGCGGCACGACCGGTTATGTCAGCGACTATCTGGTCGGTCCGCAGAACGTCGCGGCGTTCGAGACGGCGGGTCTCGACATGTCGATCAACTACGCCTTTGACGCCGGCAAGATCGGTCGTTTCAACGTGCGCCTGCAGGGCAACTATCTGGACAAGCTGACGTTCGTCCCGACGCCCGGCGCCGATGTCGAGAACAGCAAGTTCACCGACTTCGTACCGGAGTATAGTGGCAATTTCGACCTGACCTGGACCAACGGTCCGGTCACGCTGAACTATGGTCTGACCTATTTCAGCAAGACCCGCCGCTACACCGAAGACCAGCTCCGCGCCAATCCGGACATCGCCGATCCGCAGTATTTCTGGTACCGCGAGAAGTGGGAGCATGACCTGCAGGCCTCGTTCGCGGTCAACGACCGCTTCGGCTTCTATTTCGGGGTCAACAACCTGACCGACGAAAAGGGCGACGTGGCACGGATCGCGTATCCCTATTCCGAGATCGGGCGGTATTTCTACGCCGGTGCCCGTATCGCGCTGCCGGGCTTCTAACCCGCTCTCAACAGTGGAGGCGGGTTCGCCCGCCTCCACCTTTTTCGCTTACGGATGCACTTTGCGCAGGGCGTCGCTTCGCTTAGGAGGCGAGGATGAATAGCGGCGTGTGCCTGTGATCGAGATATCCCAATCCACGGCCGTCCTTGCCGGCGCGGCGCTTGCGTTTCTTGTCGCGGCGGGCGCGGCCATGCTGTTCTTCGGCCTGCGTGCGCGATCACGGGCTTCGGATGTGATCGACGCCAATACCCGGCTGCTGGCACTGGCGGCGGGATCGCCGGCGCTGGCGATGATTGTGCGCGCGGATGGGCGGATCGAGTTGTCGATCGCGCTCGCCAATCTATTCGGCTTCGACACCGTGCCGGCACATTTTTCCGACCTGATCGACAATGACTCGGTCCTCGCGCCCGAGGATGCGCAGATATTGGAGCAGGAGGTCGGCGCGGCACAGCGCGCGGGCAAGCCGTTCCGCATGATCCTGCCGGTGCGCGGGGCGAGCCGCACGTTGCTCGCCACCGGCATGCGCGCGCCGGATGCGGTGCGTGCGCCGGGCGGAGCGGTCCTGTGGTTCCTCGATGCGACCGAGTCGAGCGAGGAAGTGGCGCGGTTCGCGGCCGAAGCGGATCGCTATCGCGTTGCGTTCGATGCGCTGACCGGCCTGATCCAGTCGGCGCCGATGCCGATGTGGTATCGCGATCCCGAACTGCGCATCGCGATGGTCAACAATGCCTATGTCGATGCGGTCGAGGGCAAGGACGCCGAGCAGGTCGTCGCGTCGGGCATCGAGCTGGTCGATGCGTCGGCCCCGGGCGGACCGCTGGCCAGCGCGGCGCACGCGCGGGATGTGGGCGCTCCGCAGATGGTGAAGCTGCCCGCCACGATCGGCGGCAAGCGCCGCACGCTGCATATCCATGACGTGCCGCTGCCGACCGGCGGGGTCGCGGGCTTTGCCGTCGACGTCGAGGAGCTGGAACAGGCGCGCGGCGGCATCAAGCGTGCGGCAGAGGCGCAGCGCGCGATGTTCGACCGGTTGTCGGCGGGCGTCGCGCAATTCGGTCCGGACCGCGCTCTGGTATTCTGCAACCAGCCGTTCCGCCGCATTTTCGAACTCAAGAATGAATGGCTGGCCGACCGGCCCGAGTTCGACCGGATCCTGGAGCGGATGCGCGAGGCCAACCGCCTGCCGGTGGTGCGCGACTTTCCGGGATGGAAGAATGAGCGGCGTGAGTGGTTCCTGGCGGCGGAGAGCGCACGCGAAGAGAATTGGACGCTGCCCGGCGGCACGCACCTGCGCGTCGTCGCCCAGCCGCTGCCCGAGGGCGGGCTGCTCACCATTTTCGAGGATCTGACCGAACAGGTCCAGCTGGCAAGCGCGCGCGACACGCTGTTGCGGGTGCGCACGGCGACGTTCGACAATCTGTTCGAAGGGCTGGGCGTGTTCGCGGCGGACGGGCGGCTGCAGCTGTGGAACAACCGCTTCAAGACCGCTTGGGGATTCGAGGATGCGTTCATCACCGCGCACCCGCGCGTCGATGCGCTGGCCAAGGAAGCGGCGGGCAAGCTCGCCAAACCGGGCCGCGCGTCGCTGATCGGCGATCTGGTGCGGGCGGCGACGGTCGAGCGGCAGCAACGTGGCGGATCGATCGAGTTCGCCGATGGGCGGCATTTCGAGGTGGCGGCGGTGCCGCTGCCCGATGGTAACGCGCTATTCACGATGCTCGACATTTCCGATCGGCGGCGGATCGAGAATGCGCTGCGCGAGCGCAACGATGCGCTGGAGGCTGCCGACCGGATCAAGACCGCGTTCGTCGCCAGCATGAGTTACGAGCTGCGCACCCCGTTGACGTCGATCAAGGGTTTCGCGGAGATGCTGTATAACGGCTATGCGGGCGAGCTGCCGCAGACCGCTGTCGACTATTCGGGCGCGATCCTGGAGTCGGTCGGGCGGCTGGGCGATCTGGTCGACGATGTGCTCGACCTGACCCGCGATGGCGGCGCGCTGGCGCGTGAGGCGGTCGATCTGGAGCTGATTGCTGGTGTTGCGGTCGAGCATGTTCAGCCGTCGATCAAGACCAAGAAGATCGAACTGGCGGTGGAGATTCAGGGGAGTGCGGGCAGCGTGCAGGGTGACCCGCGCCGCATCCGCCAGATCATCGAACATCTGCTGCGGCATGCGGTGAGCGGGACCGGCGAGGGCGGCCGCGTGCTGCTGCATATCGACGGGTCGGAAAAGAAAGCGCGGATCGTGGTATCCGACAACGGCCCCGGCATGGCGGCGGAGGTCGCGGCCAAGGCGTTCGACCGCTTCGCCCAGGCCGGGATCAGCCGCAATGGCGAGCGCGCGCTGCAGCTCGGCCTGCCGCTCGCCAAGCAGTTTGTGGAAGCGCATCGCGGGACAATCGAGCTGGTGTCCGAACCGGGGCAGGGGACGATGGTGATCGCGGAGCTGCCGCGCGCATGATCGTGCTGGCGGATGCAGCGGCGACCGAGGCGTTCGGGCGAGCGCTCGCCGCACGGGCGCGGCCGGGCGATGTCGTTGCGCTGTCGGGGCAGCTCGGCGCAGGCAAGACGAGCATTGCGCGCGGGCTGCTCGCCGCGCTGGGGCTGGAGGGTGAGGCTCCGTCGCCGAGCTTTGCAATCGTGCAGCCCTATGAACCGCCCGAAACCGTATTTCCGGTGCTGCATGTCGACCTGTACCGCATCGACGATCCCGACGAGGCCGAAGAGCTGGGGCTGGACGATGCGCGGGCGGATTCGCTGTTGCTGGTCGAATGGCCCGAGCGGTTGCCCGACAGTTTCTGGGCGGACGCCTTGTGGCTGACACTGACGATCGAAGCCAACGGATCGCGCGCCTTGACAGCGCGGGTGCCGGCGGCATGGAAGGACCGATGGCCCCTATGAGCGACGGCGTGATTTCGCCCCCCGACATGAACCCGCCCGAGCGGGCACCGCATTTCCTGGCCGAGATCGGCTGGGGCGATGGGGAGATCTTGCCGCTGGCGGGCGACGCGTCGTTCCGGCGCTATTTCCGGGTACAGGCGCCGGGGCGCAGCGCAATCCTAATGGACGCGCCGCCGCCGCATGAGGACCCGCGTCCGTTTATCGCGATCGCACGCTGGCTGACCGATCGCGGGTTCGCCGCGCCGCAAATCTATGGCGAAGAGCTGGAGACCGGTCTGGTCCTGATCGAGGATTTCGGCGATGCGCGGCTGCGCGAGACGGTCGATGCCGCGCCCGAAAGCGAGTTGCGGCTGTACGAGGCGGCGATCGACGTGCTGATCCGGCTGCGCGGGCATGAAGCAGCGGACATCGACCCTTATGATGCGGCGGTGTATCAGCGGGAGGCGGCGCTGCTGACCGACTGGTATTGCCCGGCGATCGGGGTCGAGGCCGATGTCGAGGGCTATCGCGCGGCGTGGGACGCGGTGCTGGCCCCGGCGCTGGAGGGGCAGCGGGTGACGGTGCTGCGCGATTATCACGCCGAAAACCTGATGCTGATCGAGGGCAGCGAGACGCTGGGCTTGCTTGATTTCCAGGACGCGCTGGCGGGGCATCCGGCCTATGACCTCGTCTCGCTGCTGCAGGACGCGCGGCGCGATGTGCACCCCGATCTGGAGGCGGCAATGCTCGATCGCTATCGCCGGATTACCGGCGCGGATCAGGCGTTCGTCGATGCCTATCATGTGCTGGGCGCGCAGCGGAATGCGAAGATCATCGGCATCTTCACGCGGCTGTGGCAGCGCGACGGCAAGCCGCGCTATCCGGGGCTGTGTCCGCGCGTGTGGGGCTATCTGGAGCGCGATCTGCAGCATCCGGCGCTGGCTCCGGTGAAGGCGTGGTTCGACGCGAACATCCCGGCGCATCTGCGCGGCGATCCGATGGTGGTGGTGCAGGCGTGAGCACGAAGAAGACGCTGGCGATCCGGCCCGTTCCGGCTGGGGCCGTACCGCGCACCGCGATGGTTATGGCGGCGGGGCTGGGCAAGCGGATGCGGCCGTTGACCGCAACCCGGCCCAAGCCGCTGGTCGAGGTCGCGGGCAAGCCATTGATCGACCATGTGTTCGACCGGCTGCGCAGCGCGGGGGTCGCGCGGGCGGTGGTCAATGTCCATTACCTCGCCGATGCGCTGGAGGCGCATGTCACGCACCGCGTGAAGGATATCGAGGTGCTGGTTTCCGACGAGCGCAAGCAGCTGATGGAAACCGGCGGCGGGCTGGTGCAGGCGCGCGACATGCTGGGCGGTGAGCCCTTTGTCTGCGTCAACAGCGACAATCTGTGGATCGACGGTCCGATCGATGCGATCCGGCAGCTGGCGGCGGCGTGGGACGATGACCGCATGGACGCGCTGCTGCTGCTCGTCCCGCTCGCCCGTGCTCATTGCCATGGCGGGCAGGGCGATTTTCACCTCGACCCGTTCGGCAAGATTGTCGGGCGGCGCAAGCCGGGGCGGCTGGCGCCGTTCGTCTATACCGGGGTGCAGATCCTGTCGCCGCGCGTGATCCGCGACTGGCCGGAAGGGCCGTTCTCGACCAACCTGTTCTGGGAGCGCGCGATCGAGGCCGGGCGGGCGTACGGCGTGGTGCATCAGGGGCTGTGGTTCGATGTCGGCTCACCCCCGGCGATTGCGGCGACCGAGGCGGTGCTGGAGGACGGGTGAGCGATTGCGCTGCCGGGCAGGACCCGTCTAACGTGACGGGATGAACGATCAGATAGACGCCGCGCTTCGGGAGCTTGATCGTTCAGAGGACAGTACCGTCACCTTCTACAAGCGCGATGAGCTGACGACCGATCTGATCTGTTCTGAAATTCAAGCGTCAGGGTGCCGTTGGGTCTTTCATGAAGAAATGGACGGGTGGGATGATCTCGTCGAGCGGCTCAAAGAGTTGCCTGGTTTCCGCGCCGATTGGTTCTCCCAGGTGTCGCAGCCTGCGTTCGAGCACGCTACGTTCGTAGCGTATTCCCGCTGATGTCCCGCCTGAACCTCTACACCATCCCGCCGCATCGGGCCTTTGCCGATGCGCTCGCGCAAGGGTTGATCCGGCGGCGTGGCGGCGATCCGTTGCGGTTGGCGCGCGGAGTGGTGCTGGTGCCGACCAATCGCGCCAAGCGGACGATTACCGATGCGTTCGTGCGGGCGAGCGGGGGCGGGTTGTTGTTGCCGCGCATGGTGGCGATCGGCGATCCCGAGCTGGATGAGGCGGCGGGGCCGTTTCTCGATCCCGCCGACGATGACGCGCCGATCCCGCCCGCGGTCGATCCGTTGCAGCGGCGGATGATACTGGCGCGGCTGATCGAGGCGCATGACCGCAGCGTCGATGCGGCGGAGGCGGTGCGGCTGGCGGGGGATCTGGGGCGGACGCTCGACCAGATGCTGGTCGAGGAGATTGCGCCGAGCGCGCTGCGCGATGTGGTGCTGCTCGATCACCTGACGGTGCATTGGCAGCGTGCGCTCGACCTGTTCGAAATCATTCTGGATAAATGGCCGCAAGAGCTTGAGAAGCTGGGCCGGATCGATCTGGCCGAGCGGCGCAACCGCTTGCTCGACCGCGTGGCGTCGCGGTGGCGGGCAGAGCCGCCCGAGCGTTTCGTGTGCGCGGCGGGGATTACGACGAGCGCGCCCGCGATTGCGCGGCTGCTGCGCGTCGTGGCGGGATTGCCGCAGGGACAGGTGGTGCTGCCCGGTGTCGATCTGGCGATGGCGGATGAGGAATGGGCGATGCTGGGGCCGTTCCCGGCTGATCCCGCGAGCGGGCGGCGCAAGCGCAGCCTGGAGACGCATCCGCAATTCCATCTGAAGCTGTTGATCGACCGGATGCGCGTGCAGCGCGGCGAGTTCGAGACGTGGCGCGTCGCGACCGAGCTGGATGCGCCACCCGCGCGTGGCAAGGCGATTGCGAGCGCGATGATGCCGGCCGAGCGCACGACATTGTGGAGCGACCTGCCTGCGGGCGAGCGGCGGCTGGCGGGGGTGCGCGCGCTGGAAGTGGCGACCCCGGCGGAGGAGGCGCAGGGGATTGCGCTGGCGCTGCGAGAGGCGCTGGAGGAGCCGGGGCGGACCGCGGCGCTGGTGACGCCGGACCGTGCGCTGGCGAAGCGGGTAGCGGCGCATTGCGCGCGCTGGGGGATTGCGATCGACGATTCCGCCGGGTCGCCGCTGGCGATCCTGCCGCCCGGCACGCTGTTGCTGGCGCTGGCCGAGGCGGCGGCGCAGAGCTTTGCGCCGACGGCGTTGCTGGCGCTGCTCAAGCATCCGCTGGTGCGCGCGGGGGACGAACGGATCGGGTGGCTGGAGCAGGTGCGCATCCTCGATCTGGCGCTGCGCGGGCCGCGACCGCCAGCCGGGCTGGCCGGGGTCACGGCGCATCTCGCCGATCCGGAGGGCTTTGACGCGCGAACGCGGGCGCGGGCGATCGAGCCCTGGGCGGAGATCGCCGCGCTGCTCGAGCCGATCGAGGCGGCGTTTGCGGCGGATATGGTACCGCCCGCGACGTTGCTGGCGCAGCTGCGCGAAGCGGCCGAGCGGCTGTGCGGCGAGCGCATCTGGGCGGGCGTCGACGGGCGTGCGGCGGCGGCGTTGCTCGACGATCTGGAGCGCGAGGCGGTGCATGGCCCCGCGCTGATTGCCCCGGCGAGCCTGCCCGCATTGCTGCGCACATTGATGGACGAGGTGGCGGTGCGGCCGCCACAGGGCGGGCATCCGCGGTTGGCTATTCTCGGCGTGATCGAGGCACGACTGCATGCCGCCGACCTGCTGGTGCTGGGCGGGTTGAATGAAGGGGTGTGGCCGGGGCTGCCCGCGCCCGATCCGTGGCTGGCACCGCGTATCCGCAGCGAGCTGGGCCTGCCGGGGCTGGAGCGGCGGATCGGCCTTGCGGCGCATGACCTAGCGCAGGGGCTGGGCGCGCGCGAGGTGCTGCTGACGCGGGCGAAGCGCGATGCGGGGGCGCCGACGATTGCGTCGCGCTTCTGGCTGCGGCTGGAGGCGCTGTCGGGCGGGCTGGAGCGGGCGAGCGCGCTGGAAGCATGGGCGCGCGCGATCGATGTGCCGGGCGAGCACAAGCCGGTGGAGCGGCCCGAGCCGTGCCCGCCGGTGGCGATCCGGCCGCGATCAATTCCCGTCACCGATGTCGACCGGCTGAAGGCCGACCCCTATGCCTTTTACGCCAAGCGCATGCTGCGGCTGCGCCCGCTCGACCCGGTCGATGCCGATCCGAGCGCGGCGTGGCGCGGGACGGCGGTGCATGACGCGCTGGAGCAATGGGCGCGGCACGATGGCTGTGACCCCGACGCGCTGGAGCCGCGCGTGCTGGAGATGCTGCGCGCGGCGCACCCGATGATGCGCGCGCTGTGGCAGCCGCGCTTGATCGAGGCGGTGCGCTGGATCGTGCGCGAGACGGCGGCGCAGCCCACGCGTCGCATCCTGGCGGTGGAGCAGGAGGGCGGGATCGATATTGCCGGGGTGCGGCTGACCGGCAAGTTCGACCGGATCGACGCGATGGGCGACGGGACGATCGGCATTGTCGATTACAAGACCGGCCAGCCGCCGAGCACGAAGGCGGTGCGCGCGGGGTATAGCTTGCAGCTTGGCCTGCTGGGCCTGATCGCCGAGCGCGGCGGGTTTGCGGGGATTTCGGGGCGGGCGAGTTGCTTCGAATATTGGTCGCTGGCGCGCAGGAATGGCGAGTTCGGCTATGTCGCGACGCCGGTCGATCCTGCGGAGAAATATGGGCGGATGAAGCCGGAGGAATTCGTGCCGAATGCAGCCGAGAAGTTCGCCGATACGGCGGGGCGCTATCTGACCGGGGGCGAGGCGTTTACGGCCAAGCTGCACCCCGAATATGCGCCCTATTCCGATTATGACCAGCTGATGCGCCGGGACGAATGGTATGGCCGTGAGCGGCGCTAATATCTCCGCACTACCCCCGCTCGCCGGGAGCCAGGGTGCGGCGTCGCAGCCTGAGGCGAGCGTGTGGCTGTCGGCCAGCGCGGGGACGGGGAAGACGCAGGTTCTTGCGGCGCGCGTGTTTCGCCTGTTGCTGCGCGGGGTCGATCCCGGGGCGATCCTGTGCCTGACCTTTACCAAGGCGGGCGCGGCGGAGATGGCGGCGCGGGTCAGCGGGCGGCTGGCATACTGGGTGCGTGCGAAGCGGACCGAGCTGTTCGCCGATCTGGAGGCGCTCGGCGAACCCGCCGACGATGCGCAGATTGCGTTGGCGCGGACGCTGTTCGCCAAGGTGCTGGATGCGCCGGGAGGGGGCCTTCGCATCCAGACGATCCACAGTTTTTGCCAAACGTTGCTGTCGGCATTCCCAGTCGAGGCGGGGCTGACGCCGGGGTTCCGGCCGCTGGAGGCGCGCGAGGAATCGGCGCTGGCGCGCGAGGCGCTGGCGGAAATGCTGGTGACGGCCGAGCGCGAGGGGCGCGGCTGGCTGATCGATGCGGTCGGAGCGCTGAGCTTGCGGCTGGGTGAAGGCAAGGCCGAGGCGTTTCTGAGCGCTTGTGCGCGGGCGCCAGAGGCGATGGCGGCGCTGCCGAGCGGGATCCAGCCGTGGCTGCGGCGGGCGTTCGGGCTGCCTTCGGGGGATGTTGCCGAGGCGGCGGCGGAGTGGTGCAGCGACGATGCGTTCGACGTCGACGGGCTGGCGCGGATAGCCGATGCCAATGCGGTGTGGGGGACGGCGACGGGCCTGCGCGACGCGGGGGTGGCGCGGACATGGATCGCGGCGGACCCTGTGGCGCGGATTGCTGGGCTGAGCGATCTGCGCAAGCTGGCGCTGACCGGCAAGGACGAGCCGCGCAGGGTTTCCGCAAAGCTCGCCGCGATCGACCCGGATTATGAGGAGCTGCTGATCGCACTCGGCGAAGCGTGCGTCGCCGTTCAGGGGATGGTGGCGCGGGCGGGCTATGTCGATTGCCTGGCACAGGGGCTTGAGGCCGGGCGGGAATATGCCGCGACCTATACCGCGGCGAAGCGGCGCGCGGGGGCGGTCGATTTCGACGATCTGATCGGCAAGGCGGTGGCGCTGCTCGAACAGCCCGGCATGGGCGACTGGATCCGCTTCAAGCTGGACCAGGCGACCAGCCATGTCCTGATCGACGAGGCGCAGGATACGAACGTCAACCAGTGGCGGATCGTGCGCGCGCTGGCCGACGAGTTCTTTGCCGGCGAGGGCGCGCATGGCGAGGAGGTGCGCACGATCTTTGCGGTCGGGGATTACAAGCAGGCGATCTTTGGCTTTCAGGGGACCGACCCGGTCAATTTCCGGGCGGCGCAGACGCATTTCGATACGCGCGCGGCGGGGGCGCTGGATACGCTGTCGCTGGTGCACAGCTTCCGTTCGACCGCGCCGGTGCTGGAGTTTGTCGATGCGGCGATCGGCGCGCTGCCGCCGCCGGGCATGGGTGAATTTGCCGAGCCCGAGCCGCATGCCAGCCGGGTCGAAGGGCCGGGGACGGTGACGCTGTGGCCGCCGGTGGTGACCGGGGGCGACCCGGAAGACGAGGAGGGCTGGATCGACGATGCGACGCGCGAGCTGGCCAATCGGATCGCGCGGCAAATCCGGGAGTGGATCGGCACGCTGGAGCTGGAGAGCAAGGGGCGCATTCTGCGGCCCGAGGATGTGATGATCCTGGTGCGGCGGCGCGGCGAGCTGGCGGGGCTGATCGTCGCGCGGCTCTATGCCGAGGGGGTGCCGGTAGCGGGGGTCGACCGGCTGCGGCTGAATGCGCCGCTGGCGGTGCAGGATCTGCTCGCGGCGGTGCGGTTTGCGTTGCAGCCGGACGATGACCTGTCGCTGGCGGCGTTGCTGGTGTCGCCGCTGATCGGGTGGAGCCAGGATGAGCTGATGGTCGCCGCGATCCGCGAGCGTGGGAGCCTTTGGCGGCATCTGCGCGCGACCCAGACGCCGGAGCGGCTGGAGCCGTTGTTCGGGCTGCTGGCGCGCGCCGATTTCATGACGCCGCACCGGTTTCTGGAGGCGATCCTGATCGGGCCGATGGATGGGCGGCGGAGATTGCTCCACCGGCTGGGGGCAGAGGCGCTCGATCCGATCGAGGAGCTGTTGACCGCGGCCCTGGGGTTCGAGGGGGTAGCGACGCCGACGCTGCAGCGCTTCCTCGACTGGTTCGACCGGGGCGATGTCGAGATCGTGCGCGATGCGGCGCAACCGCAGGCGGCAGTGCGGGTGATGACCGCGCATGGGGCGAAGGGGTTGCAGGCGCCGCTGGTGATCCTGGCCGATGCGACCGCCGATCCGGTGGCGGGCAATCGCGGGGATTTTGTCGAGTGGCAGCCGGACGGTGAGGGCTTCAAGCTTCCGGTGTTCCGCCCGGGCAAGGCCGAGCGGGGCGGGCCGGTCGATGCAGCGGTGAGCGCGGCGGAAGCGCGCGAGCTGGAGGAGCATTGGCGGCTGTTCTACGTCGCGGCGACGCGGGCGGAGGAGCGGCTGGTGATCGCCGGGGCGCTGGGGCCGAAGGCGAAGGGCGAGCCGCCGGAGTTGAGCTGGTACACGGCGGCTGCTGCCGGGCTGGACGCGCTGGGCGTCGAAGCGGGCGAGGGCGAGCGGAGCTTTACCGGGCTGGCACCGACCCGCGCCGTGCCGCGCAAGGCGGTTGTTGCCGATGCAGGTGAGGCGGCGGGTGCGGTGCCGGATTGGGCCCGGCGTGCGGCTCCGGTCGAGGCACGGCCGCCACGGCCACTGGCGCCGTCGTCGCTGGGTGAGGATCTGGTTGCCGATCCGCCGCCGGCCGCGGCGCTGCGTGCGGCGGCGGAGCGCGGGCGGTTGATCCATGCGTTGCTGGAGCGGCTGCCGGTGGTCGCGGCCGAGCGGCGCGCCGAGGTGGCG
>VYKS01000225.1_pt1 | contig 41302 bp, 48 predicted proteins | sample 5114511 | NCBI WGS metagenome assembly VYKS01 (sample SAMN12291795, study PRJNA351875) | freshwater metagenome | isolation source: freshwater lake | place: USA: Michigan, Gull Lake | collected 2011-07-05 | reverse complement strand
TGGCTGAAAGCATCATTCTATCGTTCACATCATTTTACGAAGCTATTTTTGGGTTTTTGAATGCCTCTCTAGTTAAAGGTTTCAAGACTCAAGGGTGGGTTGAGCAATTACCAATTATTGAACTCTTCTTTCCCAACTGTGCAACAGCATCCTTAAACTGCTGAATCCCCTTAATCAAAGGATGCACATCATACCAAGGCTGAAGCTCTCCATCATCGTCAAAATAGGCATACTGCAACACGCAGCGATTGAACAACAACTTGCGATAGCGATCGTCATTATCAATTTGTTTCGACTCCGTAACCTTCGCCAGTAATTCCCATTCATCCTGCTCCACCGTGCGGCGATAGGTATCTCGCGCTTGCGTAATCCCCCGTTGAATCGCCTTTTCCGTAATTGGCAGACTATCGATATGATCGATCGCCGATCGCACCAACAACATCAAATTCCGCACATGACCGCCACTCATCAAACAGAGCCTTAGCAAACCTTCCGCACTACTAAATATTTCCGTTTCTAAATTCGCATTAGGCGCAAAAGGTTCAATCCGTTTCTTGATGATTTCTGTAATTTTGGCAAATCCCGCCGCATCAGTCTTACCATCAGGAGTCTGCACCATAATCATCGGCAACACCTGCGGATCGCCATAAATATCGCGCAAATCCGCCGCCCGACTCGAATAAACCATCGAAATCGGAATTGTATAGATGATTTGGCAATTCAAACCCTGTAACTGCTGCGCCCGATCCAAGAAAATCTCATCGTGATTAGTACGCCCATGCTCTTGAGGAATTGGCACAATACGGTCAAGATTATCCGCGATCGCCACTAGATTCGTTTTCCCTTTAGGAAGTTTCCGCTTGGCATCATCAATAAACTCATTCAGCGCCTTTAGTAAAGTAATTGAATGGGGATTTACCTTGTCTCGAATCTTTTGACGCTCAGATGGAATTGCCCGAATACTCGCCGTTAGTTTTGCAAATAGCGCAATTTGAGCTTCAACCTTCAAATCTTCAAACTTAACCTCAGTCAGCGCCAGATCTTTCAAATCCTGCCAGCGATCGCCCAACCATCCCAAAATCGGCGCAGGGTCAGCATTTTTAAGTTCTTCCAACAAATGCCGCGTACAAGACAACAAAATATCCGTATATTGAGCATCTTCAGGATCGATGTCATCCTCATCCGCCGCAAAGTAAACCACCACACAGCCTTTTTTTTCTAGATGATCCTTTAACCGCAATAGCTCCGTTGACTTCCCACCGCCGCGATGTCCTGCGTATAGCTGACAGACCATGCGATCTGATCGCAACAACTTATTCCCCAAGTCAACCAAAATGTTCGTTTCACCACGCACCTTTTCACAATCCACATAGGCGGGATCACCCGCAGGTAAAGGCTCAAACGGGTCAAAGGCATTATAAATCTGAGTTAGCAGATCTTGTGACATGGGGTTAGATTGCAGGAGGTTTTGACAGCATTATAGACCACCCGTTTAATTACTGAGCAAATTAGCCATGCCTTCAGTAAGATTAAGCTATGCCAAAATATTTTCAAGTCAACGAGTTTAGCCATGATGACCACCAAAGAAAAGCTAATCCAAGAAATCGAGCGATCGCCAGAAGCCTTTTTAGAAGAGTTTCTGGACTTTGTTTTATTCGCTAAAAAACGTCGTCAAAATGAATTTCAGTCTCAAGAACCTGAGACGTATAAGCCTATTTGGGAAGTTGCTGCTGACCTTGTGCGCGATATCCCTCAAGATGTATTAGATACTATGCCCACCGATGGTACAGAACAGCACGATCACTATATCTATGGTTCTCCAAAACGCTACTACAAATCATGAAAATAGTTTTTGCTACCGAATAGTTAAATGCTGTTAATGGATTGTAATTATGAATAAATATCATTTGGCGCGATTGCCTTTATTTCTGCATATCTTTTAAAACACTAATATTAAATGTTAGTACGTGAGTTAGCCCGTGGGCAATCATTGCTGCAACTAGTCTGGCATCATGGGCTGGTTTTCCAATAACTTGATACCTCCTAATCAAACCTTCCCAAATTGGAAATATGTTTTCAGTACCCAAAAGAACCATAAAAGTATTTTTAATTTGTTTGAGTTCATTTAGCCCTTGATTTGCAGATAAGCCAAGACCATTTACTTCTATTGGACGAGTAGCAACAACCCAAAACTCAATCAAGTTCTGAGGTGTAATACACAGCATCTCACCTCGTTCAAATAAGATTTTTTACAGACTCAACAGCTACTTCATTCATTGGGTGAGTTTTTTGCACAATCCGTAACAAGATATTAGTATCAATCAAATAACTCATAACATCTGATCTTCTCTGGTATAGATACTTTCACGGCTAATATCTCGATCTGAAAGAATTGGAGTTTGGTTAACGGTATGACTGTTTGCCCAGTTTAAGAACTGTTCAGCTTTCTCCTGTGAGTTTTGCCTTGAAATATTGGGAGAGCCTGAAGATTTTAAGAAACCTTCAACCAAGCTACTTAACAAATCCTCAACCGATTTTCCCTGTGCATCTGCCTGAGCAATTAATCGAGATTCTATTTCGGAGGATAGTTGTAATGAGATCGCCATACCAAATTCCTTTAGTAGTTTTTTCAAGTTTAGCCCAAATCAACCCGTAACCTTATCTACAGGATGACCTTAAAATCTGTTGATAAATTAGAAAGATTCACTGAGATGATTTTGGAGATTTTGGGCAATTTCTGGGCGATTTTGGAGTTGATGAAATTTGATTGCTTCGGTAAAGGCAATTTTGCTGGCTTCTAGTTTTCCTATTTGTTGTAAAGCTACGGCTAGATTTTGATAGGCTTCGGCGTATTCAGGATTGATTTTTAGAGCTTCAAGATAAGCGGCGATCGCATCTGTGAAATCATAAACAGACTTCCGAGCAATGCCGAGATTGTAATAACCTGTAGCAAAATCTGGAGCAATTTCGATAATTTTTTCATAGCAGGCGATCGCTTCGACAAAGTTAGCTTGAGACTGCCAGAGATTCCCTAAATTATTATAGGCAGGGAGTTTGAGTACATCCGCAACATCTAGTTTTAGGGCAGTTTGATAATGAACCTTTGCTAATTCCCAATTTTGGAGATGGCTATAGGCAATGCCAAGATGATAGTTAAGTTCAAATTCTGTGGGTAAACTTTTGGGATCGGATTTAAGGATAGATAATCCAGTTTGCAATAGTGATAATCCTTTTTGCGCTTCTCCAGATTCCACATACAATGCCCCTAGTTTACTGTGAGTATAGGCATCAGTAGGATCGGCAGCTAATTGCTTTTCCATTAATCCTTGGGCAAATTCCCGCTTATTACTGATTAATTCTGGTTTATAGCCATAGTGATGGATGGCAATTTGGGGAACTGTGATTACTTGATTCGGATTATTTTGGTTTGTATTCTTAATTAGAGCTTCTACAGAGCTATCAATGGATTCATGATAAATGCCTGTGAAATGGATATCAGAACGGCGACGAAATAACCGAGCGATTAAAGAATAAGGCGATCGCCCCGCGCCAATTTCTGCCCGATTGAGATTAATGGCTAGATATTCAGGATTATTAATCGCATTTTTTAAGATCGGAATAACAGCCCGCTCTAATACTTCATCTGCATCTAAAACTAAAATCCATTCACCTTGGGCTTGCTTTAGGGCATAATTTCGAGCAGCAGCAAAATCATCACACCACTCAAACTTAAATATCTTTGCCCCAAATTTTTTGGCAATATTGACAGTGCGATCGCTGGAACCAGTATCCGCAATAACGATCTCATCAACAAAACCCTTGGCGCTTTTTAGGCAATTAGCTAATCTTTCAGCTTCATTTTTGACAATCATGCACAGACTGACTCTGATCGGAACAGAGCTTAAAGCCGAGATTTTTGGGAGGTTATTAAATCCTTTACTTGACATGGCGGTTATTTTTTTAGTTCACTTTACACTCAATGATTGGGCATAGTCCATAACTAAGGTCGCGATCGCTTGTGGGTCAAAGGGTAGTTCTAAGAGTTGAATTGGGATTGAATAGGTAGAAATTTTAGTGGCGATCGCATCGATAATCCCACCAGAGGCTAAAAAGTAAGGCAGGATTATGATTTTAGGATGTCCTAGATCAATTAACTGCTCAATTTGAGTTTCTAGACTGGGAGCTATCGACCAATAGGCTTGAGTTGCGTCTAATTCTTGGGCTAAATTCTCTAAATATTGGGTAGTTTCAGGACGACGGCTACCATGGGCAAGAAGGATTTTAGCTGGGGAGACTTGCGGAAATTTAGATTTTAGCAAGGACGGAATGATCGGATAGGTGCCAAAATGATTAGCAATTTTAAATTCAATTTTAGATTCTAGGTGCGAACTTGCTTGGGTAATTGCTATCTGCTCTGGTAGATCCTCACATATATGAACCCCAGCTAATAGAAATACTGGCAACACTAGAACCACATCATAACCTTGGGATTTAGCAATATTTGCAAAGTTAGATAACTGTTGATTCAGACTTAGCTCATGCCCTTCTAGCAAACCACCGCCTACTAAAGCTTCAGATTCTGACCCTGCTAATTTTGAATGGGTGAATTTTGCTTGTGCTAAGGCAACTAAATTATACAAAAACTCCGCAGCAGATGGATTTCGGCTTCCGTGAGTGACGAGAAAATAGGAAATTTTAGGCAATGGTTTTTAAGCTTTACTTAGTATTAAAAATTATTTTAGCTCTTAGTATTTACAGCCGCCTCTAAATCTGCGAGTAAGTTCTCTGAAGTTCTCACAGGCACGCCATTCATAACGAAAAAGGGAGTCCCAGGTACACCGATCGCCATACCTAATTCCACATCTTTTTTGATTGCTTTTTTTGCAGCTTCACTTTGGCGATCGCTATTAAATTTCTCTAGATTTAGATTGAGCTTGGTGGCTAGGGATATATACAGTTCTTCACCCAGATTCTTTTGATTTTCAAATAAGCCATCATGAAATTCCCAAAACTTTTTCTGTTGTTGGGCAGCCCAAGCAGCTAAGGCGGCGGGTTCAGCATTGGGATGGATATTCGTTAACGGAAAATGCTTATAAACTAAAGTTACCCGATCTTGGCTTTTTGCCATAAATTGCTGCACGGTTTCGAGGGCTTTAGCACAGAAAGGACATTGAAAATCAGAGAACTCCATCAATACCAATTTCTGAGTAGAGCTTCCTTGGCTGGGAGAACCTTGGATAAAGGCTATGGGATTTGCCTGAATTTGTTTTAGGGTTTGTTCTTGGGCTTTAGATTGCTTATCCCGTTGAGATTGTTGGTAAGCTTGGACAGATTCGAGGATGACTTGGGGATTTTTGCGAATAATTTCTAAAACCTGTGACTCTAACTTAGGATCAATATCAGCCTGAGCCGTAGATGAACCCCAGCCCCACAGGAGTAATGGCAACATTAAAAGCAGAAAGAGCGATCGCCCCAACCTATTGATTTTGCTGATTAGATTTCCCCAAAAGTTGCTCATAATTTTTAGTCTAGGTTTTTAGTCAAAGTTTTAAGTTAATCCTGCTGAAAATGACGGTAGAAATTAGTGAAAAATCCCTCGGTCGATCACCACTCTTCCCAAGTTTACGATATTCGTGCTGCCTAGGGACAAAATCTTGCAAGGGATTAAAGCTAAATCTTAGGGATTGACGGTTTTTGTCCAATTTGATTACCATTTTGACTGCCAACAAGATAAGGGCTATCTAAAGAGGCTTTACAAACTTTTTTCTCAAAGTTACAGCTATAGATAAATGGTTCTTGCCAGCTTACTGGAATCTCCAATAAATCTCTGGCTCCTGTCATCCCTTGGGCAATAAAAAATAATGTAGCAATAGAATTAAGCACTATATGGACATTGCGCCAACGATTTTGGCGATCTTGATAAATATCTTGAATAATTGCCAAAGAAAAAATCATGAGCAAAGTTGCGATCATCCCCGAATAAAAGTGGGAAAACATCCATTCTTTATCATTCCGATAGATCGCCCCAAAGCCCTCACGTTTAAATACGCTATCTTGAAAGCCAATCAGAATTACACCCATCCCCGTCAAGGTGGCAAAAATTCCCAGCCATAGACGATCGCGGGCAATATATAAAAATACTAAAGAGGCGATCGTGGCTATAAATAGCAGTGCCAGAATTAGTACCTGAAAAATGTCTTTGCTAACAAGCTCATGCTTAAGGATGTATTTAACGGTTGGATGAAGCATTCCTAATAAACTGATCCCAACAACTGCTCCAGCCAGCACTTTTCCTAATTTGACGTGTTCCATTCCCACATACGGAGGGATTTTGCTGCTAGGGCTTTCTTTATTTAGATTTTGCAAGCGGCGTTGGCGAGTTTGGACTGCCATACTGATTACCATGCCAATAATTGGAAATACTACTGTCACCGCAAATGCAGGATGGGCTATTCTTAAAAAATCTGTTAGTTCCATTTCCTTTCTTCTCTTTTTAGGTTGATATTTTAAGTTGGTAACTGAATTTTATTTTGTCTACTTACAATTAAGTACGATAGTTCCCTTCAATTTAGATTAGGCTAAGTTAAATTTTTCATTAATTTTTGGAATTATATTCTTTGCAATGTAAGTATCTGTAATTAAAAGTGCTAGCCGCTCATAACCATAATATTTAAGGAATTTTCAGATACGCAAATGACATCACCAGATATTTTATCCAGTTTTGCCCGCTTTGGTATTCATCTCGGTTTAGAGCGCATTCACCAACTTTTAGCAGATTTGGGTAATCCTCAAGATCAAGTGCCAATAATCCATATTGCTGGAACTAATGGCAAAGGCTCGGTTTGTGCCTATCTCTCCTCAATCCTCTGTGCAGCAGGATATAAGGTTGGCAGATATACGTCGCCTCATTTAGTGGATTGGCGGGAACGGATTTGTATTAATTCGGAATGGATTAGTAGTGAGGATTTACTAAAGGCTATAAACCAAGTCCAAACCGTAATTAAACCTGATGAAATGCCGACGCAGTTTGAGGTAATCACGGCGGCGATGTGGTGGTATTTTGCTAAGTCTGAGGTGGATATTGCCATAATTGAGACTGGGTTGGGTGGAAGGTTAGATGCCACTAATGTTTGTAAACAACCTTTGGCATCGGTCATTACCTCCATTAGTCGGGATCATTGGCAGCGCTTAGGAGATACCTTGGGGGCGATCGCCTCGGAAAAAGCAGGAATTATTAAACCTAACTCTCCAGTGATTTTCGGAGAGTTGCCCCCAGAAGCAGCAGAGGTTATAGCCAAAAAAGCTCAGGATTGCCACGCTCCGATTACTTGGGTAAAACCAGCTACGATCAAAGCTGAGATCAAAGTTGATCAAGTGGCAGTTTGGGGACATTTTGAGTATCCCTTAACTCTTTTAGGTAAACATCAATTAATGAATTCAGCGATCGCCCTCGCCACAATTGAAACTTTGCAAGATCAAGGCTGGGAGATTCCAGATCGGGCTATTTGGACAGGTATGAACCAAACCCAATGGCAGGGAAGGTTACAATGGTCTACTTATAAGTCTACCTATAAATCCCATAAAATTCTCCTCGATGGGGCGCATAACCTAGCTGCTGCCGAATATTTACGCCAATTTGTCGATCAAGATTTCCCTAATGCGCGGAAACGCTGGATTATTGGAATGCTAGATACTAAGGATCATGATGGAATTTTGCGATCGCTGTTGCAACCCCAAGATTTATTATTTATCGTCCCGATCCCCAATCATCAATCTGTGGATTTAGAAATTTTAGGGGCGATCGCCAATAACATCCTCGAAACCCCTGCATATATCTGTCAAAGCCTCAATGCTGCATTAGAAAAAGCTTTTAGCCACTCTGATCAAGACTCCGATCTTGTGACCCTCTGTGGTTCTTTATATCTAGTGGGTGAGTTTCTGCGTTCTAGCCTAAAGTAGAATACAGACACCTACGACAAAGGCTGATCCCCTCTGACTCCCTATATGCAAATTACCTTTCTTGGCACCAGTTCTGGAGTTCCCACCCGTAAACGTAACGTATCGAGTATTGCGGTGCGACTACCCCAAAGGGCTGAGGTTTGGTTAATGGACTGTGGAGAAGGGACTCAGCAGCAGATTTTACGCAGTGATGTCAAAATTAGTCAAATTACCAAGATTTTTGTCACCCATATGCATGGGGATCATATTTTTGGACTTGCTGGGCTGTTAGCAAGTTGTGGTATGGCAGGAAATGTCGAGCATATCGATCTTTATGGTCCCCCTGAGTTGGGCGATTATCTAAATGCTTGCCTACGTTACAGCGAAACTCGCCTTTCCTATCCGATTAAAATGCATAAAGTGGTTCCAGGCTTTGTCTGCGAAGATGAGGAATTTATAGTCACCTGTGCCTTGCTTAAACATCGAGTTCCAGCCCACGGCTATCGCATTGAACAAAAAGATCGCTTGGGACGATTTAATGTGGAAAGGGCGATCGCTCAAAAAATCCCCTCAGGGCCTTTATACGGACAGCTAAAACGCGGCAATAGTGTAACTTTACCCGATGGCAGATTTATCGATGGCAATGACTTTCAAAGTCCTCCCCAGATTGGGTGCAAGGTAGTTTACTGCACAGATACAATCTATTGCGAGAGTGCAGTAGAACTGGCTAAAGATGCCGATGTTTTGATCCATGAAGCCACATTTGCCCATCAAGATGCCGACTTAGCTTATCAACGGATGCATTCGACAACGACCATGGCAGCCCAAGTAGCCCTAAGTGCGGGAGTAAAAGCCCTGATCATGACTCACTTTAGCCCTAGATATGCTCCTGGCAATTCTTTGCAGCTAGATGATTTATTAAATGAAGCCAGAATGATTTTCCCTAATACCTATATTTCTCACGATTTTATGACCTTTGATGTCGAGGCAATTAGCAACCCAGAATTAGTTCCGCAGGTATGATTTAAAAATCGTAACTCCTAAAATTAATAATTTAATTAATAATTTAAGATTATGAATTTGCTAACTGACCTCATTTCTGGGTCTTTAAGCACTATTTGGAAGTAGAGCTAAACTTTTGCTTAATCCTTATTATCTGTATTTTCAGGCAAGGGGTTACGAACTCCAACATAATTTTGCAACTTGCCAATCCCTTCTATTTCTATGGAAATGCGATCGCCCCGACTTAAAGCCCCGACTCCTTCAGGGGTTCCAGTTAAAATTACATCCCCAGGGCGCAGGCTCATAATCTGGCTAATGTAGGCAACTAAAACCTCTGGACTAAATACCATATTGTCAATTGTGTCCGATTGCAAAGGCTGTTTAGAGTTCTGTAAAAATGTCTGAATCTGGGCAGTAGGACTAATCTCTCTGACAATCCATGGACCAAGGGGACAAAAAGTATCAAATCCCTTCGCTCTAGTCCATTGACGATCGTGCTTTTGCAAATCCCTAGCCGTCACATCATTGGCGATCGTATAACCCCAGATTGCCGCCGCCGCTTGTTTAACAGTGCAGTCAGTACAATAACCACCAATAATTAGAGCTAACTCACCTTCATAGTCTATCTGCTGAGATTGGGATGGAAGCAAAATTTTACCTTCGGGATCAAGTACAGCACTAGATGGCTTCAAAAATATCAGAGGCTCTTGGGGGACTGGGCTATCCATTTCCGCTGCATGGGCAGCATAGTTCTTACCCACTGCCACGATTTTAGTGGGTTCACAGGGTGCTAATAGCTCATAGCTGTCTGGAGCAATTAAATCTTTAGTAAGAATTCCTCCAACCCAAGGAGCAGCACTCAGAACCTGAACGGATTGATTTAATTGTAAAATCCCATAGAAAACTCGCTCTTGACTGGCGGTTTTGACTCGTACATAGCGATCTGCCATAGTGTCTTGACTCAAGTTTTGTTAACAAATATTCTACCTGAATCTGTTTCAAGTCATGTAGTTTGTGAGTATAGTTTGTGAGTAAAATCCAAATAAGAGAGGCATAAACTCTAGACTTATTTACAAAGACACGCTATTGTAAAAGACTGTGATTTTTTAAAACTTCTATGAATGCTCAAGCTATTATTAGCGCAATTGAAGCCAAATATTTAAAGTCAGATCTTCCCCAAATCTATGTGGGTGATACTGTCAAAGTTGGTGTCAAAATTAAAGAAGGCGACAAGTTTCGCACTCAGCCATATGAGGGAATAGTTATTTCTAAGGCTCGTAGTGGGATCAACTCCACCATGACTGTGCGTAAAACTTTTCAAGGAATAGGCGTAGAGAGGGTTTTTCTAGTTCATTCTCCACAAGTGGAAAGTGTCAAGATTATCCGCCGAGGCAAAGTCAGACGAGCCAAGTTATATTACCTTCGCGATCGGGTTGGTAAAGCAAGCCGAGTCAAACAAAGATTTGATCGTGACCTTACATAAATTCTCTTTAGAACATCTAGATTGTGCTAAAGTCAAGATCTAAACTAGTTTTAAGGAACTAGAAAAATTGCGCTCTTAGTTCAGTTGGTAGAACGCAGGTCTCCAAAACCTGATGTCGGGGGTTCAAGTCCTCCAGGGCGCGCTCTCAAAAGCATTTCTGGGATTGCACTTTTAGCACTGTATTCTTAGAACTATATTTTTAGAAATAAGGATTATCAAGAAATTATAACCATGACTCAAAACGAAGCCAAAGATATTAAAGATGTGGAGAAGCGATCGCCTAACTCCCTATCTGGCATATCTGATTTTTTTAAGAGTACTAAGGCTGAACTAGATAAAATTGTATGGCCATCTCGTCAACAATTAATCAGTGAGTCGGCGGCTGTAATCTTAATGGTTGTGGTTTCGGCAGGGCTGGTATTTTTAGTCGATAATATATTCGGATGGATTTCTAGTCGGATTTTTCTGTAATGTTTGCTGAAAACCAAGATACAACTCAAGGAACAGACCCAAACGTATGCCACTGGTATGCGGTTCAAGTTGCCTCAGGCTGCGAAAAGCGGGTTAAACTCAGCCTTGAACAAAGAATTCAAATGCTTGATGTGCAAGAGAAAATTGTGCAGATCGAGATTCCTCAAACTCCCGTCGTTAAAGTCCGAAAGGATGGGTCACGTCTTAGCTCTGAGGAAAAAGTTTTTCCGGGCTATGTTCTCATCAGGATGTTTATGAGTGATGATGCTTGGCAAATAGTTAAAAATACCCCCCATGTAATTAATTTTGTTGGCACAGAACAAAAGCGACACTATGGTAGAGGTAGGGGACATGTCACCCCTCGTCCATTTGGCAGAAGTGAAGCGGAGCGAATTTTCAGAATCGCCGAAGAACAAGAGCCGATCATCAAAATTGATATGGCAGTTGGAGACAAAATCAAAGTTCTGGCTGGTCCGTTCAAAGATTTTGACGGTGAAGTAGTTGAAGTAACTCCTGAACGCAACAAGCTTAAAGCCCTTCTCTCTATTTTTGGTAGAGATACTCCCGTAGAGTTAGAGTCTAATCAAGTTCAAAAGAACAACTAGCAAGTTCTAGTTTTTTAATAATTTATCAATACATCACAAACTAATGGCAAAAAAAGTCACAGCAATTATCAAACTAGCATTAAACGCTGGTAAAGCTAACCCAGCTCCTCCTGTGGGCCCAGCACTAGGGCAACATGGCGTAAATATCATGATGTTCTGTAAAGAGTATAATGCTCGTACAGCCGATCAAGTGGGTACAGTAATTCCTGTGGAAATTTCTGTATTTGAGGATCGTAGTTTTAGCTTTATCCTCAAGACTCCGCCAGCATCAATTTTGATTCAAAAGGCTGCGGGCCTAGATAAGGGTTCAGGTGAACCTAATCGCAAAAAAGTTGGCTCAATTACCCTTAATCAACTGAGAGAAATTGCTCAAATTAAGCTGCCAGACTTAAATGCCAATGATATTGATGCTGCCATGAATATTATTGAAGGTACTGCTAAAAATATGGGTGTAACGATTACAAGTTAGTTGACTTGACCAGTTTTTGTAGATTACCATTAAAGACTGACTAAAATTACTTATCGGGGGAGAGGCTTAAAACTTCGACATTACCCCACAGGAGACAAAAATGGCTAAAAAAGTTTCCAAGCGCCTGCGTTTGGCACAAAGTAAGGTTGAGGTAAAGGCATATAGTCCTACTGAAGCTTTAGATTTATTAAAAGAAACAGCAACTGCTAAATTCATCGAGTCGGCTGAAGCTCATGTCCGCTTGGGCATCGATCCAAAGTATGCTGACCAACAATTAAGAACCACCGTGGCACTTCCCAAAGGCACGGGGATGACTGTTAGAGTGGCAGTTATCGCTCGTGGAGAAAAAGTTGCAGAAGCTGCGGCGGCTGGTGCCGATATTTCTGGCTCCGAGGACTTAATTGATGAAATCAGTAAAGGGATGTTGGATTTCGATCTGCTAATTGCTACCCCTGATATGATGCCTCAAGTTGCGAAGTTAGGTCGGCTTTTGGGCCCACGAGGTCTAATGCCTTCCCCCAAGGGTGGTACGGTTACTTTTGACTTGGCAATGGCAATCAACGAATTTAAGGGTGGTAAGATTGAATTCCGTGCCGATCGCACAGGGATCGTTCATGTTCTGTTTGGTAAGGTCAACTTCACGGTTGAGGATTTACTATTGAACCTTAAAGCATTGCAGGAAGTAATCGATCGAAATCGTCCTTCTGGGGCTAAGGGTAAGTACTGGAGATCCCTTTATGTCTCTTCCACTATGGGCCCTGCGATCGAGGTAGATATTAGCTCTTTACGAGATTTTAAATTCAGTGAAGCAGCCTAATTCATATTAATTACTAAACTAAAAAAATTGCCTATTGAGATTACTACAACTACATATCTAACCGCAGACAGCAGGGGCAAAGCTTAATTTCCTGCCGAGGTGAAGTTTATAGAGTGAATCTCTATTGCCTCGTCTTGTTGTAAGTCGGGGCTTTTATTTTGCTGAATATTACCGTTTAAGGAGGTGAGAAATATGGGAAAAACTTTAGAACAAAAGCAAGATGTAGTCGGAAAGCTAGAAGCAGAAATTGCTGAAGCTCAGATGATTATGGTGCTTGACTACACAGCGTTGACCGTAGCTGAAATTACAAAACTACGTCGACAAATGAAACCATCTGGAACTATTTGCAAAGTAACTAAAAATACTTTGATGAAGAAAGCCATATCTAGCAAGGCTGAATGGCAACCTTTGGAATCTTTTTTGAAGGGAACTTCGGTTTGTCTAGTGATCAAAGATGATATTGGGGCAGCATTTAAGGCGTATCAAGCATTCTTGAAGGAAACCAAAAAAACCGAACTACGGGGCGGTGTATTTGATGGTCGAGCTTTAAGCCCTGACCAACTCAAGGCGATCGCCGATCTACCTTCCAAGGAAGTGCTATTGGCTCAAATTGCTGGAGCAATCAATGGTGTTGCTACAAAACTTGCCTTTGGAATCAAGGAAGTGCCTCAATCTTTGGCAAGAGCAATCAAAGCCATTCACGAAGAAGCTGCTTAAAGGCTGCTTGATTGGTAAACAAACCGTAAACAAAAACCAAACTATTAACTTAAGGAGAAATTCTATGTCTGCTGTAACTGATGAAATTATTGAAAAACTGAAGTCACTGACTTTACTTGAAGCTTCGGAATTGGTCAAAGCCATTGAAGAAACCTTCGGTGTTTCCGCTGCGGCTCCTGCTGGTGGCATGATGATGATGGCTGCTGGTGCTGGTGCTGCAGCTCCTGCGGAAGAAGTAGAAGAAAAAACTGCTTTTGACCTTGTATTAGATGCTGTACCTGCTGATAAGAAGATTGCTATCCTCAAAGTCGTGCGGGAAATTACTGGTCTAGGCTTAAAAGATGCCAAGGATCTAGTAGAAGCTGCGCCTAAAACCGTTAAGGAAGGTATGGCTAAGCCCGATGCTGAAACTGCTAAGAAGCAACTAGAAGATGCTGGTGCTACTGTTTCTATCAAGTAATTTCTATCAATTAGCTGTAGGGATGCTATGGTGTCTCTACAGATTTTTTATGATTTTCTATGACTTCTCCCTTAACTGATCCTTTATTGGAACTATTTTCGGTAATCTGCGATCGCCGTGAACATCCTCAACCTAACTCTTATACCTGTCATTTATTTGCTGGTGGAGATAATAAGATTCTCAAAAAAATTGGGGAAGAGTCGGCGGAGGTAGTGATGGCTTGTAAGGATAATGACCCAGATGCGATCGCTTCGGAAGTGGCAGACTTGCTTTATCATACTCTGGTAGCAATGGCGTACCATCAAGTCAGCTTAGAGAGTGTGTATACCAAGTTAGAGCAACGTCGCTAGAAGTACTGCTATAAATTAAGTAAAAATTTAATATTAACTAAAACATTAACAATGCCTTCTGCTCATATCTTGGGACTAGGAAAATCTGGAATTGCGGCTGCACGCTTATTAAAATCCAAGGGTTGGCAGGTAGAGGCAAGCGATCGAGGACTAAATCCCAGCTTAATTCACCAACAAGAACTGTTAAAAGCTGAAGGAATTACAGTACATTTAAATAACAGCCCCAACTGGGAAGATCAAACAGAAGATCGGAAAGCCGAATTAATTATAGTTAGCCCAGGAATTCCATGGGATAGTCCAAGCCTAGACAAGGCGAGACAACTTGGGATCAAGACGATCGGGGAAGTAGAGCTAGGTTGGCAATATTTAAATCATTTACCTTGGTTAGCAATCACTGGTACCAATGGTAAAACCACTACCACAAGTATAGTTGCAGCTATTTTTGCAGAGGCAGGACTTAATGCCCCAGCCTGCGGCAATATTGGCGTACCTATCTGTGAAATTGCTTTGAGTGCCGATCAACCAGATTGGATTATTGCCGAAATTAGTAGCTATCAAATTGAATCTGCCCCCAGTATTAAGCCTACGATCGGCGTATGGACAACTTTTACGCCCGACCACCTCAATCGCCACCATACTGTAGATATTTATCGAAATATTAAATCTAGCTTAATTGAGCGATCGCAACAAATTATCTTAAATAGTGATGACAACTATTTAGCAACTAATGGCAACTCTCTATTCCCTAACGCAATTTGGACATCTTGCTTAGATTCTACCAATGGGGCATGCATTGAATCGGGATGGGTAAAATTTGCCGATCAGCCCGTGGTATCACTAAATAAATTTAAGTTAATTGGAAATCACAACTGCCAAAACCTATTGATGGCAGTGACAGCGGCAAAGTTAGCAGGAATTGATTCAAGCTTTATTGCCGCAGCCGTAGAAAAATTCAATGGTGTACCTCATCGTTTAGAGTATGTGTGCGATCGCCAAGGGGTCAAATTTATTAATGATAGTAAAGCCACCAACTATGATGCTGCTTTTGTTGGACTTCAGGCGATCGAAACTTCCACTATTCTAATTGCAGGGGGAGAGCCAAAGGTAGGAGAACCCCAAGCATGGTTAGAACTAATCAAGCAGAAAGCCGCAGCAGTGCTTCTCATTGGTAAAGCTGCACCCGAATTTGCTCAATTATTAGATAGGGTAAATTACCAAAACTATGAGGTGGTTGAAACCTTAGAGGTTGCCGTACCTAAAGCTTTATCCTTAGCCTTAAAGCTAAATGTCAGTCACGTATTATTTTCTCCCGCCTGTGCCAGTTTTGACCAGTTTAATAACTTTGAACAACGGGGCGATCGCTTTCGAGAGCTATGCCTAGAGCAGTAGCTTAACTTTGATTTAGTTACTTAATAGTTTTAGGGTCACCGATTTGTTGGGCATTATTTACAGCTCGACGACGAATCTCTAATACTTGGCTAATCTCACGGGAAAAACTGGGCTGACGTTCAATCATTTTATCCACCTCACTGGCAGAGATCATCATCAATTCCAAATCTTGAGCCGCTGTAACCGACACCATACTTACCTCTCCTGAGAATAGAGTCATTTCGCCAAAAAATTCTCCTGCTTTGATCTGCAAAACTTCATGCTCGTATCCATTGGGGTCAATTACGGTCATGATTGCTTCCCCGACAATAACTATATATAAGGCATTGCTAATACAACCCTGTTGAATCACATTTTCACCCGCCCCAAAATGCTTGAGATTGATATCAGGAGATAGTACCTGTGAGTTCTGATCCCGTTCTAGTGGCACAAAGGCAGAAATAGAATCTAAGCTTTTGGCAAATTTCTTACCGCCTTCAGCCCGAGAAGTAGGACCGTGGAAATGATAGAGCGTGCGGATGGGAAAGGGAATACTCAGGTTATTGCGTTGGGCAGCATACCAAACCCTAGTCATAAAGCGATCGCGAATTTCCTCTATATCTGCATAATTTTCGATAAAAAACTTAACTTCATAGGTAATAGCAGAATCATCGTAGGACAAGGTGAAAATATGCGGCTCTGGATCGGCTAAAATTCCCTGAGTTTCCAAAGCTGTAGTCCGTAAAACATACTTGGCTAAGTTAGGTGGATCTGTGTAGGAAAACCCAATTTTGATGCGTTCGGCATGAATAGGTTGAGGACGGCTAAAATTGCGAATCACCTCTCCGCCAATAACTTTATGGGGAATAATTACCATCTCTCGTTCAAAGGTAATTAGACGAACCGATCGCCAATTAATATCAATTACCTGCCCCACTAAGTCTCCAACTTTAAGCCAATCACCCACAGAGAAAGGCTGCTCAAACAAAAGCGCAATTCCCGACATCACACTACCGAGGGTATCCTGTAATGCCAAGCCAATGACAATCGAACTGACTCCCAAAGCAGTGACCAAGCCTGCCAGATCGGCATTCCAAACTGTAGCTAAAACGATCGCCGTACCCATTAGTACTAAAAACAACCTAGATAAATCAATTAGCAACTTTGGAACTTTTGCTTGCCAAGTATTAGCCTTTGCCTGCTCAAATAAAACTGTATTTAATAGAGATAAAGCCCCATGAATTACACAAATCCATAATAGGGTTTGAATGCTGCGAACCCGATCGTCATTGGGGGGAAGTTGCAGAACATTGCGCGTAAAAAGTAAAAATATTAATACAGGTATAACCAGATTTCTGATGATCTGGAGGGTAGAAGCAAGGGGTTTTTTGTTTTTTTGGAGCCCATGAATAATTTCACCCAATAGAACTGTAGCTAGGGGAAATCCCACAATTAAAGCGATCGCCCAGAGCCACAGACTATTAATAAAAATAAATTAGCTCCAACTAGTTTTTATTAATATTAAAGCTGAAATGATAAATTTGGGTTGAGAGCTTTAACTTGCTGTTCTTGCCAAACCCCGTAGTGATTTAATATTTTTTGCACCAAATCAGTAGATTCTTGCCTAAATTCTGGGCTGTAGCTAATACTAATTGCCCCAATTTGGCTGTCATTATAGTCAAAATTCTGAGCATCTTGCCAATGTAATTCAGTACTCACCCCAGTTACCTGACTCAAATGGGCGGATAACTCTTTATACATAGCTAAGGATAGAGGCGGTAAAAAGCTAATTCTAGGCACTCTGCAATTCATCTTGGGATTTGGGTTTGGTAATTTGACAACAATTTACTTGATCGATACAGACTTTTCCCCACTGCAAAGCCCATCTTACTAGTGCTACGCGATTATCTGTGTGGGTTTTAGTCAAGATATTACTAACGTGATTATCCACTGTGCGTTTACTAATTTCTAAATCTTTTGCTATCTCTTGATTGGTCAACCCCGAAGCCACTAGTTCAATTACCTGAAGTTCTCGGTCGGATAGGGATGTAAAAATTGGGTTTTGAGCGACTTGGAGTGAGTTGGTCATTGTGGTAAATGATATAAATACTTAGAGTAATATGTTACCAAGTCGGGGATCATTATTGGTGAGTACTTTTGGATTAGTTGTAAGATGTCCTTCATTGTAACTGCACGATCAATCCCTGGTACTTAACTCATGTTAGGCAGAAGTCTGAAGTTCTTGCAGAAAGATAGTCTCAAACAAGCCAATACCACAAGGTTTAAAGCTTTAGTTTCGTGTAACCCTACTTAAACTGTTGATTTAGTCAAATTGCTCTGCGTAACATCAGTTACTTAACTTACAGCTTGTTGAGGGTTTGTGTAGTACGGGGTGCAGGGGTGAAACCCCTGCGTGGGGCGAAGCCCCACACCCCCACTGTATCCCTTGATTGTTCAACAAGCTGTAAAACCATATTGAAATGGTTAAGTAAGCCTTAGTATCCAATTAATCCAAGCAATTACAGTTTGAGAACATAGTAAGTTCAGACATTGGAGAAAAATATTAGGATAGTGATGTAATACCATATCAGTGATTCAATTAGAATGAAACAGCCCTGCTGACATCGTAATTACTAAAAATTAATAACTCGTTGATTTTACCTCTACCCGATCCTACGGAGTTAATATGTCGATTTGCTTCAACTTCAATAATTGAATAGTATTCTTTATTACTATAAATATCATTAATAAATTCTGTTGAAGAATTGCTAATTAATACTTTGCAATCACGCTTTACTAATTCATCACACACATTTTTTAGTCGAATTTGTTCATCTTTAGTAAAACCATTTAAATCATATCCTGTAAAAGATGAGGAGTCAGATATGGGATCGTATGGTGGGTCGAAGTAGATAAAATCACCTTTTTTTGCTTCAGAAACTGATGCTTCAAAATCTAGGTTTAAAATTTGAATCTTGTTTTGATTTAAATATTTACTGATTGCTTTAATAATAACTTCCTCGGCAACTATGGGATTCTTATGATCGCCGTATGGCACATTAAATTGACCTTGGCTATTGACTCGAAATAGTCCATTAAAACAAGTTTTATTTAGATAGATTATTCGAGCAGCTTTTTCTATATTAGAAAGAGAGTCAAAAATTGGTTTTCGATCGAGTTCACGCAACTCATAAAAGTATGCTTTTGAATTTTTTTGTTGATGCCCGCTAGTAATTGTAAGTAATTCTTCAGGATTGTCTCTAATTACTTTATAGCAGTTAACAAGTTCTTTATTAGCATCATTAATAATTGCTTTTTTAGGTTGCAAGTCAAATAGAAAAGCTCCTGCTCCTATAAATGGCTCAAAGTAAGTTTTATAGTTGCTTGGAATGTGTTGTCTTAATATCGGGAGAAGTTGTCTCTTTCCACCTGCCCACTTGAGAAAAGGGCGTATAATCAGATTATTTGATCTACTCCGAGATATTACTTTGGGAGATAGAGAAGTTTCATTCATTATTATTGTTCATGCTCAAGGAAAGATTAAAAAATGAGAATTGCATAAATTTAGCAATCAAATTTATAATTTGTTTAATATTCTGATACAATCTCAACCTTAGGAAGTCTAGTATATCTGAGTACATAGTTTTAATAAAGGAGTGAGCTAAGTGAAAACTGTATTAGGATTGGGAATAGTTGGTAGTCTTCTAACAGGTGGGCTTTCGGCATTGTTTGTTCCTTCTGTCCAAGCACAGCCGGCCTACGGAAGCTACATTGGGGGCGGTTTAAGTTTTGGGACTAGCGAAGGCGATGTCAATGCTGGGGAAGGTAGAAATGTATCAGCCCTTGTAGCTTTGAGATATAAATTTTTAGAAATACCAATCTCTCTAAGAACCCAAGTTTTATTTGGTAGTAGTACCGCCTTTGTCCCGACCGTATCCTACGACTATCCCCTAAATTTTGATACTGATATTTACCTCGGTGCAGGTGTAGCCCTAACCAATAGTGCGACAAATACTCCTGTGGGTAATAAAACAGCGTTTGTCCTGCAACCGGGGATTGACTATACAATTCCCAATAGTAATTTAGTGGTTTTTGGCAATATCATATTCGCATTCGATGGCTACCGTACTGGTGGTGGGACAGCTACAGCTTTACAAACAGGCGTAGGATTCCGCTTTTAGTCAAAAATCTTTAGTTAAAAAGTTAGAATAGTAATCCAGTAACCTGCAATAACTACCAATGCAAGATCAACAGAAACTTCAACAGTTAGTGGGAAATCTGGGTAAGGCGATCATGGGCAAAGATGATGCCATTCAACTCACCCTAGTTGCCCTACTCTCCAACGGTCATGCGCTCCTTGAAGATGTGCCTGGGGTGGGGAAAACTCTACTAGCAAAGTCTCTAGCGGCTTCGATCGCTGGCTCATTTCAACGCATCCAATGTACTCCTGACCTATTGCCAACGGATATTACGGGTACAAATATTTGGAACCCCCAAACAGGTAAGTTTCAGTTTCTCCCTGGCCCTGTATTTGCGAATATTCTGCTGGCTGATGAAGTTAATCGGGCGACCCCGCGTGCTCAATCAGCTTTATTAGAAGTTATGGAAGAAGCCCAAGTAACAGTGGATGGAGTCTCCCGTGCTGTACCATCGCCCTTTTTTGCGATCGCCACCCAAAACCCAATTGAATATCAAGGCACATTTCCCCTCCCAGAAGCTCAACTCGATCGCTTTGCCCTTGCCTTTACCCTTGGCTATCCCAGCCGAGATGAAGAAATTGATATTTTATTAAGAATGCAGTCTGGTGCCATTGGCATAGATAAGTTAGAGCCTTGTATTACCCCCGAAGAGGTTTTAGGTTTGCGCCAAAAATGTAGACAAGTAACGATTAATCGCAACACCAGTCAGTACATTGTGGATTTGGTTAGAGCTACCCGTGAAGATAGTGAAATTAGTTTAGGGGCAAGTCCTAGAGGTACAGTCGCATTACAAAAAACTGCTCAAAGCTTGGCATTTCTTAGAATTAATCTTGATCCCAATCGCCAGTCAAATTATGTCACCCCTGATGATGTTAAGTTTCTGGCTCCATACGTATTAGGACATCGGATTATTCCCGCAGGAAGGCGATCGCCTAAGCTAATTATTCAACGATTATTGGATACAGTGCCGATGCCCTAAATTATGGTTGTGCGTCAGTCAGAAATGTATAGTATGTCGATTTACCGAGGCTTTTGGGCTTTTATTTATATCGACTAAAAATGACTGCCTGTAAAAGTTATGGCAAATGTTACGGATTTCCCCACACTTTTGTATAGCACTTCCATAGCGTGGGACAAAGTTATTCAGAAATGTATTCCGTTAATTGATTGAGGCTAGAAATATTTACCAATTTGAGGCTACTAGCTGTGCGCTTAATTAACCCTGTCAAGACTTTTCCCGATCCAATTTCCACAGCCTGTTGATAACTTGATGCCTCTAGGTATAGGCAAATCTCTCGCCACTGCACAGGAGAAGTCATTTGCTTTGTAATCAAATCTTTAAGCTCAGTTGCCGAAGTTGTAGGGCGATTGGGTTGAACATTAGATAAAACGGGAATTTGCGCATCCTTAAACTCAACCTTGGCTAGAATTTGACCAAATTGATATGCAGCATCAGCCATCATGGGGGAATGAAAAGCTCCACTTACAGGTAAAGGAATTGCTCGCTTAGTTTTAATCTGGTCACAAATCTGTTGTAAAGCCTCCATCGTTCCAGAGATTACAACTTGTTCGGCACTGTTATCATTTGCTAAAACTATGCCTTCGGTACTGGCGATCGCAGCTTCTAATTTCTCCCGATCAAATCCGATTAATGCGGTCATGCCTCCACCTGTTACCTCAGACATCAAAAGCGATCGCTGTTTTACTAATTCCAAACCTGTAGCAAAGTCTATTACCTCAGCACAATACAAAGCTGTAAATTCACCCAAGCTATGCCCAGTAACCATATTGGGACTGTATCCTTTAGATTTGAGCATATCAATTAAGATGGCGGAAATAACGTAAAGGCAAGGCTGCGTAAACTGGGTTTTAGATAGTTCGGTAATTTCTCCTTGGCACTTATCGGCGATCGCCCAGCCTAATATTTTTTCAGCTTCCTTTAACTTCTCTTGGGCTAGTTCTTCTCCTAACAAATCTATCCCCATTCCCACCGCCTGCGATCCCTGTCCTGGAAAAACCCACACTGTTTGCATAGTTATTAAAATAAAAATTTCTTAATCCTAGTCTAACTAGAGGCTAACTAGCTTATCACTTTGAGGCTGAGTGATGATCCTATGCAGATGGTTTATTTTTGTTAAACTTAAAGACATACTAATAAGGACATACTAAAGAGTAAAGTCATTATCATTATTATGACAACCCAAAAATATCTGTACTGGCAAGATGAGGAAATGTTGATTGGCTATTTGCTAGATTACCCAGACTACTGGACTCAAGCAGTAACAGATCAAGAATTGAAAGAGAATTTAGCGGACATTTATGAGGATCTAACTAATGGTGCAATCCCAAATGTCCGAAAATTGGTAGAGCTTGAGGTATCGTGAAACAGCGAGACTTAATTAAGTACATAGAGGGTATGGGATGTATCTTTGTTTGACAAGGAGGTAATCATGATTGGTACCAAAATCCACGAACAAGAGTATCACAGCCTGTTCCCATTGGGCGATCGCCGAAAAGTCTTTGATATAATTCGAGTGAAGCACGTTCAGAAAACCAGCGAGAAATCTATGATTGCAGTTATTGAACCAAAATTAGGATCGGAATCAGAACAAAGTCATCAGCCAAAGCTAAGTTTTGAGAAATTTTTGGCACAATACCCTGAGAATGGTCGGTATGAATTGATAGATGGAGAAATGGTTGAGATGGTAAACACTCGGTATCATAAAATCATTACGATGTCTATTATGTTTCTGCTCAATGATGAAATCAGAAGATTAAAGCTCCCCTATGATGTGTCAAATGAAGCTGTAATCAGAACTAGCAATAAAAAAGGAAATACTCAAGGACGAGTTCCAGATGTAAGTGTAATAGACCGAGAAACTTGGCGTTCAGATCTCACTGATTACAGAGCTTTAACAGAGCCAATTCAATTAGCGGTTGAGGTTGTGTCAACAAATTGGGAAGATGACTACATTGATAAGTTGGATGAATATAGCCGTTTGGGTATTCGTGAATATTGGATTGTGGATTATTTAGCGATCGGAAGTAGAGACTATTTAGGCGATCCGAAGGAACCTTCAGTTTTGGTTTTTAGCTTAGATACCGAAGGGAACTATCAACTCGCTCGGTTTCAAAATCAAGATCCCATTATTTCTCCCACCTTTCCCGAATTAAAGGTCACAGTCGAGCAAATTATCTCTGTTTAGAACTAATTTTGCAATCCAAAAATGCCGCCGTTAATCCCACTAAAAGGAGTTGCCCCAAGTTGGCGGGGTGAAACTTTCCACATACCATCTACGTTTTTATACTCAGCTAATTTGATTTGGCGATTATTCTCTAACCTTAGGTTATAGCCATTTTGCAGGGCGATATTACTTAGTTTTTGGACAATGGTATAACGTCTGATAAAGTCCGATGCTACCCAGACTTGGGCATTAATTTTGAGCGTAATCAGTTTGGTATCTTGATCAATTGCCCAGCTTTCGATTAAACCTTGTCCAAGGCGATCTCTCTGCCACCATAGACTTGGTTGGGATGGCTCTATAGGAATAATGTCATTAGGATTCTGGGCTTGGACTGCCATGGGTACCAAACCGATTCCAAATATTAGCCAAAACTTGATGACTTTGCTCATTATTGCCTCTCTTCCGATTTGTAGAATTTCACCTGGAAATTTCATCAGTATCCTAGCCTAAAAATAGCTTATAAGCAGGATTTTTATTTTCATCCCAATAGCGATAGCCCAGATGATCTAAAAATAATTCCCACTCTGTCATTTCATCGGGGGGAACTTGAATACCCACCACAATTCGACCGTAGTCTGCGCCGTTATTACGATAATGAAATAGACTAATATTCCAGTTGGGACTCATGGAGCCGACAAACTTGGTTAATGCCCCAGGACGTTCAGGAAACTCAAACCGATAGAGCAGTTCATTACTTGCTAAAGGCGATCGCCCGCCGACCAAATGACGTAAATGCAACTTTGTAAGTTCATCATCGCTGAGGTCAAAGGTTTTAAAGCCTTGAGATTCAAAAATTTCCACAATCCTGTTGGCATCGGCACGGTTAGCAATTTGGATACCGACAAAAATATGGGCTGTGTCAGGATCGGCAATGCGATAGTTAAATTCCGTCAGGTTTCTTCTACCAATAATTTCACAAAATTTACGTAGGCTGCCCGCTACCTCAGGAATGGTAACAGCAAAAATTGCTTCTCGATCTTCTCCCAACTCGGCCCGTTCGGCCACAAATCTGAGGCGGTCAAAGTTCATATTTGCCCCACAGGCAACAGCAATTAGGGTTTGCCCTTGAATTTGCTCTCTTTTGACATACATTTTTGCCCCAGCGATCGCCAAAGCTCCAGCAGGTTCTAGAATCGATCTAGTATCCTCAAATACATCCTTAATGGCAGCACAAATATCATCGGTATCCACCAGCATCACCTCATCCACATACTGCTGACACAGACGGAAGGTTTCTGCCCCCACTTCTTTCACTGCAACCCCATCCGCAAATAAACCGACTTGATCTAAGCGCACTCGATGTCCAGCCTTGAGCGACTGATTCATGGCATCGGAATCCACTGGTTCTACGCCGATAATTTTAATATCTGGACGTAAACGCTTCACATACGCTGCAATCCCAGAAATTAAGCCTCCTCCTCCAATGGCAACAAAAATGGCGGCGATCGGTTTTTGACACTGCCGTAGAATTTCCATCCCAATCGTTCCCTGCCCTGCAATGACATCGGGGTCATCAAAGGGATGAATGAAGGTTAAGCCTTTTTCCGCTTCCAACTGCTTGGCATAACTATAGGCATCATCAAAGCTATCACCGTAAAGAATTACTTCACCACCTAGGGACTTGACCGCATTTACCTTAACGTCGGGCGTAGTTACAGGCATGACAATAATCGCTTTTGTTCCCAATCGCTTTGCCCCTAGAGCCACACCTTGAGCATGGTTCCCTGCCGAAGCCGCAATTACTCCCAGTGTCAGTAGTTCAGGGGATAGCTGCGCCATTTTGTTATAGGCTCCACGTAGCTTAAAGGAAAAAACTGACTGCATATCTTCCCGCTTCAGTAAAAGCTGATTATTTAGCCGATGGGAAAGGTTGGCAGCATATTCGAGGGGAGTCTCTTGAGCCACGTCATAGACACGGGCGGTGAGAATTTGGACTAGATAGTCACAATACATGGCATCTTGGTTATAAAGTTTTGAAAAAGGGGTGAGGTGTAATTTTAAGCTATTTATCTTTTTTAAGATTTAGTTTGGCTTTTTCTAGGGACGGATAATGATTTCTTGTAGCACTCGAATTTGAGTTTTGGGATTGTATCCGATCAAGCGAATGAAAGATTTGGGATTATCTTCTAAACATCCTTGAATTTCGGTCATGGCTTCCGTGACATTCTGAGGTTGATGCTGCCATTGCCAACTACGCCAGCTATTTTGAGCTTTTTCACGGGGAGTCGCAACTTCTAGGCTTAAACGTCCTCCATGTCTGATGCCATTTTCGACTAAGCGTTCGACTCCTGATAAATCACCCGATAAATTACTGAATAAATCCGTGTTTTTATCCCTAGTATTATTAGCATTGAGAAAGGATATTGGTTCAGAATTAACAGGAGTATAGTCTAGAGTTTTTAGTGGGGTTTTGGGTTCTGCTAAGGCTCCAGTCGTATATTCCCTTGCTAATCCCATGGACTGAATTCTCTGCTGCTCTTGAACTAGAAGATTTCCCAGCTTGATTAAATAGGGCAAGCCAAAGTCGGCGGATTTTTGAAACTCAATGGTGAGATTAGGATTATTAACTACATGACTAGATACATTTGTTAAGCCAATTTCACGGATAAAACCTCGAATCTGTTGATCGTAAACCTGCGATCGCAAGGCTCCAAAAAAATCTATAGACTGACTAGGGAATTTATAAATCAGTTCCTCCACATCCCTTGGAGATAAGCCATCTTCTTTAAATATCCCAGTCACAATCCCAATCCGATCCTCTGAGCTAGGTTCCCAATAGAATTTCTCCATTCTCCCATCCCGCAGCAAAGGCGCATAGAGCGTGGAAAAATCATTACCTGTGAGTAAAATTGGAATGCGTCTAATCGGCTCGGTTTCGTAGCTACCTGGTAACTGCACATCCGTGGGATTATCGGCAATATTCATCAAGGTGCCGTTTACAAGTTGGGTATTGACGGTATACTGGGTGGAGCTATCAACTCTTCCTGCCCCTGCATCAATATCATTAATTAGTAAGACACACATTTTGCCTCTAACTCTACTTAGCTCCGCCGCTTCGCGATAGCGAGTTCTAATCAAGCGTACAGGATCTCCTGCATCGGGGCTTTCTAGTTCTCCCGCCGACATTCGCACTGGCTCAATTCCCATGAGTTTAAATACCAATTCACATTGAAATGATTTGCCTTCACCTTTTCTGCCATGAATTCCCAAAATTAACGGAACTGATAAGTTAGGAAGATGTAAAAAGTTTTTGGTGATGTGAACTGCTAACTTATCTAGAAAGCGAGGGGAAATGTAGTAGCTCATTATGTATGTATAAAACGGGCGAAATGGGCACTGCTAAAATTAACAGCTAAAATTAAGTTGTTACAACAAATTATCCCCTGTTGTGCAAACTTAATGTAATATAAAGAATTAATTCCTTGAAATCTATTTGTAGTGTTGCTATCAAGTAATTTTACTAAGTGCAAAATATGATTACAGCCGCAGTTGTTTACATAGTAGTATCAGTTTTGCTTATAGTGGCATCCGCACTGATCTTTTTCAAAGCATTACAGACTTTGAAGCAAAAAAATCTGACTACCCGCAAGGAAGTTTCCTTTGACAAGAGTGGCGAAATTAGTGAGCTTAAAAATCGAGATGAAATTATTGCCAAACTAGAACGCCAGTTTCGCAGCAGCCCATCCGCCGACCTCTAATTTGTTGATCGTCAATCATGAAATCTTAGGTTGAAATCGTGGGTTATGGTCAATCAAGAGGTTTTACAAGAAGACGAGGGATTAAGTTTTGCCGAACGACGTAAACAACGTAAGCAAAAACTCCGTAGTGAATTCTTTGCAAACAAGGCTCCTGCTTTCAAGATGGGCTGGAGGTTTTTGGTATCCTTTGGGATATTTGCGGCGGCATTATGGGTGGTGTCTCTGCCAATATGGAATTTGAACAGCCCTAACCAAATTGAAGTTCAAGGTACCAAGTTATTATCAGCGAAGGAACTTAAGGATAAAATTGCCATTGATTACCCCAAGTATATTTTTAGAATGCAGCCTCAGGCGATCGCCACCCAACTGGAAAAAAAAGCTCCTGTATATAATGTCGTTGTTAAGCGATCGCTCTTTCCGATTAAGGTTACAGTAATAGTCCAAGAGCGGCAACCTGTGGCGATCGCTACTCTTAATGGACAGGCTGGTTTCATAGATGCTAAGGGCGTATGGGTGGCAGCGAAGAGTTATCCTCCCAATCTCAAAAAGCCAGAAATTATAGTCCTTGGTGCTAATCAGAGGGTTCTACAGGCGTGGAGAAAGCTCTATAGCCAAATTAGTCTTAGCCCTGTCAAAATTTCTAAACTTGATTTTCGTAATCCCAGTAACTTAATCTTAACCACAGATTTGGGCTTGGTTTATTGTGGCGACTATACCTATAACAAAATGGAAAAACAAATCCAAATGCTAGATCGCCTCAGATCTTTACCAAAAAGTTCTATAGGGCTTAACTTTACCCATATCGATCTGATTAATCCTAATTATCCAGTAGTTGATGGCGTAACTCCCTTTAAACCTGATAAACCAGAGGTCAAGCCATAGATTTATCGCTTTTTACTTGGTTATTTAGGTTTGGATAAGGAAATAGATGTAAGATTTTTGTTAATAATTCCGAAAAATAATTTAATCATTAGCTAATGAAAATATTAATCATGGGGGGAACCCGATTTCTAGGAGTGGCTTTAACTAAGACGCTTTTGGCTCAAGGGCACGAAGTAGTTTTATTTAATCGTGGTAACAAGCCTGCCCCCGAGGGAGTTAGGGTAATTTTGGGCGATCGCACCGATCCTCTCCAGATTAAAGAAAAATTATTACATGAGCAGTTTGATGCCATCTTTGATAATAACGGGCGAGAACTAATTGATACCAAGCCCCTAGTTGATTTATTTCGCGATCGCATTCGTAATTTTGTCTATATGAGTTCGGCAGGTGTATATTTAGATTCTGAGATTATGCCCTACTTTGAAGGCGATGCCGTCGATCCTAATAGTCGTCATAAGGGTAAACTCCATACCGAAGCCTACTTAAAACAAGCCTATGATCAAATTGGCTTTCCCTTTACTTCCATTCGCCCTACCTATATCTATGGCCCCCAAAATTATAACGATTTAGAAGCTTGGTTTTTTGATCGGATTGTCCGCGATCGCCCGATTCTAATTCCCGGCAATGGAAAATTTATCACCCAGCTAGGTCATGTGGAAGACCTTGTATCAGCGATGGCAGCGGTTTTAGATAAGTCTAGTGCCTTGGGTGAAATCTATAATGTTTCTGATCTGCGCTTTGTGACTTTTACAGGTCTAGCTCAGGCATGTGCGATCGCCGCAGGTAAAACTCCAGAGCAAGTAAAAATTGTCTATTACAATCCTAAAAACTTTGATTTTGGTAAAAAGAAGGCATTCCCCATGCGGAGCCAGCATTTCTTTGCATCGGTAGACAAAGCTATGACCGATTTAGACTGGGAGCCAGAATTTGACCTAGTGGGCGGATTAGAGACTTCTTTTAATCAAGATTATTTACCAAGCGATCGGCAGAATGCTGATATTGATTTTTCTGTAGATGATCAGATTTTAGCTAGTTTGAGTTAATTCTCCATCCAAGATCGCCTACAGTAAACCTATAGAAAATAGCGATCGCCTAAACTCCTCAAATCGCCGATATAAGCCCCAATTTGTTTAAGTCCCTGCAAAACTTGGATACGTTCTGCCGTATTTTCAAGTAACCGATAAGTGTGCGATCTCGTATATTGAGGAGCATTTTGGTGGCGATCGCACTTCAAAAACAATACTTCTCTTCCATTTGTAACCATTCCATAGCAACTTGGCTGTAAGTTGGGAGCGCTCAACAAATAAGTAAGTGCTTGGGGAATTCCTGCCGTAACATCTAGCCTTGCAGGCTTTGATTCGATTACCAAAATCCAAAAACTATCTTGAATTACCAAAATATCAATCCTGCCTTGAACTGCAATAACATTAGCTTCGTCCGCAACTTCTATACTGGTACTTACTTCTGCTTTTACCAAAAAAGGAAACTGATAGAAACCTGCTAAATCTAGCAATGGTGATACCACGACAAGCTTCACAATTTCTTCGAGCGGTGGTTCTTCTTGACTGAGATAGATATAGTTGCGAGTGAGGCGATCTAATCCTTGTAGTTCCGCTTCGGTTAGAGTCGGCGCATGATTTAACCATTCATCAAAAAAGCGATCGCTAGAGTCCAGCCTCAAGCCAAAGGTTTGACGGAGATTGCTAAGGGTAAGGCTACTAGCATTTGTAATCACGGTTAAATCCTTGTAGTAATTACATGAAGTTTAGAAGTCGAGACATTTGATCTTGGTTCCAATACCTAATATACGATATGTTAAGAGCAAAAGAGCGATCGCCTAAAAATCACGACTCACAGTAATAGTGAGCCCTTTAGCGTGACATCTTCGCCCCCGTTTAGCCCTGCCATACATACGGGTAAAGTTAAGCCACATTCCTGTTTCGTCTAAGAATACTAAGTTCTCGGTCAAGATTGACCACCGATGGACTGTCGGTACGCTAATTTCTAGACCTGTTGATTGTTTCAGTCCCTCTTTTAACTCGGCTAGAGTGATATCGTTCTTTTCTTCCACCATCTTTTGTAGTTTCTCCAATAGTAATTCCTAATGATGTTCTTAAAAGTACGCATACTCATATATTCTTTGTCCTAGAATACCAAAAGCGATCGCTAAGAATTAAAGTCCACAATTAGAGTAGAGCCATTTATTGACAGTCTATCTTTCTTCTGCCAGAGGACACCCGATTTATCGGGCGGTGAATGGCAGTCAATCGTGGTATAATAGCTGCACCGCATAACTTACGGTCGGTCTGGCGGGGGATGAGACATGGGTTGAGTCCTAGTTAAGAGGTGTAGAAGCAGAAAACCTAAGTCGTGAGTCTTAGGAATCCCCCGATAAATCGGGGGAGGATGTCAACGCTATCAAAACCTATCTCAAAACTACAGGTTTGTGCATTATCAGGTGTATCAAAATAAAAATGCAGTGTGTTACCTACTGCCGAACACCCACGATAACCGGGATATTCTTTCTGTTGCATCATCAAACGTGCATTTCTTTCTAGAGTGCTTATATCTTCTTTCATGTGTAGCTTAGGGGAATAGATTTGGTTATCGGATTGTTACAAATTTCTATAGCCGAGACATTTTTGTCTAAAGTAATTGATTTTTAAAATCTCTTTCTTGATATTCAACAATTAAAGCGATCGCTAAGGCAACTTCTATAAGATCCGCTTCCGACAACACCCCAATCTTCTGTATAAACCTCTGAGTATCCACGCTTCTCATCTGCAATACATCTGCCGCTGAAGTCTTGGCAAGTCCATTGTCTTGACTTATCTCTATGCAAACATGCCATAGATTTGATACAAAAGCTGATTTCCAGTCTGTAAGTGGAACTACCAACTTTAGTGGTAGCTTACCAATAACATCAGAACTTATGACGATCGCTGGTCGAGTTTTTTTAATCTCGGCACCAATAGTAGGATCTAAATTAACCAGCCAAATCTCACCTCGTTTAGGACTCATTATTTTCTACGTCAAAGCTCAACCAATCTCTCCATGTCAAATCCTGCTCGTAATGATTAACCATTGCTTCAGCTTGTTGGGCAAGAATAAAGCGACGTTCTTCTATGGGCAGTCGCATAAAGGCTCGGCGATCTACATTGGTAGCTGTAGAAATTTCTTCAACTACGATCCTAACCTGCTTACCTTCTAATTCCATAGGTAAGGATTCATGCAGAGAAATTAATCCATTCTGGCAAGTGGCTGTGAGAACAATCATTATTTTTATACTCCTGATTACCTAAATCTTAGCCTATGAAATATTTGGGAGTGCGATCGCCATAACCTAACTAAATCAAAAATTTTAGTAAACCGATCGCCCTAAATAAACTACTTAGTATCCAAAGCCACAACATGAACTGACTGGGGCTAAAATAATAAGGCTATATATAAAAGTAAACATTTAATCTCTGTACCCCTCGTGAAAAATCATTTATCCATCCCCGGTCAATTTTGGCTTGTAGAAGAGCGTGATGCCTGTGGTGTCGGCTTTATTGCTGATATTGCAGGGAAGGCAAGCCATGATTTAATCATCAAAGCTCTCAGAGCTGTTGATTGTATGGAACATCGAGGCGGTTGCAGTGCCGATAAGGAATCAGGTGACGGGGCAGGAATTATGACAGCCGTGCCTTGGGCTTTATTGGAAAAGGATTTAGTGGCAAAGGATATGGTAGATGTCTCTGGGATTTTAAATGGCGATCGCAACGCTGTGGGCATGATCTTTTTACCCCAAGAGCCAGAGTATCAGGTTCTAGCCAAAAAAGTAGTTGCCGAAATCGCAGCCCAAGAGGGTTTGCAAATTTTAGGATGGCGGGTAGTGCCCGTGCGATCGCAGGTTTTGGGTAATCAGGCAAAGGCAAATCAACCCCAAATTGAGCAGGTAATTTTTGCCGATGGTAAGGACGGGAGGGCATCGTTAGAAAGATCTCTACATTTAACCCGCCGCCGCATAAAGCTAGAAATTGAAAAGCTCTATCCTCAATGGCAGCAAGATTTTTATATTGTTTCCTTGTCTAACTCCACAATTGTTTATAAAGGTTTAGTGCGATCGGAAGTATTGGGAGAGTTCTATGAAGATCTAAAAAACTCAGATTACATTACCCCCTTTGCCCTTTATCACCGCCGCTTTAGCACCAATACTATGCCGAGGTGGAGTCTAGCACAGCCCATGCGCTTCTTGGGACATAATGGTGAAATTAATACACTATTGGGTAATATCAATTGGTTTAAGGCAAGGGAACAGGATTTAGGCCATGTCAATTGGGATAATCGCATTGACGAAATTCTGCCCATTATCAAGGATGGTGAAAGTGATTCGGCATCTTTAGATCACGTTTTAGAGCTATTGGTGGAAAGCGGTCGCAGCCCCTTAGAAAGTCTGATGATTTTGGTGCCAGAGGCATACGATAGCCAGCCCGATCTGAAAGATCATCAAGAAATTGTAGATTTCTACGAATATTATAGTGGCTTGCAAGAATCTTGGGATGGTCCCGCTTTACTGGCTTTCAGTGATGGTAAAACCGTGGGAGCAGCCTTGGATCGCAATGGACTTCGTCCCGCCCGTTATTTAATTACAAATACTGGTTTATTAATTTTAGGTTCGGAAGCTGGTTCTGTAGATTTACCTGAATCGGAAATTTTAGAAAGAGGGCGGCTAGGACCAGGACAGGTCATTGCTGTGGACTTAGTTAATCATGAAATTCTCAAAAATTGGGATATTAAACAACGCATAGCATCCGAACATCCCTACGGAGAGTGGCTAGATCGGTATCGCCGCACATTGTCATCTCAGCCATTTCTAGAACATCCGCAGTTAGCAGAAACAGAAATTCTCACGTTCCAAACTGCCTTTGGTTACTCCTTTGAAGATGTGGATATGGTGATTGATGCCATGGCTCAAGATGGAAAAGAACCAACTTTCTGTATGGGCGATGATACGCCTCTAGCGGTGCTTTCTAATAACCCTCATCTGCTCTACAATTATTTTAAGCAACGCTTTGCCCAAGTTACAAATCCACCCATTGATCCCTTAAGAGAAGGCATGGTGATGTCTTTGGTGATGAATTTGGGCGATCGCGGCAATTTATTAGAAGTTAAACCCGAACACGCCCACCAACTTAAAATTAATAGTCCCGTTTTGAATGAAGGGGAATTAATAGAAATTCAAGGGCTGGGATTCCCTACTTCTAAATTAGATATTACTTTTGCCCTCGAAGTCGGAATCTCAGAATTTAGTGGGGTGATTACCAAGTTATGTGATCGGGCGGTAGAAGCTGTTAAAGCAGGTAGTAAGATTCTGATTTTGAGCGATCGCAATTTAAATGCTGAAAATGCTTTTATTCCGCCTTTAATGGCAGTGGGAGCCGTACATCATCGCTTAATATCCGAAAATTTGAGAATGAGAGCCTCAATCGTGGTGGAAACCGCTCAATGTTGGAGTACCCATCACTTTGCTTGCCTAATTGGCTATGGAGCTAGTGCCGTATGTCCTTATCTTGCCTTTGAAACCGTGCGTCAGTGGTTCGGCAAGCCCAAAACCCAAATGCAGATGTCCCAGGGCAAAATTAAGCAGTTATCTATAACCCAAGTCCAAGCTGCTTATCGGAAGGCGGTGGAAGATGGATTATTAAAGATTCTCTCGAAGATGGGAATTTCTCTGCTATCTAGCTACAATGGGGCGCAGATTTTTGAAGCGATCGGGCTGAGTTCGGAAGTGATCGAGCTTTGTTTTAAGGGAACGGTCTCCCGTGTGGGTGGAATGGAAGCACAGGATATTGCGAGAGAAGTCATTAGCTTCCATCATTTAGCATTTCCCGAATTGCATAGCAAGAAGTTGGAAAACTATGGATTTGTGCAGTACAAAAATGGTGGCGAGTACCATATGAATAGCCCCGAAATGGCAAAAGCATTGCATAAAGCGGTGGCAGGGGATGGCTACGATCACTATGAAGTTTATCGGAAACAACTAGAAAATCGAACTCCGACTGCACTGAGGGATCTATTGGAATTTAAGAGCGATCGCCCCGCCATTGATATCGAAGAAGTTGAATCGGCAAGTGAAATCTTCAAACGCTTCTGTACAGGGGCGATGTCCTTGGGAGCTTTAAGTCGAGAAGCCCATGAAGTTCTAGCGATCGCCATGAATCGGATTGGCGGCAAATCTAACTGTGGAGAAGGCGGCGAAGACCCAATTAGGTATCACTCCATTACAGATGTCAACGACCATGGTATTTCCACTTCCTTTCCCCATCTCAAGGGCTTAAAAAATGGCGATACTGCCAACTCGGCAATCAAACAAATTGCTTCAGGACGGTTTGGAGTCACTCCTGCCTACTTAGTTAGTTCTAATCAGCTAGAAATTAAAGTGGCTCAGGGCGCAAAACCTGGGGAAGGCGGACAATTACCAGGACCTAAGGTCAGCGAGTATATTGCCATGCTCAGAAACTCGAAGCCAGGGGTATCTCTGATTTCGCCCCCACCCCACCACGACATCTATTCTATTGAGGATTTGGCGCAATTAATCTATGACCTCCATCAAGTTAACGATCGAGCCAAGGTATCAGTCAAGCTCGTAGCCGAAATCGGGATTGGCACGATCGCCGCAGGGGTAGCAAAGGCAAATGCTGATATTATCCAAATTTCTGGACATGATGGCGGTACAGGGGCATCTCCTCTGAGTTCGATCAAACACGCTGGTACGCCTTGGGAATTGGGCTTAACTGAAGTCCATACCGTGCTGATGGAAAATCAACTCCGCGATCGGGTGCTGCTTCGGGCAGATGGTGGCTTTAAGACAGGTTGGGATGTGGTGATGGCAGCGATGATGGGCGCAGAGGAATACGGCTTTGGTACCGCAGTGATGATCGCTGAAGGCTGCATTATGGCAAGGGTATGTCATACCAATAAATGTCCCGTGGGCGTAACTTCCCAGTTGGAATCTTTGCGGAAACGCTTCCCTGGCACCCCTGAGAATGTGGTTAACTTTCTGTACTTTGTCGCTGAAGAGATTCGCAGCATCCTTGCCAAATTAGGTTACAAGTCTCTAACCGATGTGATTGGACGTTCTGATTTGCTCACCCAACGTCAAGATGTCAAGCTGGCAAAACTCAAGAACCTTAACCTAGATTGCCTGACCAAACTTCCTGATACTAGAAGCGATCGCAGTTGGCTCAATCACGACCTAGAACCCCACGGGAACGGCTATGTTTTAGATGATGAGATGCTCTTGGATGCGGAAATTCAAGCGGCAATTCATAACCAAACTGAATTAACTAAAACCTATAAAATCGTCAATACCGATCGCTCAATTGGGGCAAGAGTCTCTGGGGCGATCGCTCGTCTATATGGTAACTCTGGTTTAGCAAATAATCTTAATCTAGAGTTTGTAGGCAGTGCTGGACAGAGTTTTGGAGCGTTTAATATCACAGGCATGAACCTGATCTTAGTTGGAGAGGGGAATGACTATATTGGAAAGGGCATGAATGGAGGCGAAATCCTGATTAAACCTAAGCCTGATGCCATTATCGATCCTGCGGAGAATGTAATTATTGGCAATACCTGTCTTTATGGGGCGACAGGTGGTTATCTGTTTGCAAATGGAAAAGCAGGAGAGCGCTTTGGAGTCAGGAATTCGGGAGCAAAGGCAGTAATCGAAGGCGCAGGGGATCACTGTTGTGAATACATGACTGGTGGTGTCGTCGTTGTTCTAGGTAAAACTGGTCGCAACGTGGGCGCAGGAATGACTGGTGGGATTGCTTACTTCTTGGATGAAGACAATCGCTTTAAGGAATATCTCAGCAAAGAGAGTCTAAAAATCCAACGGGTCGTTACATCCGCAGGTGCAGCTCAGTTAAAAGAGTTAATTCAGTTAACTAGCGATCGCACAGGCAGTCCTAAAGCCACGACTATTCTGGCTAATTGGTCAACCTATCTGCCGATGTTCTGGCAATTGGTGCCACCTTCGGAAGCTAATAGTCCTGAAGCCGCAGATATATCAATTGGTGGGGTTAAGGTTATTTTCTAAATATAAAGGTAGGCGATCAGGCGATCGCCAGTACAATTTTTCCTATGATTCTAAAAGACGATCGCTTACCTGAAAAATTTCTCTCCAAACCGATAACCCTTACCATAGACAGTATTAATTAGGGAACTTTCAGAATTTTGGTCAATTTTTCGCCGTAGCAGTCGAATCTGAGCCACAAGGGTATTACTAACGGGAATATCATCTTGCCAAATGTGCATCTGGATTTGCTCGTGGGTAAGGAGTTGATTGGGATGTTGCATGAAGTATGCCAATAACTGACATTCTTTTTCAGATAACTGAATTGCCTTGCGATCGCGGTACAAAACTTGAGCCGTAATATCTAGCTCTAAGTTGGCAAATCCTAAAATCTGGGTTTGATCGGCTGGAGATTCATCGGTTGGCAACGTTGAACGCCGCAACAAAGCTCGGATTCTAGCTAGGAGTTCTTTAAGTTCAAAGGGTTTGACCAGATAATCATCGGCACCACTATCTAAGCCTTCCACCCGCTCATCTAGGGTATCTTTGGCACTGAGGAATAGGACGGGGGTATGATCTCCATGTTCGCGTAGCGATCGGCAGAGTTGCACCCCAGACATTAAGGGCATTACCCAATCTAAAATTAGGAGGTCGTAGGTTTTGGTTTGAGCCAATTGCCATCCACCTTGTCCATCTATTGCCACATCAACGGTGTAGCCCTGACTAATTAACAGCCTTTGCAGAGGTTCAGTTAGCTCTTCTTCGTCATCCACTAAAAGTAAGCGCATAGGTTCAGGTTAAGAATCTAAATATTTGCTATTCCTAAAAATTCTACTGATTCAGGAGAAATATGGAACCGATAGGGCAGAATTTTTACCCCTGCATCGATCGCTAGATTTAATAATTTGGCATACTCAGGATCTGCTTCTTCTCCAGCTCTAAATCGATCGCAATCACTGCGATTAATAAAATAAATTAGGGCAGATTTAGTGTTTTGATCGATTATGGAAATTAATTCTCGCAGATGTTTTTGCCCTCTGGTTGTGACCGTATCTGGAAAAAGTGCCACTTTGCCTTCATGCCAAGTAGTATTTTTTATTTCTACATAGGTTTTCGTCGATTCCAGAGCATTAGTTAACAGAAAATCAATCCGACTTTTTTCTACTCCGTAGGTAACTTCAGGTTTGAAGCTTTGGTATGGCTCTAGTTCAGGTAAAAGATGACGATCGAGCATAGAACCGATAATTTTATTGGGGAGGGAGGTATTGATGCCAATCCAAATTCCATTCACATCAATCATTTCCCACGTATATTTGAGTTTGCGCTTCGGATCGTTGGCAGTTGAAATATACACCAGACTTCCCACTGTGGATACACTCGTCATGGGGCCAGTATTGGGGCAGTGGGCGGTAACTAGCTCTCCAGAGGTGAGTTCGATATCAGCAAAAAAGCGTTTATAGCGTTTGACAAGGATGCCTTTTAGTAATGGAGGATAGGTATGGACAATCATAAATTAAAGGGCATAAATTATAGAGATGTAAGCACCTTTTGCCAGTCGAGCAGCCAGTTTAGTAATTCCTGTTCGCTAATTTGGGGCTTATTTTTTAGGTTAGGGTTTTTTAAGCTGGGATTGAGTAGGTATTCTAATTCAGTTTGCGATCGCCCAGTTTGTTGCACCCAAGCAGTAATTAGAGTTTCTCGATCTGATTGCCCAATTCCCAATTTCTTTTGCAGTTTTTTCTGTTCGGATTTAGCGATCGCTTGCCAGACAAATTCCCGTCTTTGGGCTTTTTGCAAAACTGATGATAGAGCTTCTATATAGGCTTGACTATTATTTATCGAAATGGATTCAGGAGCGATCGGTGCTCCAAACCGCCAATTTTTGGCAATAATTAATACCAGCAATACCACTAAAGCCTGCACTGCTCCAGCAAATATAGGAGTTCCCATTAAATAGCTGATCCAAGTTTGTTCATCTTTAGCATTTTCATCTACATTTTTATCTTTATATCCGTGAATGTATTCATCGACATAGATTGGAGTTTTAGAAGAAGTCGCTAATCTCGCTAAAAATTTAAAGTTGCCCTCAGCATTTTGATAGGCATTCGCCCCTAAATATGGAGTTGTGGAAGCGATCAGAGTTCCTTCTTTCTTATTTTGACTCTTCCAAACTATGCCACCAAATTCATCTTCTAATAGTTTTCGATCTTCAGAAATCTCTTTAGGAATATTCTTATCGTCTCTCTGGGATGTAACCAAACTACTCATAGCCAACGCTAATTGTTCATCAGGGCGGGATTGATGCTTATATCCTCGGCGACGAGAAGTCTCAATCTTGACGGCTCCAAATTTGCTCGAAATCTCCGAACTAAAAGGAGCTTCAGTCGCTTTTGCTCTTACTCCCAGCACAATTAAATGATTTCCTTTATCCACCCAGTCTTGTTCATCATAGGAAATTTGCGATAGTTCTGGTCTAATCCGCACGAGGGTAATTGGGGATTTTTGATTTAACTTTGTAAATGGTTTCTGCCAACGCTGAACTTTTACGCCTTGCTTTGCCATAAAAGCATACCAACCTGCATAACCACTAGGATCTCGACTGTAGGTAGAACCTTCTGTAATCTGGCTACGATTGGGAGGCACAATCACCGTAAATAAAATCATGACTGCGATCGCAATTCCCGCCATCCATTTACGCCGAGATATTTTCTTCACGAGCTTTGCCCTTCTGGATTAGGTTGTTGATTAGCTAATTGATTAATCTCACTGTAGGCATCTTGACAGGTATGAAAAATTTCACTAGAGACAGGGCGATCGCTAAAACATAACTGCTCATGGGTATTTAATAAAACTTGATAGGCTTGGGACTGGGAAAAATTTGCCACTAAATACCGATATTCACCATCTGTCCGACTATATTGTTGGGGAATTAGTTGGCGATCGCTTAATAATTGCAGCATTCCCATATATAAAGCTCTACAGGCTTCGGCATAGTTACCTTCAAGCTGAAATTTCCTTGCTTTTTTCAGCCACTGATCCACGGATAAAACAGGTTCAATTTCCGATGTGGTTGGCACCCCACCCCAATTCGTAATTTGGCGAGACCAGCCTAGATATGAGGAACGAATTAATCTAAATAGCAATAGCCCGATCCAAGCCAAAGTGACGCTAAGAATAATCCAAGCTACCCAAACTAGAAAATCATATAACCACTCAGGTAAAGTCACCCCTGAATCTACGACTTTCTTAAAAGCGATCGCTAGGTTAAATTCAAACCATTCCGAGGCTCGTTGTTGCAGTTGTTGAATTTGCCAAGCTAGGCTATTAGTCTCAAAATCTTGTGTAGGCATTCTGCTATTTTATCGTTATTCAGCGATCGCTATAGAGTTATTAGATCCAATAAGGGATGTGCGGACAAATAAAGTACCATTTATTGAAAAGCCTGTGAGTTCAGACATCTTTAGTTAGGTTTAAGCAGCAAACTTAATCTTTAGATAATCATCTTCCATTTTGGCTCCACTGGGATTTAGCAGGGATAGAGCTTGAGGCAGAACTAGATTACGGCGGTGATTCCCAATCCGAATATTTAACTCATCTCCAGTTTTGCTCAACTCCACATTTTCTTTCGCCACCCCAGGAAGATATAAATCTAGACGATATTGACCATTCTCTTCTACTACCCTCAGAGTTGTCTCTTTATAGTAAATTTGGGTGGGGTCTTCATCTCCACAAAGAGTATCCTTTAATCTTTCTAGGGACTTCAATCCACACATCTCCTCAGAATACAAAGGAATCTCTTTCACTGGTAAGGGATAAAAATCATTCTTAATTTGCTCTCGATATTGGGTTTGGGACTCCTTCCATGATTGGAAAAACGGATCTTGAACAGAATCGGGAATGATGCGATTGGCAATCACCAAATCTGTAGCCACATTATATAAACTGAGATAAGAATGCGCTCTAAGGGATTCCTTAATTACCATTTTTTCGGGATTTGTGACTAAGCGCACTGTAGTAACCGAATTATTTGTAAGTACCTTTTCCAGTGCTTCTAGTTCTTCATAAAATTCGTAGGGGGTATCCATAACTTCCCGATTTGGTAATGAAAAGCCTGTAACCCGCTTAAAGATTGGATCAAAGACTGGACTCAAAACCTGCGCCATCCCCTGTAAGGGCTTATAAAACTTCCGCATGTACCAACCTGCAACTTCAGGAAGAGAAAGTAATCTGAGTGCGGTTCCTGTCGGGGCAGAGTCGATAATTAAGACTTCAAAATCCTTGGCATCATAGTGCCGTTTGACTCGTACTAAACCGAAGATTTCATCCATTCCAGGGAGAATAGCCAGTTCCTCTGCTTGCACCCCTTCTAGTCCTCTAGCTTGCAATACTTCACTGATATAACGCTTGACTGCACCCCAGTTACCCTCTAGCTCCCGTAAGGCATCGAGTTCCGCACCCCATAGATTTGGAAGAATTAATTCTGGTTCATGTCCTAAAGGGCGATCGAAGCTATCGGCAAGGGAATGAGCGGGATCAGTACTTAATACGAGAGTTTTGTAGCCTAATTCGGCACAGCGTAGACCAGTTGCTGCCGCTACGGATGTTTTCCCAACTCCACCTTTTCCCGTCATTAAAATAATTCGCATTGCAGTTTAGTTGGTTAATTAATTAAGTAAATTGTTAAGAAATTTATATTTTTAACAGCTTAACACTAAATTAATCAACCCAGTTTTGTGACTGTATCGACTAGGAATGAATTGACCCGTCAGGCATAATTGCTCCAGTCAAATCCGTATTACTAATATCGGTGCCTGTTAGCTCCTGCTAGGTTTGCGTAGAGTAAATTAGCATTACTAAGATCGGCAGAAGTCAGTTTGGCATTTGTCAAATTACAGTTAGTGAGATTAGTACCATTAAGAACTGCTTGGCTCAGGTTTGCTCCCACCAGATTAGCTAGGCTAAAATTTGCCCCAGTCATGTTTGCTCCTCGCAAGTTCACTTCACGCAGAGTTGCCCACTGAAAATTTCCATTACCCAAATCAGCTTCACTCAGATTAGCTAAATCCAGATTAGCTAAATCCAGATTAGCTTCGGTAAAATTAGTATCAGTTAAATCTGTCTCCGCTAAGGTTGCTTCGGAGAAATTAGCCAAAGATAGATTAGATTTATGCAAAGAAGCTCCTCTTAGATTGGCACTTTTTAACTTAGCTCCACTTAAGTCCGCCATACTGATATAGGCGTATCCTAAGTTGGAATGTTTAAGATTAGCACCCATCAAGTTAGCTCCACTTGCCAAAACTTCACTCAGATTAGCCCCATTTAGTTGAGCAGACTTAAGGTTAGCCCCAACCAATCTGGCTTTATCTTTCCTCTGCAAGAAGACCCTCGCTTTAGCGATGGGATGAATTGCAGCAACTATTCAACTGACTCAGGGCTATCTTGATCCTGAATGTACTTTTTAAGTATATCAACAGTCACACCTCCACAACTTGCCACAAAATACGATCCAGTCCATAAGACTCTTTTACCCCAATAGGTTTTA
>VYKS01000155.1_pt1 | contig 41355 bp, 35 predicted proteins | sample 5114511 | NCBI WGS metagenome assembly VYKS01 (sample SAMN12291795, study PRJNA351875) | freshwater metagenome | isolation source: freshwater lake | place: USA: Michigan, Gull Lake | collected 2011-07-05 | reverse complement strand
GGGGCCGCCGTGGATGGCCACCAGCAGCGGGTACTTCTTGCCAGGCTGATAGCCCACCGGCTTGATGAGCACGCCGCCCACCGGCTTGCCGTCCTTCGAGGTCCAGGTGACTTCGGTTTCTTCGCCAAGGGCGATCTGTTCACGCACCCACGGGTTGGCATCGGTGAGCTGCACCCACGACGCCTTCTTGGGGAGGTCGAGCATCGACGCGACGGTGTAGATCGCGCCCGGGGTGGTGGGGTCCTGATAGTTGAGCAGCAGGCGCTTGGTGTCGTCATCCTGCGAGACGTTCACGACGCCCTGCACGCTCGTCACCGGCTTCACCTTGCCCGACGCCACGTCGAGCGCAAACAGCTGCGCGGTGGCCTTGTGGCCTTCGTTGAAGTAGATGGTCTTGCCGTCGGCCGACCAGAAGTCGACGGTATTGTCGCCGTCGAGATCGCCGATTTTGCGGAACGCGCCGCCCGTGGCCGCCACGTCGCGCACATACACGCGGCGGTTCTTCATGTTGTAGCGCGTCATGTCGTCCGACGCCGAAAACGCGATGGTTTTCGAGTCGGGGGAGAAGCTCAGCGCGCTCTCGGCGATTTCGTCGTTCTTCGTGAGCCGCTCGACGCGGTTCCCCTGCGTGTCGAGCAGGAAGACGTCGGCGTACATCCCTTCTTCGGTGATGTTGCGCTTGTAGCGGTCATTGGGGACCGCATTGAAGCCCACATAGCGGCCGTCGGGGGAGATGGTGAACCCCGTGACGGCGAGGCTCGTGTCGCGCGTGAGGCGCGTCGTGGCGTACGTGGGTCCCGACAGCTCAAGCGCCCACAGCGACACGGTGGGAGTGCCGGCGTTGCGCACGTTTACGGTGAACTTCTTTTCGCGACGGAGCTTCTCGTCGGTATCGGTGGTGTCGGCGGTGGTGAAGTAGATGCGCCGCGAGTCGGGGGCGACGCGCCAGTCACCGACACCCGTGGGGTGCTTGGTGATTGCGGCGGCAGTCAGCGAGTCGAGCGGCGTGCCCTTCTCGATGGTGGCCACCGACAGCGCGTAGAGCTGCTCTTCGCCGCTCTTGCCGCTGCGGAACACCAACCACTGGCCGTCCTTGGTAAAGGCGTAGGTCGAAACGCCTTCCTTCGCTGCGGTCACCCGGCGTGCCTCGCCGCCGTCCGCGCGCATGACGAACAGCTGCTGCTGACCGGCGCTCGCGGCTGGCGCTTCGCGGTTGCTCGCGAAGACGAACCAGCCGCCCTTGGGCGCCCAGCGCGGCGCGCTTTCGTTCTTCGCGGTGGTGAAGGTGAGCTGCCTGGTGGCGGCGACGCCGCGGTCGGTGGGGGAGATCCACACGTCCGACTGGCTCGTGGCTTCCTTCCAGTCGGGGGTGGTGATGGTGTAGAGCAGCTGCTTGCCGTCGGGTGAGACGGCGGGGCTCCCCGCGCTCTTGAGGTATTGCGCGTCGAGGAACGTCATGGGGCGCTTGGACGCGGCGCCCTGCGCCGAGAGCAGCTGGGCGGCGAGTGTCAGCAGAACGGGCGGCGCGACCAGCGAGGACTTCCGGACGGGCATGGCAGGGACTCCGGCAAAGGGGGAAAGAGGAAGCGCTCCCATCTTGCACCCTGAACGCGCGGTGAGCAACGTGAGGTCATGCCCCTCACCCACTCCGCACGCCGTGGCGCCCTCGCCACCATGATCAACTCGGCGACTATCGCGTCGCTGCTGTTCTCTCCGTCTGCCGGCGCCCAGCGCGCCCCCCGCCCCGCCGCCGGCGACCGGCCGGCCTACGACCCCGCCCTTTACACCGACGGCACCAAGACCAACAGCGCGCTCAAGTCGCTGCGCTGGCGCCTGGTCGGCCCCTTCCGCGGTGGCCGCTCCACCGCCGTCACCGGCGACCCCACCCGCCCGCTGGTCTTCTACTTCGGCGCCGTCAACGGCGGCGTGTGGAGGACCACCAACGCCGGCCAGTCGTGGGAGAACATCACCGATGGCAAGACAGACCTGTCGTCGGTGGGCGCGATCAGTGTGGCCCCCAGCGACCCGAATGTGATCTGGGTGGGGAGCGGCGAGGGGAAGCCGCGTGAAGACATCACCTACGGCACGGGTGTGTATCGCAGCACCGATGGCGGCGAAACGTGGATACCGCGCGGACTCGCGAACACGCAGCACATCACCAGCCTGCGCGTGCATCCGTCCAACCCCGACGTCGCGTACGTATCGGCGCTGGGACATGCCTTCGGGCCGTCGCCCGATCGTGGTGTGTTCCGCACTACCGACGGCGGCGCGACGTGGAAGAAGGTGCTCTTCCTCAATGACAGCACCGGCGCGGCCGACATCTCCATCGATGTCACCAACCCGCGCATCCTGTACGCCTCCATGTGGAAGTTCCAGCGTTCCCCCTGGGGGATGGACGCCGGCGCGGGGCGCAGCGGGCTCTGGAAGAGCACCGACGGCGGCGACACCTGGACCGAGCTCACCTTCAACCCCGGCATGCCCAAGGGGCTCATTGGCAAGATCGGTGTGAGCGTATCGCCCGCCAACGGGCAGCGCGTGTACGCGAACATCGAAGCGCAGGATTCGCTGGGCGGGGTGTTCCGCAGCGACAACGGTGGCGCCACGTGGACACGTACCAATAGCGACCAGAAGTTCGTCGTTCGGCCGTTCTACTACATGAGCATCACCGCCGACCCGGTGAACGAAAACACCGTCTACATCATGAACCTGCAGGTGAGCCGCAGCATCGATGGCGGCCGCACCTTCACGACGGTGCGCGTGCCGCACGGCGATACGCATATCATGTGGGTGGACCCCAAGAACCCGCAGCGGCTCATCAACGGCAACGATGGCGGTGCCACGGTCTCGCTCGACGGTGGCCGCACGTGGAGCTCGCAGAACAATCAGCCCACGTCGCAGTTCTACCATGTGACCACCGATCAGTCGCAGCCGTATCGCATTCTGGGCGCGCAGCAGGACAACACGACGGTGAACATCGCGCACCGCTCCGAATTTGGGAGCATCACGGAGCGTGACTGGTGGCCCGTGGCCGGCTGCGAGAACGCGTACATCGCCGTCGACCCGCGCAACCCCGACGTGACCTTCGGCGGCTGCTACATGGGCCAGCTGTCGCGTCACGATCACAAGACGAACATGCGTCGCGACGTGTCGGTATGGCTGGGCAATTACGACGGCATGGCCGTGGCCGACGTGCCGCAGCGCTTTCAGTGGACCTTCCCCATTCACTTCTCGCCGCACGATCCCGACGTGCTGTACACGGCGTCGCAGTATCTGTGGCGCTCGCGCAATCAGGGCGGCAGCTGGGAAAAGATCTCGGGTGATCTCACGCAGCACGACCCCGCCAGCATGGGACGCAGTGGCGGTCCGGTGAGTGGCGACATGACGGGCACGGAGTGGTACGCGACGATCTTTGCGTTCGCCGAGTCGCCCGTCACGAAGGGCATTCTGTGGACGGGGAGCGACGACGGCCTCGTGCACGTGTCGCGCGACAACGGCGCGTCGTGGACGAACGTGACCCCCAAGGCGTTCGGCAAGTTCACGCGCGTGTCCATCATCGAGGCGTCGCCGTTCGAGGCGGGCACGGCCTACCTTGCCGCGAATCGGTATCAGCAGGACGACTTCACGCCGTATCTGTTCAAGACGACCGACTACGGCGCAACGTGGACGCGCATCGACGCAGGCATCCCCATGGGCGCGTACACGCGCGCCATTCGCAGCGACACCAAGCGTCGCGGGCTCCTCTTCGCCGGTACCGAAACGGGCGTGTATGTGTCGTTCAACGACGGCGCAGGGTGGGAGCCCATGCAGCTCAATTTGCCGCGCGCGGTCGCGCGGGACCTGCGCGTGCACGACAACGATCTCATCGTCGCCACGCATGGTCGCGCGTTCTGGTCGCTCGACGACATTTCGCCGCTGCGCACGCTTGCCGATTCCATCACTGCCAAGCCGGTGCATCTGTACGCCCCGTCGCCCGCTACGCGCTGGACGAGCATGGGTGGCGGTCGTGGTGGTGGCGCCGCGGGAGCGAACCCGCGGTACGGCGTGAGTGTGGACTACTGGCTCAAGAGCGCGCCGTCGGCGCCGATCACGGTGCAGTTCCTCGAGAGCAACGGCAAGGTGGCGCGCACGTACACGAGCGAAGGAGCGCCCAAGAAGGACAGCACGGGCAACCCGGCGGCGGATTCAGCTGCCGCGAAGATTCGTCTGGCGCAGCGCGCCGATGCACTGAGCTACGAGCCGGCCGATTCGGTGGTGCATGCGCGTGCGGGCGCCAACCGCTTCATCTGGGACCTGAGCTATCCCGGCCCCAAGACGGTGCCGGGCGCGATCATCGACGACGGCACCACCGACGGACCGGTGGCGGTGCCGGGCGTGTACACAGTGCGCCTCATCGTGGGCAAGGACACGCTCACGCGCCCGTTCACGATCAAGCCCGACCCGCGCCTCACGATGACCGCGGCGGAGTACAAGGCGCAGTTCGACGCCGCCAACGCCGTGGGTGCGCGCATCACGAGCATCACCGAGACCGTGCAGCGCATTCAGGATCTGCAGCGACAGCTCGACGAGCGGTCGCGTCAGGCGACGTCGCAGGCATACGCCGAGGACGTGCGCGATGCGTCGAGCGCGCTGCGCAAGAAGCTCGAGGCCGTGCGCGCCGAGATCTACGAGGTGTATACCAAGGCGGATCAGGCCACGCTGAACTACCCGATCAAGCTGTACCAGATGTTCATCTCGCTCAACTCGCAGGTGCTCGAGGGCACGAACCCGCCCACGAAGCAGCACGGGGAGATCACGAGCGATCTGGGGGGCAAGCTCGATGTGCAGCTGAAGACGTTGCAGGGCTTGGAGGACAAGGATCTTTCCGAGTTCAACGCGCTGCTTTCGAAGCTTGGCGTGCCGAACGTGTTCGTGCCCAAGAAACCCATTGGGTGACGGTTGGCGCGAACGCGTCGGGGGCGGCACTCCCCGGTCGCGCCTCTCTTCGGGGTGAGGGTTAAGGGGTCAGAGTCGTTTTGGGAAACGACTCTGACCCCTTTGGCGAGCCCGACCCCGACGAGGTCAGGCATCCGCATAGACGTGGGTCTCGGCCTTTCCCCCCGGGTGCACGACCGCCCCGTACCGCGCCGACCCCACGGTCTGGGCATAGCGCCAGATCGCGCCGCTCTGATAATCGGTGGCGCGCGGCACCCACGTTGCACGGCGCGCGGCGAGTTCTTCGTCGCTCAGCTGCACATGCAACGTGCCCGCGCCCGCGTCGATCTCGATGATGTCGCCGTCGCGCAGCAGCCCTATGGCACCACCTACGGCGGCTTCGGGGCTCACGTGCCCAATGCACAGCCCGCGCGTCGCACCGCTGAAGCGGCCGTCGGTAATGAGGGCCACATACTCGCCCATCCCCTGCCCGTACATCGCGCTCGTCGTGCTCAGCATCTCGCGCATGCCGGGGCCACCACGCGGCCCCTCGTAGCGAATGACGAGCACGTCGTTCTTCTCGTAGCGACGCTCCATCACCGCGGCGAAGCACGCTTCTTCGCTATCGAACACCCGCGCCGGCCCCGTGTGCGTGAGATGCGACAACCCGGCCACCTTCACGATCGCGCCGTCGGGGGCGAGGTTGCCGCGCAGCCCCACGAGACCGCCCGTTGGTGACATGGCCTGCGACACCGGCATCACCACCTTCTGGTCACCCGGCAGCACCACATCCGCCAGATTCTCGGCGATCGTCTTGCCCGTTACCGTGATGCAGTCGCCGTGCAGAAATCCGCCGTCGAGCAGCACCTTGAGGATGACCGAGGCGCCGCCAATGTCGTGCACATCCTTGGCGAGATACCTCCCGCCGGGCTTGAGATCGGCAATGAGCGGCGTGCGCTTGAACACGTCGGCCACGTCGAACAAGTCGAAGTCGATCCCCATTTCGTGCGCAATCGCGGGCAGGTGCAGCGTGGCATTCGTGGAGCCACCCGTCGCCGCCACCACGGCGGCGGCATTCTCGAGCGCACGACGCGTGACGATCTGCCGCGGACGCAGCCCCTCGCGCAGCAGGCGCATCACCGTTTCGCCGGCACGCTCGGCGTGCACATCGCGCGTTTCGTACGCGGCCGGCGGGCTCGCGGAGCCCGGCAGTGCGAGCCCCATGGCCTCGGAGACGTACGCCATGCTGTTCGCGGTGTACTGCCCACCGCACGAGCCGGCGCCGGGACAAGCGACCTTCTCGAGTGCGGTGAGTTCGTCGAGTGTCATGTTGCCCGCGGCGTACGAGCCCACCGCTTCGAACACATCGAGCACCGTCACGTCGCGTTCCTTGTAGCGGCCCGGCAGAATGGAGCCGCCATACAGAAACACACTGGGGATATCGAGGCGCACCATGGCCATCATCATGCCGGGCAGCGTCTTGTCGCAGCCGGCAATGCCCACGAGCGCATCGTAGCAGTGTCCGCGCACCGTGAGTTCGATGCTGTCGGCGATCGTTTCACGACTCACCAGCGACGCCTTCATGCCGGCGTGCCCCATGGCAATGCCATCGGTCACCGTAATGGTGCAGAACTCGCGCGGCGTACCGCCACCGGCAATCACGCCGCGCTTGGCAACTTCCGCCTGGCGCTTGAGCGAGATGTTGCACGGCGCCGCCTCGTTCCAGCTCGACACCACACCCACCAGCGGTCGCGCGATTTCTTCGCTCGTGAGCCCCATGGCGTAATAGAACGCACGGTGCGGCGCGCGCTCGGGGCCCTGCATGGCGTGGCGGCTGGGTAGCTGGCTAGTCATTGGTGTGCGGAAAGAGGGGAACTGCTAGACGGCAGACGGCAGCCACTCAGATGGCAGTTGGCAGGACCGTGAAGATACTCAACTCAACGTCGCCGCTGAATTTCCGTTGCGCGCGCGAGCGCGGCGAGATACTGCTTCTCGTTCTTGTACGCGCGCCGCATGCGGGAGATGTCCACACCGCCCATAATGGCTACGCCACTCACTCGTACCACCGGGGCCTCGGGGTCTTCAATGGGGGTCCCCGCCTTGTGCTCAAAACCGCCGAGGAACGCGCCGCCCACCACCTCGACGCGTACGCCTTCAGGGAGCGTGAGCTCCACGCCGCCCATGATCGCCACAATCTCGATTTGCGTGACTCCCGGCGAGAAGCGCGCTTCGCGCAGGTCGAGCTCGCCGCCGCCCATCGCGGCCCACACTTTGAGATGCCGAGGCACCATCCACCCGCCCTTGACGGCAAAACCGCCCATGACCGCCACGGCGACACCGCGCTCCGGCACCAGCGCGTCGGCCGTCTGATAATCCTGCCAGGCGTGAAGCGTGCGCCGCGAGTCGTACGGATCAACCAGCAACTGTTCCAACTCCGCCGGCGTCTGCGCACGATATACCGCCGCCAGCCGCTCGTCGAGCTGCTCCATGCTCAGCATGTCGTTGGCGAACGCGGCCGACAACAGCCGAGTGACACGGTCACGGTGCGCATTGGAAAGGGGAACGGGAGCGTAGGGGGAGGACATGGCGGTGTTGGTCTTCAAAACGGGGAAACGGCTAGACGGCAGGCGGCAGCCACTCGGATGGCAGTACTGGAGCCACTGCGGACTGCCCTCTGTGTGGCTGCCGTCTGCCGTCCTACGCGGTCACGGTCTTGCAGTTTCGCCACTACCAACCTCACAGCGCCGGCCGCCGCGCATGAAAGTCCGTGGCCGTCTGGAACTGATGCGCCACCGACAGAATGATGTCGTCGTTGTACAGGTTACCCGTGATCACACCACAGATGGGCTGCGCCTTGTACGTCGGCGCTGGCGTGCTGTCAGCGGCGCGCGGTCCACTACCACCGAAGTTGGGGACTTCGAACTTGTACGGCAGCACGGCGCACGGGTGCCCCGTTTGTGCGTTGGGCCCTACATCGGCGTTGGGCGCACCAATGAAGCCGTCGAGGTCCTTCATGAACTCGCCCCACTTCTGCACGAGCAGGAGGCGACGACGCTGATTGTTGATGAAGTCGAACGCCTTCGTGCTGCGCCCACTCACGAAGCGCGGGTTCCAGTCGGCCGCCGCCATGGGGTTGGCCTCACCCTCGTTCACCCCCTTGGGGCGCGCCGGCGGCGTGTTGCCGAACGGTCCGTTGGCCCCCGGCCCCGTCGCAGGGCGCTCCGGCAACGCGTTGAGATCGAGGTTGAACTCCTTCGCCTTCTTTTGCACGAAGCTGTCGAACGCCGCCGCATACTCGGCGTTGAGTCCGCCACCAGCCATCCCCGCCACCGTGGGACGCGCGCCAATGGGCGTGGGCGTCATGCCGAGGGCGGTGAGCTTGTCCACTAGCTCCTTGGGCGCGTTGGGGTCCACGCCAATGCGCAACGACGCCAGCTTGATGGTGCGATCGAAGGTGAACGGCGTGGTGACGGTGCTCGCGTCTTTCGAGTCGACACCGTGCAACACGTTGAACACCATCGCGCAGTCTTCGGCAGTACGGCACATGGGGCCCACGCGATCCTGCGACCAGCTCAGCACCATGCCACCGTGACGGCTTACCCGGCCGTACGTGGGGCGCAGCGCGCTGATGCCGTTGCGAATGGACGGCGACACAATGGAGCCCTGTGTTTCGGTGCCAATGGAGAACGCCACCAGGCCACCGGCCGTGGCCGAGCCCGGCCCGGCAGACGAGCCACTCGCGCCGATGTTGATGTTCCACGGATTGTTGGTGCGTCCGCCGAACCACCAATCGTTCTGCGCGTACAAGCCCGTGGCGAGCTTGGCGAGCAGCACCGCGCCGGCCGCGCGCAAGCGCACGACGATGTCGGCATCGTAGTCGAAAGACTGATCCGCAAAATCTGGCGAGCCCCACGACGTGGGCGCGTTCTTCGTCGCGAACAGATCCTTGATGCCGTACGGCACACCATGCAACGGGCCACGATACTTGCCCGCTGCCAACTCCTTGTCCAAGACGTCGGCTTCGGCGCGCGCCGAGTCTTTCATGAGCGTTACTACGCAATTGAGCGTGGGATTGAGACGCTCCATGCGCTCGAGATAAATGTCGGTGATGTGCCGCGACGTGATCTTGCGCGCCTTGATCAGCGCCGCAATGCGATGCGCCGGGAGAAACGCGAGATCGTCGGCACTCGTGGGCGCGGCGCCCACCCACGGCTCCACCGTGAAGGTGCTGCGCTTGAACGCTTTCACGCCGTACTTGGCCACCATTTTTTCCATGAGCGCGCCCGTCCCCTCGGGGTACGGCATGAACTGCAGCGCGGGGGCTTCGCCATTGCCCAGTGCCACGGCGGGCTGCTGCGCCGGCGGCTGCATCGTGCTCCATACGCTCGCGGTGGCATCGAAGTACGCGCGCGGCGATTGCGCACCCAACGACCGCACACCAAAGGTGCTCGCCGCGGCAGCTACGAGTGAACGGAACATGAACTCACGACGCGGCAATCCGGCCGACGCGTCGTCGTAGTCCATGGCCACCAGTTCGGCCTGGGCGTGCTCCAGAAAATCGAGGGGGGTATCCACGCGTGCGCTCTCGCCTGAGGAGGAAGACCGTGCAGGGCCACACCCGTGGCGCTGCGAACCGGCCGAATATCTCTCCTGAAACGCGCGGTGGCGAGGGGACGCCAACGCGAACCTCAACGCGAACCTCAACGCGAACGTCAACGAGCCCACGTCAGTGCGTGTGCGTCTCCGTCGGTACCACCGGCGCACCCGCCGGTTGAATGCGGAACACAAACGCCTGCTGTACCAGCTGCGGCACGCGTCGCCCCGCGAACATCGCAGCCTTGTACTTCATCCGCGGCAATGCTTCACGCACCGCCTTCACGAACTGCGCGTCCACTTTCTCGAGCACCTGCATGGTGAGCGTGTCGGCGTAGCCCGTGCTGTCGACGACGAACTGCGCGTACACCACCCCCTGCACGCCGTTGCTCATGAGCTCCGGCGGATACACCGGCCCCTCCGCGCTCGGGTCGAGCGCGGCAGTCGAGTCCACTTCGATTTCCGACATCGCGCGCGGCGAATCGCTGGGCGACGTCTCCGCCGTCTCCTGCACCACGAGCTTGCTGCCCCCCTCGGCGAGCGCCACGGGCTGCGACCCGCGGCCGGTGGGGAGTACCGGCTCGGTTTTGGGGACCGGCGTCTCCCCGCCCAGCCCCACGAACGACAGGCGCTCCTGAGCCGGCGGTGGCGTGGCCTGCCGAAGCGGCGCCAGGAAGGACACCGACTGATCGGCCTGCGGCCCAGCCGAATGCGCCGACAGCCAGCGCTCCAGCCAACCGCCCGCCACGAACGCCAAGATCACCACCGCTTCAGCGCCAACCCCCACCGCCTGCTGCCACAGCACCCGCCACGACGGGCGTCGTGTGGACTCGAAGACGCGCACCCGTACCCGCGCCGCTCCCCTGGCCTCCGGCATTTGGACCTCCTGTGCTGAGGCAACGCCGCACTATTCGCTTGCGGTCGTCCCCACGCAAGTGAGACGGGCATTGGCCGGCCCAGTCCGCCTTGCATTTGCTACACAAACAGTTACAATTAGAGCATGAACTCCCGCCTGACTGTCGCCTCCCACGTACTGGGGATGATCGCCTACCTCGAACGCGAGGAAGGGCGTGGCGCGACGTCGGACGAGCTGGCGAGCAGTGTGGGGACCAATGCCGTCGTCATTCGGCGTGTGCTGGGGCAGCTCAAAGCCGCAGGCTTGATCGACACGCGCCGCGGCGTCGGTGGCGGGTCCGTCCTGAGCCGTGATCCACGCGACATCACCCTGCGCGCCGTGTACGAGGCCGTGCAGGACGACGACGGCGACATCATTGGGCGCCACGCCGGCGCGCTGGGCGAGCACTGCCCCGTCGCGCCCGTCATCGCCGACTACCTCAATGCCCTGTACGTCGAAGCCGAAGAAGCGCTCAAGCGCACGCTCGCCGACGTCACCGTCGACTCCATGTCGCGCGAAGTCATGGCGCGCGTACGCGGGTGCCACGGGGCAACCATGTCGGCCACCACCAGCCACGTCAGCTGACCTTTTCGTATGCGCCGAATACGCCGTGCCGTAGCTCAATTTGTAACACACACGGATACACACATGCCGACGATGCTCCGACTTCCCACGCCATGGCGCCTGCTCGCCGCGGTTGCCTCGGTGTTCCTGCTCGGCTTGGCGATCCCACCGCGCGCCGTCGCGGCGCAGCGCGAGTCGCCCGGCACTCCCGCCGCGTGCCTGCCCACCGCGAGCAACGGCGACGCCACACCGTCGGCGCTCCGACTCGCCGACGATGCATCGTTGCGCATTCCGGGCAACTCGCGCTTTGCCGCCGAACTGCGCGGCCGCGACACGGTCGAGCGCCATCTCGCGGCCATGGGCGTGCGCTGGGAACGGGTGCGAGCCACGCGCGCGGCCTTTGCGCTCGGGCCCAACGAAGCGGCGTGGCTGGTGATGGTGCATGCCGCGTCGACGGAGAAATCGGTGCTGACCCTTGCGGCCGCCACCCACGATGCCAACGGTACCGTCACGGCCCTGGAGCTGTTCGTCGACGACGAGCGGCGTCTCGCGCGACTGTATCCGCGCGACGACGGCATACAGCGCACCTCGCTGGCCGCGCAACGGAACATGCAGCAGGTACGGGCGATTCATGGCACGGGTGTGCAGACGCGATTTCTGGCCGCGAGTCGAGGGCGGGTGCTGGCCATCCTCGACGAGGTCGTGCCCGCCGGTCGTGCCACGCAGCTCGTGCAATACCGATTCGATGCGTCGGGGCGCGTGTCATCGCTCCACGCCGTGCTTCCGCTGGGACTGCCGTGCTGCAACTCCTCTGGTTCAAACGAGACCTTCGCCTTCATGATCACGCCCCCCTAGCGGCCGCTGCAGCGGCGGGGCGTGTGCTGCCGGTGTATGTGCACGAACCCGAGCTGTTGCACGCCGACGATCACGATCCGCGACACGCGGCGTTCGTTCACGAATGCCTACGGGGGTTGCATGACGCGCTGAGCGAACGTGGCGTATCGCTGCTGGAGCTGCACGGCACGCTCCCCGATGTATTCGCGGCGCTGTGCGAACGGCTACCCCTTGGCGCGATCTACGCGCACGAGGAGTGCGGCAACGGCATCAGCTACGCGCGCGACCGGCGTGTGCGTGCGTGGGCCAGGCAGCGCGGCCTCCCGCTGCACGAGCTTCCGGGCAATGGCGTGGTGCGGCGGCTCCCCTCGCGTGATGGCTGGCATGCGCAGTGGCGGCAGCATGTGCGTGCGCCGCGCATTGCCGCGCCAGGGCGAATTGCCGGCGCCACGGCGCACGAACTTTCACAGGTGCCGCAACCACTGCTGGCACCGCGCGCCGATGCACGGCGTGTCACCGTGGTGCCGGGGATGGTGGAGCGGCAACAGGGCGGGCGCCAGAACGCCGAGCAGTTGCTCCGCACCTTTCTGCACGAGCGCGGCGAGCACTATCGCGTGGCCATGTCGAGCCCCAGCGACGCCGTTGATGCCTGCAGTCGTCTAAGTGTCCACCTCACGTGGGGCACCCTGTCGGTGCGCGAAGCGTATCAGGCGGCGCGAGGTCGTGCGGCGCAACTCCGCGACGAACTGAAGGCACTCGGCCGCACACCGCACGACGTGTTGCAACGTGAATCGCTCACGCGTTGGCAGCAGTCGCTGGTGAGTTTCGCGTCGCGTCTCGAGTGGCGCGATCATTTCGTGCAGAAGCTCGAGTCCGAACCCGCGCTGGAGTACCGCGCGTACGCGACGCTCTTCGACAACGTGTGGCCGTTGGCGCCGCAGGCCGAACGATTGGACGCGTGGCGTGAAGGACGCACCGGGTACCCACTGGTGGATGCCTGCATGCGGAGTGTGCACGCCACCGGGTGGCTCACCTTCCGCATGCGCGCCATGGTCATGAGCTTCGCGTCGCACTACCTGTGGCTGCATTGGCGGCCGGCGGGGCTGGTGCTGGCACGGGCGTTCACCGATTACGAGCCGGGCATTCATTGGACGCAGTGCCAGATGCAGGCCGGTGTGACGGGGATCAATACCATCCGCATCTACAACCCGATCAAGCAGGCCGCCGAGCATGATGCGGCGGGTGCGTTCGTGCGCCGGTGGGTGCCCGAGCTGGCCGCGCTCTCCACGGCGGATCTTCTGCGCCCGTGGGACGCGCCACCGCTCATGCAGCAGATGCATGGGGTGCACATTGGTCGTGACTATCCGCCGCCCATGGTGCCGCACGAGGCGTCGTATGCGCACGCGCGGGATACGTTGCACGCGCTCAAGCAGTCGGCACAACGGCAGGGCGTGTCTCGCCGGGTGTGGCAGCAGCATGGCTCGCGCAGGACGCCGCTCAACGCGCCTACTCGTTAGTTCTCCCTGCCGCAGATGTAGCCGTCTCGGTGGGCCGCGGCGTACAGGAGAACGATTCTCCAGGGGCGCCGCCGGCGCTTGGTCCAGTGTAGATTTCCTGAATACTTGGAGGCTCTGATGCGTACCGATTCGCCCCCCATTCTAAGCAGCCCGGACATCATGGGCGGGACCCCCGTCTTCGCGGGGACACGCGTTCCCGTTCAGACGTTTGTCGAATATCTCGAAGCGGGTGACCCGCTCGATGAATTTCTCGTCGACTTCCCGAGCGTGAGCCGAGAGCAAGCGATTGCGGTGCTCGAGCTCGCCAAGCGGTTGCTGCTCGCGCAAATGCGCGCTGCGGGATTTACAACGTTGGTCACCGTCGATCGCAACCTGACGTTCCAGCAGCACATCGCCGCCTCAGGTATCGCCGTGATCGTCGTGCACGCGGTGACCAACCGCCTGCCGGATCTCCTCCCGCTCGCGCCACAGGTCGTGGCGGCTATCGCGGAGACGCCGGCTGGCGCAATCGCGCGCGTGGGCGTCTAGCTCCGGCAGATTTGGCAGGCGAGGACAGGTCCAGGTTTAGGGATATGGTTCCTGCGACCGACGCATAAGGTTTTACGGCTCCGCCCCCGCACAGGGTAAGGCCGTCCCCGGCAAGTGCGTGGCCCGGCGCCACGGGGGCGCATTACGAATGGTCACCCGCTCAACATCCGGCGGCGCCACCGTGAACTCCCACGCCAGCGTATGCTGCAACTCGGCGCCGTGACTCACGCGCGCACCTTGCCGCGGCTTCTGCCAGTTGATGGCACACACCGACTGCAGAATGGACAATCCCGGGGCGATCTCCACGAAGGTGCTGTGGGCAATCACACTGCGCACGCTGCGCAACGCCGACGGCAAGCGGTCGGGGCGACTCAGCTCCAGCTCCATGCGACGCAGTTGCGCCGTCGCGCTGTCCAGAAAGAACGCGCCGTGCACATCGGGAGTACGCAGCCGTTCGCTGGCGCGGACATCGAGCCGGAACCACGTCTCGTTCCCCTGCGTCGAGGCACCGGCGTAGGTGAAGCAATGGTTGTTCACGAAGGCCGGGTCAACCAGATCGATGATCGACGGAATGGCCATGAACGTTTCGCGCATGACTCTTCCGCGCGTGTTCTGCACGACGCGGCCGGGTTCGTAGCGCACCGTGGGTTGCGCCGGCACCGCGAGGGTGTCCACGGTGCGTACTGCCATGGTGCCGTCTTCCAGCACACCCAGTGCACGCACTTGCGCGTACACGAACGGGAACCGTTGCACGAGCGTGCGATAGGTGGCCGCGTTTTCGCGCAGCAACCCAACCAGCTGCGCCACCTCCGGAAATTGCGCGCTGTCCGGCAGGCCGGGCGACGTGCACGGGTTGGTGGGTCGCACCGTCATGCCCGTGAGGCGTACCGGTACCTGCCGCAACGATATCGACAACGCGAGAGTGCCGTTGGCCGCCATCACGATTTGCTGGCGCTGCGGCACGAAGCCAATGCGGCGCACCACCAGCTCGTGCGTGCCAGCGGGGACCGTCGGCAACAGGAACTGCCCTTCGGCGCCTGAGAACCGTTCGAGGTTGAGCGCGGGAATACTGACCACCGCGTACGGCAGCGCCACGTTGGTAGGCGCCGCCTGCACCACGCCGCGCACCGTGCCGGTGGCGACGGGCTGAGCCGCGGCCGTCCGGGGCCACCACACCACGATCAATGCGGTCAGCGCCGCAAAGACACTCCGCACCGGTCACCATCCATTCGCGAAAGAAGATCACCGCACGATCGTCTGAACGATAAAGGCGAAATGGCAAAGCGCGAGTTCGCGAACGACATGTCCCTTACGCGGATTGCCAGGGCTTTGCGGTCGGGCGCAGCGCCGCCACTATTGCCCCACACCGCCGGCGTCAACAAACTCCACGGAGCCGTTGTCGTCTCCCCCAGCTCAGGCCTCGCCATGACCACGCCCCCGCCTCCCGCCCCCGGCCGTATTGGCTGGGTCGACCTTACTGTCGACGATGCCCCCCGCCTCCGTGATTTCTATACGGCCGTAACCGGCTGGACGGCAGAAGGGCTTTCGATGGGTGACTACGACGATTACGTCATGAAAGCGCCGGATGGTACGCCGCAGGCTGGCGTCTGCCACGCACGCGGCAGCAACCAAGGGCTCCCCGCACAGTGGCTGGTGTACATCACCGTCCCGGATCTCGACGATCGCCTGCAACAGGTCGAGGCGCTGGGCGGCAAGATCCTGCGCGCGCCAAGGCCCGCCGGCCCCATGGGGCGCTTTGCCATCATCGAGGATCCCGCCGGTGCTGTGTGCGCACTCTTCGAACCTGCCAACGATTCGTGATCCCGTCTCCCATGATCCTTCGCTTTTCCGCAATACCGCGCGCGATTCTCACCGCGCTGCTGTTGTCCGCGTGCGCCCGCGCCACCACCACCCCCGAACCCACGCCGCAGCCGGTCGCGCAGCCCGTCGCGCAGCCGGTTCAGCAAGCGCCCATCACCGTCACCCCGCCAGCGCCAGCACCCGCGCCTGTCGCCGTCGACAGCGCCGCGTCCAACTGGCACCAGCTCGACTACGACAGCGACAAGGTCCTGGGCGTGGGCTCCGAGCGCGCCATGCGCGAACTGCTCGCCGGCCGGCAGCCGCAACGTGAAGTCACGGTGGCGGTCATCGATGGCGGCATAGACACGGCGCACACGTACCTGCGCTCGCGCCTCTGGAAGAACACGCGCGACGCGGCGGGCAACGGGAAGGACGACGACAAGAACGGTTTTGTCGACGATAGCTGGGGGTGGAACTTCATGGTCACTCCCACCGGCACCGCCGTCGGTGCGGAAACGTTCGAACTCACCCGCTTGTACGCCGCCTGCCGAGGACATGCCGCCGGCCGCGGCATCGCGAAACCACCCGCGGCGCGCTGTGACTCGCTGGCCAGTGCTTATCTCGAGAAGTACGCGGAAGTGACCGGCACGCTCGCGCAAATCTCCGAGATCGAGCGCACGCTTACGCAGGTGAGCGGCGCCCTGCAGCAGGCCATGGGGCCCGCCGCACTCACGAAGGCGCGCGTCACTGCATTCACTCCCGCCAACGCCGCGCAGGCCAAGGCGCGGCAAATGTGGTTGTCGCTCGACGCCAACGGCCTCAGCCTCGAGACCATCACCGACGCGAAAAAAGCGTACGACTCGCAAGCGCGCTTCGCCCTCGACACCGCCTACTATCCGCGCGCCCTCAATGCCCCCGGCTCGGCAGACGTGACCGGCCCCGACGCGCTGCACGGCACGCACGTGGCCGGCATCATTGGCGCCGAACGCAACGCCGCCAACGCGGTGCAAGGCATTGCGCCCAACGTGCGCCTCCTGGCCGTGCGGGCGGTCCCCGATGGCGATGAACGCGACGAAGATGTCGCGCGCGCCATTCGCTACGCGGTCGACAACGGCGCGCAAGTCGTCAACATGAGCTTCGGCAAGGCGTACTCGCCGCGAAAGGCGGCGGTGGACAGCGCGGTGCGCTATGCCGCGGCCAAGGGTGTGCTGCTCGTGCACGCCGCCGGCAACGATGGCGAAAACAACGACATCGTGCCGTCGTATCCCACGCCGGTGCTGAGCGGCAACACGCGCGCGAGCAACTGGCTCGAAGTGGGCGCCAGCTCGTGGAAAGGCACGGAGTCGCTGGCCACCAGCTTCAGCAACTACGGCAAGCAGAACGTCGATCTGTTCGCACCCGGCGAAGACATTCTGAGCACCGCTCCCGGTGGTGGCGTGAAGCGCGAGAGCGGCACCAGCATGGCGGCGCCGGTGGTGTCGGGGGTGGCGGCGCTGCTGCTTACGTATTTCCCCAGGCTCACCCCCGCCGAGGTGCGCGACATCATTCTGCAGTCCGTGCGCACCTTTCCGGGGCTCACCGTGGCGCTGCCAGGCGGCGAGGGGCAGCAGGCACCCTTTGCCGGGCTGTCGCGCACGGGCGGCGTGGTCGACGCGTACGCCGCCGTGAAGCTGGCGCTGCAGCGAGAGGCGGTGCGCCCGTAATGCCGCAGGGAGTATCCGCAGGGAGAAGCCGTTCGCAATGGGGGGTGGGTGCGATAGACTTCGGGAACGCTGGCCCCTTCCCTTTCCCTCCCTCGGTCTTTTTCCACATGCGTCCTCTTTTCATGGCCGGCGTCGCGCTGGCGTTGACCTCGAATATCGTGTCCGGGCAGTCCGGTGCCCGTCGTGCGGCCCCCAGCACGCGCGCGACCGCCGAAGTGTCGCTCACCTTTGCCGATACCGCGGCGCAGCGTGTGGCGGGCAAGCCGGCGCTCATGCGCATCGACTATGGCCAGCCGCACCTCCGCGGCCGCAAGCTGCTCACCGACAGCCTCGTGCCCATGGGCAAGGTGTGGCGCCTGGGTGCCAACGCCGCCACAGTCTTTACCACCGACGTCGATCTCGTCATGGGTGGCAAGGATGTCGCCAAGGGGCGCTATGTCGCGCAGCTGCTCCCCGAAACCACCGGCTGGACGCTCATTTTGCAGCAGGAAACGACGGGCGCGGCGCAGGTAAACGTGGCCCCGTACGACAAGGCCAAGGACTACGCGCGCATTCCGCTCAAGGCCACGACGCTCATGCACGGCGTCGAAAGCCTCGGCATCGCGCTCGTGCCCTCGACGGCGCCGGGCGCGCAGAAGGGCGACCTGTCCATCTCGTGGGGCACCGTGCAGCTTTCGGCGGAGTGGTTGGTGAAGTAATCGGTAGCTCGGGGAGCCGGCGATTGTCGTCGCCGGTTCCCCACCCAAGTCCGCCGCACGAAATTCTGGCAGCCTCAATTGGAGCAGGATGATGTCCACACGCGCAATGGTGTTTATCGATGGCACGTGGTTGTCCGTCACGGCCAACCGGATTGCTGATCAGCATGGTGTACAGGGACGCACCGGCGGCCCGCTGGACTTTGGCATGTTGCCACGCTTGTGTGTCGCCGAAGTCGTGGCGCAAATGGAACCGGGCACGAGTCTCGATGTGGTGCGCACGCATTACTTCAGTTCCATTGCCACCAACTACGACGCCGCCGATCACGACGCGGTGCAACGGCGCAGCGACTTTTTCGACGCGCTCCGTCGGCAGCATCGGTACGAGGTGTATCGGTTCGAAACCGATTATCGCGGCAACCGCGTCCGCCGCTCGTTGCGCCCCGACGAGGTGTCGTACGAGCCGCGTGAAAAGGCGGTCGATGTAGGCCTCGCGACCTCCCTGCTGGAAATGGCGGCGCTGTCGGCCTACGACATTGCGATCATCGTGTGCGGCGACCGCGACTTCGTGCCCGCGTTGCAGGCCGTGCGACGCTTGGGCAAGCGGGTCGCGATCGTGAGTGCGCGCGGCAGTTGCCCGCGCGAGTTCAGCGACCCGAACGACCCGCTGCGCCTGCGCGACTTCAACACGCTGTGGCTCGACGATCTGTGGCCGCAGCTGGTGGCGCCCAACGCGCGTGCCGTGGTGCGGTTGGCTGGCGAAAGCGCGGAGGCAGTGGGTGCGACGGTCGATGCCGAAGAAGCGCGCGAGGAGGCGATGCCGGAGCTGTCGGCCATCAACCCGTATGCCGATGAGCCGAGCGCCGTGGAACAGCCGATAGCAGAACCCGTCGCCGACGTGCCACCCTCCACGTTGACGGACACGGCGGTCAAAGGCGCCGTGCTCGACGGTGTCGTGAGCAAGGTGCATGGCAACGGATACGGCTTCATTCGTACCACTGGTGGCCTCAACTACTACTTCCGCCGTACGTCGATGCGCGACCCGCTGCACTTCGGGCGGCTGCTGCGTGGCACCACTACCGTGCAGTTCACCGTGGATGAACCCGCGTCGTCTGCAGGTGCCGGCCGCGCGGCGCAAATAGCGGTGCTGAGCGGACTCGGGGCCGTCGATGCCGTCGCGGCCGTTACGCCGCCGCGCCCGGCGCCACTACCACCCCCGGCAGTCGCCACAATGGCCTTGATCGACGACGACTGGGACCGCGACCCGTTTGCGAAACCGCGCGCGCGCGGGTAACGGTTGGCGGTACTGGAATCAGAACTGCGCGCGGAAGGTTGTGAACTCCGCGCGCAGCGTGGTAAGCTGCTCCTCGAGCCGTTGCACGCGGAGTTCGAGTGTTGCGATCTGCTCATCGTGCGTATCAGGGGCGGACGGGACGAACGCCACGCCGGTATCGTGCGCTGCGGCGGGAGCACTGTCCGACACCTCGCCACCGAGCAGCTGCGCGAAGCGCTGCTCCTTCTGCCCCTGGCGTCGCGGGAGGCGTGTGACCAGCGACCCCGAGTCGCGCGCCACCAACGTGTCGAGCAGCTGCTCCACGTCGGCGAGCCCGCTGAACTCCGCCCACCGCTGGGTACGCGTGTTGAGCTCGCCCACCGTTTGCGGCCCGCGCAACAGGAGTACGCCGAGCAGCGCGAGCTCACGCGTATTGAGGTCGAGCGCTTCGTTGAGCAAATGCTGGTACTTGGTGACGCGCGAGCCGGCGGGCTGAATGGCGCGCAGCAGGCTACGACGGCGCAGCGCCACGACGGCTGAGGTCACGGCATCTTCGTCGAGCTGCATGACCGGCTCGCGGTTGGAGAGCTGGTTGCACGCGGCCACCAGGGCCGACAACGTGAGCGGGTAGTGCTCGGGGGTCGTCGCGGCCTTTTCGAGCAGCGAGCCGAGGACGCGGACTTCGACGTGGGTGAGGGGTGGGTGCATGGGGTGCAACTTAGCGCGTGACGGTCGATGGCACCGTCGCCGTACGTGGCCGACGCCCTTCTGAACGGGCCGTGGAACTCTGTACTGACAAGGGGGAAGCACGCGAGGCTGCATCGCGTCCGCCTACCTCGCCCCCTTCCCGCCGCCCCCGTGGCGCGGGCGCGGCGCCTTCTTCTCGACCGCAGCGCTTCGACGCCTCGCCTCATCGACAATGCGCGTCTTCACCGTCGCCAACCGCTCGAGAATGTCTCCCTCACGCCGTTTCCAGATGTCCTGCCGGTCGCCCAACATGAGCACCCACACTTCGTGCGCGTCGTCTACTACGTGATATGCGATGCGCACGTGCGACGCCTTCAGCTTCATCAACCCAGCCAACGGCGGCCCTAGGCCGTCGCCATACTGGTGCGGGTCGACTCTGCGCTTCTTGTCGATGGCCGCCATCGCCACGTCGAATGCCGCGCGGCCGATGTCGTCGAGATCCTCGTCGATGATTCGCGCGCTGAAGCGGAGCCTCCACGGCGTCGGCGTGGTGGCGCCCTTCGGCGCCCGCCCGCCGCTGGGCGCAGGGCTCGGGGGCGTCGCGGTAGCAGGCCGGGTGGCGCGGCTCGCTCCTTTCGGTTGGCCCGCACCGCTGCGTCGATCACCACCACGTGGCCCCATCAACGTCAGCGGCCGCTCTCGTTCGCAGCGAAGCGGGCCTCGGCCCGCGCGCGGAAGTCGTCTTCGTCGAGGAGCGCATCCTCACCGGCCCGGATGGCGGCCAAACGCGACGACGCCAAGGCGAAGAGCTCGAGGTCCGGCAGAAACTCCTCGAGCAGCTGCATGGTCGCCATACCGACGATTCCGCCAATGGGTTGGCCGTCGGCGGTGACATAAATGCGCCGCTCTTTCGCCAATTTGAACGTCCCGGCCAGGTCTTTCTTGACTTCGGACGTCGTGACCACAGCCGCGCCGGGTGCGTCGATAATCAGCATAGGATCCTCCGAAAGGTACCACAAAGCGTACTAATAGACGATCCATATGGCAAGTACCTAGCGGAGAGGACCGCGCCTGAGCGCCCGCCTCTTTTCTCACGCGCAAACCGCCAAACAGAGTCGAGTCGGCTCCCTGCGCGCCGCGTGGCATACGGTGCTTGTCGAGAACACCCTGTGCACCCACGAGGAGGCGGCCGGGTTGTCCGCAGAGTGTATCCCCGAATCGTTGGCGTTTCCGGCGGGCACCGTGCGGGAGGTGGTCGCCCGATTCGATGGCGGCACGTCGACGTCGGACGGCGGGGCGATGTTGCTCCGGGAGGCCGAACGGGTCACGGGGGTCGTCCGGCCGTTCGCCGCCAGCTTCACCGATCATCGCGACGCCCGCCGCGTGGAGCATCCGCTCGCGACCCTCGTGGCGCAGTGGGTGTACCCGCTCGCGCTCGGCTGCGAGGACTTGAATGATCACGACGCGCTCCGCGCCGATCCGCACCCCGCCGTAGTGGCGGGCAGCGCCGACAAGTGGGGCGTAGTTGAAATGTAGATAGCACGAGAATTGCAGCCGGGTGGCGTATGTTTACTCCTGCCATGCATCTCGTGCTTACCCCCGATGACCGCCGCACGCTCGAGCAGCTCCTGCGACAGACGACGTTGAGCCAAGCCATCGCCAAGCGGGGGCGCGTGGTGCTGGCGCTGGCCGACGGGGCCCCCTACGCCACCATCGCGGCGCGCGCGGGGTGTACGGATCGCTTTATCGCGATCTGGAAGCGCCGCTTCCTCGAGGGCGGCGTCCTCGCCATGGCCGACGCGCCGCGCGCGGGCCGCGGGCATGGCATGAGCGCGGCGCTGGAGGCGAAGATCGTGCGGCTGACCCTGCAGACGAAGCCCCCCGCGCCCCTCACCCATTGGTCGAGCCGGCGGCTCGCGGCCAAGCTCGGCGTGGCGCACACGACCGTCACGAAGGTGTGGAGGCTTCACGGCCTCAAGCCGCATCGCTTGGAACGATACAAGGGCAGTCCCGATCCGGAATTCGAGACGAAAGCGGCGGACATTATTGGCCTGTACATCGCGCCGCCCACGAATGCGGTGGTGTTCTGCGTCGATGAGAAGACCGCCATCCACGCGCTGAATCGCACGGATCCGGTGTTGCCGCTGCGCCCCGGGCGGGCCGAGACCCACGGGTTCGAGTACGTCCGGCACGGGACGCGCTCCCTCTACGCGGCGCTCGACGTGGGCACCGGGCACGTGCAGGGCAAGGTCGCCGTGCGCCACACCAGCGCGGAATTCGTCGACTTCCTCGACACGGTCACCCGCTCCGCGCCGCGCGGGAAGGCCGTCCACTTTGTCGTCGACAACCTGTCCGCGCACAAGACCCGGGCGGTGAAAGACTGGCTCGCGGCGCATCCGCGCGTCACGATGCACGACACCCCGACCTATAGTAGCTGGCTCAATCAGGTGGAGCGTTGGTTTGCGCGCATCGAACGCGACTGCATTGCACGCGGCATCTTCACCTCGACGACGGATCTCACGCGCAAGCTCCTTCGGTACATCAAGCTCCACAACGAAACCTGCCAGCCGTTTGTGTGGCGGTACCGCGACGTCACCCGTCGCATGCCTGCTGCACGAAAATCAACTACGCCCCACTAGTTCCCTGATCTGCCAGACGTCGGCCAGTGTGAACCAAGGTACGCTGCAATCGATCCACCACTCTGGATGTTGACGACTCGGAGTATGTCCTGATTCAAGGCGAGCGACGGAACGCATAGGTACAACCTCCCAATGGGCCGGCACCTCGCCCAGCCATTCCACCCCGCTTTCCTTGTATTCGGGATACCGCGGAAAGCTCATGACTCCCCCTGTCGTGCATTCCGCTTCCCAGCGCGCTTAGGCAGCGCCTTCGCCATGCGCTCCAACTCCACCATGGTATCCCGCTCCGCGGCGGCCTCTAAATCGGCCCGGCGACGCGCGTCGAACACATCGTACACGGCCGCCGCGCGCTGGTCGGCCTCCACACGTGACACGCTCCCGCCATCCGCGAGCACCGCGCGCTCGTTGAAGCGCAAGAAGTCATCGAGCTTCTGCTCCCAATCGCGCAGGAAGATCTGTTTCCGACGCGAGGCCTGATCCTCAGCGAAATCGAGGAACATGGTCACGATGCGATTGAGCTCGGTGATCTCCAAATCCAGCAGGTAGTTCTTGGCCACGGTCACGTCACCGCGACGCAGCTGCGCGCCCTTCCACGCGGTGAGCCCCATGTTGGGGGCATCGGCGTTCACGCGGCGCGCAATAATCTCCGGCGCAGTGAGCCCGGTGACGGCGAAGTGCAGCTTGTTCTGCACGATCTGAAACACCCGGGCCGTGTCGTCTCCACTGGGCGCGTAGTCGGCCGCCAGCGCCAGGATATCGCGCACGCGCAGATAAACGCGCCGCTCGCTCGCGCGGATGTCCCGGATGCGTTCGAGCAGTTCATCGAAGTAGTCGGGCACACCGGCGCCCGGCGGGTTGCGAAGGCGCTCGTCGTCCATGACGAAGCCCTTGCGCAGGTACTCGTCGAGCCGCGCGATGGCCCACTGCCGGAACTGCGTGCCCCGGGCGCTGCGCACCCGCATGCCCACCGCGATAATGGCGGGGAGCGCGTAGTGCTGCAGAGTCCGGGTCACAGTGCGCGCCCCTTCAGGACGAGCTTGTAAGTAATCCTTACAAGTTGCTGCCGGGTCGAGTTCCCCCTCGGCGAACACAGCCTTCAAGTGCAGCGTGATGTTCTGCGGCGTGGTCTGGAATAGCTCCGCCATCTGCGCCTGCGTGAGCCACAGCGTCTCCCCATCGAAACGGATCTCCAGCCGTGAGCGACCGTCCTCGCTCTGGTACAGCAGGAACTCGCCAGGCGCCGGAGGTACGAGGTCCCCGCTCACTGGCTCAGCTCCCCGATCATCTTCACGATGCGGTCAGTCACTACCTTGAGCTCCGCGTCGATCTCCGCCAGCGGCCGGGGCGGCGTGAACACGTAGAAGTGCCGGTTGAATGGGATCTCATACCCCACCTTCGTCTTCTCGCGGTCGATCCACGCATCGGGCGCGTGCGGTTTCACCTCGCGCTCGAAGTACGCCTCTACCGTCTCACTCAGCGGCACGTTCTCCGTGTCGCGCAGCGCCGAATCGGGCGTGGGCTTCCCCTTCGCCTTACCCTTGGTGGCCAGTACCACGTTCCCCTGCTCGTCACGCTCAGGACGCTCCACGGTAATGGTGCGATAGCCGAAGGCCTCATTACGGAAGATCTTGGAGATGGGCTTGCCGTCGCGCGTGGCTTCCTCGAAGGCGCCGAACAGTTGCGTGATTTCCTCGATGTGCGCGGCACCCATTTCCTTGCGCTTGCTGCCGAGGCTCTTGCGCATCTTCTGCCACATGGCGCTGGCGTCGATGAGCTGCACCTTGCCCTTTCGTGGCGCCGGCTTGCGGTTGCTCACGATCCACACGTACGTCGCGATGCCCGTGTTGTAGAACAAGTCTGTAGGCAACGCGATGATCGCCTCGAGCAAATCGTTCTCCAACACGTAGCGACGGATTTCACTTTCACCGCTACCCGCACCGCCGGTGAACAGCGGGCTGCCGTTCAATACGATGCCGAAGCGGCTGCCGCCGTCCTTGGCGGGCCGCATCTTGCTGAGCAGGTGCATGAGGAACAGCAGCGAGCCGTCGGATACGCGCGGAAGCCCAGGGCCGAAGCGCCCATCGAAGCCCTTCTGCTCGTGTTCGCGGCGAACTTCCTTTTCGATCTTCTTCCATTCCACGCCGAACGGCGGGTTGGAGAGCATGTAGTCGAACTTCGTGGCCGGTAGCCCGTCATTCGAGAGCGTATTGCCCGCGAAGATGTTGGACACATCCTGCCCTTTGATGAGCATGTCCGCCTTGCAGATGGCGTACGACTCGTCGTTGAGCTCCTGCCCGAACATCACCAGCCGCGCTTCGGGATTGATCTCGGCTAGATGCTCGCCCGCAACGCTCAGCATGCCGCCGGTGCCGGCGGTAGGGTCGTAGATGGAGCGCACCACGCCGGGCTTGGTGAGGGCTTCGTCGTCTTCGATGAACAGCAGGTTCACCATGAGGCGAATCACTTCGCGCGGCGTGAAGTGTTCACCGGCCGTTTCGTTGCTCAGTTCCGCGAAGCGCCGAATGAGCTCCTCGAACACCGTGCCCATTTGCGCATTCGACACCACATTCGGGTGGAGGTCGATGGTCGCAAACTTCTCTGTCACCAGGTACAGCAGACCCGCCTTGTCGAGCCGGTCGATCTGCGTATGGAAGTCGAAGCGCTCGAAGATGTCGCGCACCGCCGGCGAGAAGGCCTGCAGGTAGCTGCGCAGGTTCTCCGCGATGTGGTCCTGATCGCCCAGCAGCGTGCGCAAGTCGAGCTTCGAGGTGTTGTAGAACGACTGGTCGGCCGCCTTGAGGAGAAACGGCTCCGGATTGAGCCCCGCCCTGGTGCGCTTATCCAACTCCGTCAGCACCGCCGCCTTCGTGGGCTCCAGCACGCAGTCCAAACGCCGGAGCACCGTGAACGGCAGGATGATGCGACCGTACTCGGACTGCTTGAAATCGCCGCGCAGCAGGTCGGCAACGGACCAGATGAAGGCGGACAGATTGGGGGTCGCCGTTGCTGCGGCACGCTCAGAGGCGGGGCCGGGGCCGGCGGTGATCACATTGGCCATCACGACGGGGCTACGGATTGGGGAGGGCGGTCGCTTACCACGCTGTAATGTGGAAGCTCATCCTGACACGCGCGAGACTCGGGTGAACCGCGCCGGGATTCGAGGAGACTGGTTTACTTGAGTCCCAGCTCGAGATCCTAGTGGCTGAGGTGATACTGCGCTTCAGACTCATCCGGTGGCAAGTAGCCGAGCGGCCCGAGCAGACGCCCGACGTTGAACCAGCTCACCCATTCGAGGCTGGCCAGTTTTCGCGCTCCAACCCGCGCCACGGGCCGTCAAGATAGAAGACTTCAGTCTTGTAGGAGCCGATGATCGTTTCCGCGAGGGCGTTGTCGTAGGAATCGCCGCGGCTCCCCATTGACGGTTCGATGCCGGCTTCCGCCAACCGCTCGGTAGAGCGAATGGACACGTACTGGGCGGATTCAATGGGCCCGCGCCTATCGGGAAGTTCGTCGCCGCGGCCTGATCACCGACGTTGCGCTGCCGGAAGACCTGACGTTCGTCGAGCTATGGAGTCTCACGTCACGGTCGTGGGCGAGAGCGACGAAGCGCTTGGCGATCTCGCCTAAGATCGCCGCGATGCGACAGCGGATGCAGGTGACATCACGCAGCATCGAACGGAACGCCACCCGCCCGCTCGCCGTGGTGGTGGTGGAGTACGCCGTGGCGCACGACATCATCGGCGGGGGTGAAGCGCAGACAGATTGCGAGGAGGAGACCGCAACCGGCGCAGACACCATCGCGCTGCCGCCAGCCGCCGTGCAGATGCTCTTTGCCCTCGGTACCATGACCGAGCGGGTGGTGATCGCGATCTTCGGGGACGGTAGCGCCGCCGAGCAGACGTTTCGCTCGACGTGGCAGGCGACGGCGCGGGAACTCAAGGCGGCGCTGGCGGCGGGCCGGGATTCACGGCAGAACCTCGAGGAGCTGTTCAAGCGCATCACGCTCCCCCAGTTGATCTGCTGCGTACTGCCGTGGCGAACGCTGGTTGACCTCCCGCGGCGGCTGCGCGCGTTGCAGTTGGCACAAAGGGCGGCCGCCGCGCCAACGGCGTCGGCACGCGCCGTACGTGACGCGCGAAAGGCGCACAAGGACTATCACGATGCGCTCGCACGATGGGTCGTCCAAGCCACGCTCGCAGCGGACCCGGTGCGAATCGGCAATGCCCAACATGCGCGTGTGGGCCGTGAAGTGCTGATCGACGCGGAATGGAACGACGCGGGGGAGCTGGTCCGTATCAACTCGCTCGCGACGACGTTCCGCGCGCATGACGAGTCCGATGTGCGAGAGACGGAGACCAAGCACGACAAGCTCCGCGCGAGCTGGCGCTGGTCACCGGCGATCATTGGCCACCAGTGGGCCGCCACGTACGTGCAGGAGGTGTGGTGGCCTGCTGTGCAGCAGCGCGGACTGGTGCCGGCCACCACCACGATGCGGCAAGCCATGTCCATGGGAACCATCGCGTGGCTCATCAATCCCACACCGCGGTCGGGCAAGACACCGCCGGTGGCGGGCGCGTACCTCTCCAAGGCGCTGAACGATATATGGGCCGATGCCCTGCTCGCGGGGATGCGCGAGATGGGACGCGATGACATTCCGGACACGACCGTCGAGGCGCGGGAGCTGTGGCCGATTGTGCTGGGTCCCCAGAAGGTGCGGCATTTGTGGGCGACGTACTGGTGGGGGCTGCGGGGCCCGAATGGTCCCGTGCGCGTCCACCGTCACGGTACCGAAGAGCGAACATGCGGACAGTACATTGCCCGCCGTGCCACCGGGGACGTCGACACGACCCTCGAGTCGCACTACGTGAAGTGCCAGGAGGTCATGAGTGAGGCGGCGCGACACCCCATCGCGCATTTCGACCATCCCAGCGCCTACCATCGCGAAATGGACATCACCTGGTGGCTCGGCGAGCAGATCGACTGGGCGGGCCGTTGGTCCGACAAGACTTTCCCCTCTGCCGGAGCGCATGCGACGGAGCTTCCTCGCTGAGCAGGCCAGACAGCGCACCCGCGAGCGGCCGCGTGTACGCCGCCGTCGCGAGGCGTACGTGTTGCCGAACGCGGACAGATCGGCCGCGTGAGGCTACCCTTCGTCGATGGCCGCGAGGTTTTGGAGCCGCTTCAGTACCTCCGTACGTACCTGTACGACAGAGGTAGGCGGCAGCGGCAGGTTGGCGGCGATCAACTCCTCAGCAGTGTCGGCGTCCGCGACGAACTCGCGACAGTGTTCCGCCAGATATTCGCGGACATGCTTGGGGGCAGCGCGACACTCCTCCACCACAGGAGCACGGGAGGCCACGACGGCGATGATGTCCTCGAGGTCGTGGCTCTCGAAGGGCGCGTGCTGCCCACGGTCGTGGTGCGCCGCCCACTTGAGCATGACGAACGCGACGGCGCTGACATGCTGCACGATGCACGGAGCGGCCGTGTTGCTCTCACGCAGGTCCACGCGAACGGCCGACGCCACCGCGTAGCTGTCGGGCACACCGCCCGTGCCCCCCGCATGCGCCCCAATCGGCACGAGATCGAAAGGGCCGCCACCGGCAGGCGCGATCCACCGATGCATGTGCATCGGCGCATCCTGTTCTGGCGGCACCGGCGCTTCGGAGAAACCGCGTGCACTCAGCGCCTCGCGCAGCGAACCGAGCTCGGCGTACGAACTGGTCGCGATCACCGCGTCGACGTCATGCGTCGGGCGAACGCGTGGCAGCACGGCATCAGTCTGCAGCAAGGGTGCCACCGCCCCACCGATGAACACCACGCGCTCCGTGAGTGGGCCGAGCTGCGACGCGATGCGCCGCAGACGGTCGAGCGCCGGCGTACTGCGCCCGGTGTAGCGGGGGGCCGTGGGGTGGTCGGTCACGCGACCGAAGATCGGCGGGGCGGCTGCACGTTGAGCATGCGCCGGATGTACCGCCGCGCGATGTCGCGCTCACGCGCCCTCCCAATGCGCAGGGCATCGACGGCCGTCAGCAGGGCATATGTACCCGGTGCCCGCTCCGCGAGCCGACCGGCCCGCGGGAGCATCGGAGCCACGGCACGGCCCTCCACCGTCCCCTGTGGGTCTTCCCACACGAGGGCCTCGCTGGCGTCAATCACCTCCGCGAATACGGGCCCCGCATGCGCGGTCGGCACCCCCCGCGTAGGCGCGCCGGCCACCGCAGGAAACGCGTACCGCACGCCATGCTCCAGGAACTCCAGGAGCGCGTGCCGGTTCACCGTGCCGATCCCCGAACTCGTCGGCCGGACGAGTCCGGCCAGCTTGAGCCGCTTCACGGCCGCGTGCACCGTGCTCACACTCAACGACAGGTCGTCGGCGAGCGTGCGAAAGTCGACCACCCGGTTCTCGGCGAGCCGGAGGGCGACCGCCACATCCAAGGCGTGCAGCGCGACGGTGGTCATGGGCTCCTCTGTTCATTGTTCGCGAACACCGAACAGAAAGATGACGCGCCGGCGCGGTCCCCGCAACTTGCCCCGGGCTAGTCCCTGACCGGGGGGTCTGTGCCGGCGATGTCCGCCCCCCACTCTTCGACTCGGCGGCGGCAGGCGTGATACACCGGCAGTGAATCCCCGCGCTGTCGACGCTTGAGGTCGAGTCGCTGGGCCCAGAGCCGGCGCGTCGCCTGATCGCCAACCGGGCGCACGCGCCGGCGCAGGGTGATCACCGAGATGCCAAGGTAGACAGCGATCTCGCGGAAGGTCATCCGTCCCGGTGGGAGGACGGCGGCTCGACGGCGGTGCGGCGGTTCAGTCATGGGCCGAGCGTACCTGCAAGCGTAGGCTGACAGCCACCGGTGGGGCTGCGGCGGCTAAACTGGCGCTCCGCGAAGGGGCACCAGCCGACGGATGCCCAAGCAGACTGTCAGCGGGTGCTGCAATATTCATCGTCGGCCACAATGGCCGTGCGGGTACCCCCAATGGGAGAGACAGTGAACCACAAGATGCTTGTGATGACCGCGCTCGCGGCTGGCGTGTTCAGCGCCCGGCCCCTGTCGGCGCAGGGAACCGTGCGATGCACGTCCGACACCTACGGCACCACGACAACGACCCGCTGCTCCGACGGCACGCGTTCCACGGCTGAGCGCTACGGCAACATGACCACGATCCGCGACAACACGGGTCGGCGTGGGACGCTCGACACGTACGGCGGCATGACGTCGTACCGTGACAATCAGGGGACGCGCGGGACGTACGACTCGTACGGCGGCATGACGACCTACCGCGACAATCGGGGGACCCGCGGCACCTTCGATACGTACGGTGGCACGACGACCTACCGCGACAACAATGGGACCCGCGCGACATACGACAGCTACGGCGGCACCACGACGGGGCGGATCACGACGACGATGCCTCCGCGGTCGAGTTCGAACAGTTCGTCCGTGAATCGCTACGCACCGAAGCCCCTCTGGCCGTAGTCCACAAGCACGTTGAAGTCGACACCGGGCGCCTCCACAGGAGGCGACCGGTTGTCGTTTCCGACGGTGCCACACCGCACGCAGCGCCCACGCGTATCGAACGGCACGCTGTCGTGCGGCCGTGCCGTCGCATCGTGTTGCCGCGGGCTCTCAATCCGCCATGCTCAGTTGCAGGACCACACCGGGTCCTGCATGGCATCACCTACACAAGGAGTAGTCTTCAACGAGAACCCGATTGAAGTTTTCACCGAGCCCCCCTGAACCCCATACACGGTTTGCCGAACGCAAACCGTTGCTACAGAGGAGGTTAGGTGGTCAACAATTGGCGACGTTGCCGTCATTCAGGAGGTCACGAGGGCAAAACGGCTCGGTTGAGGTACATGTCGTTGCCCAAACGTCGCCGCTCATTTTACGGTCGGAATGATGTACGGGGTGACTGGCTCAAGTCATCATCTGTGCCCTCGATGCCGCAACGCCGCGGTCTTTTGTGCCGTTTCGGAGAATTTGCTGATGCCGTAATGCGAAAGTCTTCTGACAGTGCGCTGGGAAAGATTCTGACAAGACTCGGCACAGCAAGATTCTGACAGGCTCAGCCAGGCCGCGGCGGCGGGGGTGAGGGCCGGACTCGGCGCGGCTGCGCCGGAGGGAGCGGTGCCGTCGCTCGGTGCTTGACAATACGGCGCAGGCGCCTGGTCTGGGGCGAGGAGGCCCGGTGCGGGCGGGATCGAGGACGCGAGAAGAGTGGCCATGCCACAGCGTAGGGTACCCCGGCCGGGGGTGCCGCTTGGGTGCGCCGGGGCTCGCCGGCGCCCCCCAACGACGCCCGCCGCGCCACCCAATGGGCGACGCGGCGGGCGAGGACTTTGGGGTCCCGTGCGGAAACGGGTCTCCCACCCTCTCATTGGCGCGCCGGTTGTGCGGACCCGCGTGGGCGGAGCCGTGCCGACGCTGCTACACCGTTCCAAACGACCCTAGAGGAAAAGAGTTAGGACCGTATAAGGTACAAAAACGTAGCAAATAGATGCTTGAAGACCACAAACGGTCTTGTAAACACCAACACTTGCCATTTCAGCACACTCAACACATAGTACCGTATACGGTCTACCCAACATCAGAACCTTTCTTTGTAGATTACATACGGTACAGTAATGGGGTCGTATGCGCATCACATCCACCTCCACGACTGACGAAGTGCTGCGAGAGATCGGTGGCCGGCTGCGAGACTACCGCCTCCAGCAAAACCGAACCATCGACGAGCTCGCCCGCGACGCAGGCGTGGGCACAATGACCGTGAAGCGCACCGAGGCTGGTGAGCGCCCCACGCTTGCGTCATTGGTGAAGCTCCTGCGAGCGCTCGGTCGACTCGAAACGCTCGAAGCGTGCCTGCCTCAACCCGCGGTCTCGCCGCTGCAACTCAGCGCCAGCCGTGGTCGAGAACGGCAGCGGGCGCGCCCTCCGAAGGGAGCGCCGATGGGGACCTCAGCCCGGACAGCTGCAGATGACTGATCGCGACGCCAAGGCACGTCGCCGCGCCTCTGGGCGTCGGCGCACCCAGTACACGACGGCAAGAATTGACATCTGGGGCCAGCAGGTCGGTGCCGTGGCGGAAGATGAGAACGGGCAAATCACAGTCGAGCTCACGGACACGTTCCGCGGCTCTGGTCTCGAGATCTCACCTGTTCACCTCCCGCTGTCTCAAAAGGGACCGATGCGCTTCCCGGAACTCCAACGAAGTGCGGCGTTCGCAGGGCTTCCGGGCGTGCTCGCTGACTGTCTCCCCGATGCGTTCGGCAACGCCGTCATTCGGCGGTACTTCGAGCAGCGTGGCATGCCCGACGCCGCGCTCAGTCCGGTGCAGCGGCTGCTCTACATCGGCTCTCGGGCGATGGGGGCGCTAGAGTTCAGTCCGGCGCTCAAGGTCCCGACAAGCGACTCCACCGAGACCGCACTCGAAGTCGCGCGTCTCGTCGAGGAAGCCCGCCGCGTCATTGAGGGGGATGCGAGCGTGGTGGTGCCGGAGATGATGCAGGTCGGTGGATCGGCAGGAGGGGCTCGCGCCAAGGCGCTCGTGCTGTGGGACCGACAGCGTAACGTCGTGAAGTCAGCCTTCGCCCAGCGTGCGGCCTCAGACGAACACTGGCTGATCAAGTTCGACGGGGTCAGCGGCAATGGCGGCGGGCACGCATTGCAACAGGCGTTCGCACCGGGGCCGTACGGGCGCACCGAATACGCCTACTCGCGGATGGCGAGGTCGGCCGGAATCGACATGAGCGAGACGCACCTGCTTGCCGAGCGTGACTTCGCCCACTTTATGACGCGGCGCTTCGACCGTGACGGGGAGGAACGCGTCCATTTGCACAGTCTCGGCGGCATGCTCCACGTCGACTACAACATTGCGCAGGCACTCTCCTACGAAGACTACCTTCGTCTCATCCGACGGCTCGGGATGCAGCAGGGTGAGATCGAACAGGTGTTCCGTCGTATGGTGTTCAATGTGATCGCGCGCAACCAAGACGATCACGTGAAAAACTTCGGCTTTCTCATGGGCCGCGATGGCCGCTGGCGCTTGGCGCCGGCCTTCGATATGACGTGGGCCTATGGTAGCGCTTGGACGGCGCGCCATCAGATGACGGTGAATGGCAAAAGCGACGACTTTGTGCGCGCCGACCTACTCGCGGTGGGCGAGAAGTTCGATCTACGTGATGGGGGAGAGACGATCATTCAGCAGGTGGAGCAGGCGGTCCACAGTTGGGACACGGAGGCGCGGGACGCCGGGCTTGACGCGACGTGGATCGCGGATCTGGCCACGCGATTCCGACGACTCCAATAGCTGTTCTCTACGACGTGAGCGCGAATCCGCGGCGACAGTGGCGACATCTGCGCCGTCGCGTGAGGTACAATCAAAACGTGTGGAAATGCACGGCAGACGGTGGCACCTTTTCGGGTAACCCAGTCACCCCCGGGAGAATCCCGGCAACAAAAAGGAGCCACCGCCCGTGATGAAGATCGACATTCCTGCGACCGCGTCAAGCCCGACTTGGTCGACGCTGGAAACGTGTATTCGTGAGCAAGTGCAAACCTGCCTGCAGCGCGTGTTGGACGACGAGGTCGACGCGCTGCTCGGACGCGGCCGTCATGAGCGGCGGGCGGCGGATCCCGTCGTCGGCTATCGCAATGGCCATGGGCAGCCACGACCGGTGACGCTGATGAACGGCACAGTCTCGATTCGTCGTCCCCGCGTGCGTGGGCTCGACGCGCGCTTTGCGAGTCGGATCCTGCCGTTGTTGCCGCGCCGCACGCCGGAGATCGCGACGCTGTTGCCGGAGCGGTATTGGCACGGCCTGTCCAGCGGCGACGTCACGCGGGCGCTGCGCGGGCTGCTGGGCGATGGCGCGCCGCTGAGTGCGAGCCGTGTGCAACGCCTGACCGACGACTGGCAGCGCGACTCCGCGCCGTGGCGCACGCAGGACGTGTCCGCGCTCGAGCCCGTCTGCGTGTGGGCCGACGGGATTTATGTGAAAGCCGGCCTCGAGTCGACGAAGGCCGCGCTGTTGGTGCTGATCGCCGCGCTCGCGGATGGCACGAAGGTGGTCCTGGCGGTCGAGAGCGGCCACCGCGAGTCGAGCGAGCGCTGGGCGGAGATCCTGCGCGATCTCACGGCGCGCGGCCTGCCGGCCCCCGCGTGCGTCATCGGCGATGGGGCGTTGGGCCTGTGGAACGCGGTGGGCCAGGTGTGGCCACACGCGGCGGCGCAACGGTGCTGGAACCACCAGCTCCGGAACGTGGTCGACGCGGTCCCGCTCAAACACCAGCCGGACGTGCAGGGCGCGGTGCCGCGCATCGCCGCCGCCGAATCCGTCGCCGAGGCGGAGCACGAACGGCAGCGCTTCCACCGCGACGATCGGCTCCGCTTCCCGAAGGCGTCCGAACGCCTCGATCGCGATTGGGCGCGGATGCTCACGTACGATCAATTTCCGAAAGAGCATTGGCGCCATCTGCGCACCACCACCGTCGTCGAATCGCCCTTCGCGGCGGTGCGGCTGCGGACCAGTGCCGCCAAGCGCTTCCAGAACGTCGACCGCGCGACCGCCATCATCTGGCCGCTGCTGCGCGTGGCGGAGAAACGCTTTCGCAAACTCAACGCGCCCAAGCCGTGCCGTGATGTATATCGTGGCGTCCGCTACGCCGATGGCATCGAAATCCCCGCTGTGTCACCCACCCAGAAGGCCGCCGCCTGACGTGCATTTACACACTTCTTGACGAGACCTCCGCCATTCTCGAGGCGATGCGAGATCCCCAGGCGTCGTGGGTCGACGTCACATCGCGCTTCGGCCTGAGCATGTTCGCAGCGAAGCGCCACTACCGCCACGCGGATGATCGTGCGCACGAGATCGCGGTGCGCCTCGCCGCGCAGGCGGCAGGGGTGGCGTCGACGCTGGCGGACGCTGCGGCCGCATAGTCCTGGCGGCGCACCACCACCGCGGTGGGTACCGCCGTAGGCGGTAGTCTACTCGCCGTGGCGAGGTCGTGCCGTACGCGGTACCCTACGCGCAACCGTATGCGCAAACCGGGCCATACAAGCATATACGGAGCCACATTTCCGCGTCGCGCAGGAGCGTTCGCATGGAGCGGGGCCGAAACGAGGAAAGCCGCGAACTCATTGCGAGCTCACGGCTTTCATGGTCTCAACTGAGAGGTACGGCGATAGCTGGGGGGAGACTCGAACTCCCGACCTCACGATTATGAGTCGTGCGCTCTAACCGGCTGAGCTACCCAGCCCCAAAAGCATCCCGTCGAGCCGTGACGGGATTCCGGGACGCAAATGGCCAGCCCTTGCGGACTGGCCAAATGCTATGGCGGGGGCGGGATTTGAACCCGCGACCTTCGGGTTATGAGCCCGACGAGCTACCAGGCTGCTCCACCCCGCGACAGTCTCGGGATTATAGCGGGTAGAGTCTGAGAGTCAACCCCGAGAGACGGCACGACGCGCGCCGCCAACGAATGTGCGCGTCACCGCACCAACGGCGCGAACTCGGGGTGCGGATAGCGCGACACGCGATCGAGCAGCACCGCCATGAGCGCGACTGGCGCTAGTGCAAGGAACAGCACGCCGCCCACGTACTGAACCGGCTGCGGCGGCAACACCTCGAGGGAGGCCACGATGCCCTTGAGCACGAAGCTGCCAAGTGGAGAGCCCCCCACATCGGTCCCAATGCTCAAGGCTACGCTGAGGAACAACGGCAGATACACCAGCCAAATCCAAAGCGTCCTGAAGCTGAACCTCTTGGCCCCTCGCCCCATCCATGCACCACAACTCGTGAACAATGCGAACGCGATCAGCAGACCTGAGCACACCAGTAGCACTGGCCATCGCCGGGTCACGAGTGGCGGCGTGTTTTCATTTTTCAAGTCGTCTGCTGTCACCGATGTCCCGTACGCGACAGTGGTGAGCCGCTCCAGCTGCCAGTCGACGAAGCGTACGCTGCTGGCGCGCTTCACAGTGTACGCATTGTAGAACGTCTGCCCGAGCACGTGTACGGTGAATGGCTCGACCACCTCGCCCCACGGCGCAGTAATCGTGGGAACGGTGCCGTCGCGACTCCATGTCCAGAAGGTGAGACGCGTTTCGGTGGCGTTGTAGTACCATCTGCCGGGTTCTTTGACGCGCGGGCTGTTTTCGCTCAGCGACTCGCCAAACGGAGCTGGCAGAGCGAACCCGAGACCATACGCTAGAACCAGCATCAGTGGCCCCGCGATGGTGATCGCCCACAGTCGTCGGCGCGGCGAAAATGGCAAAGTCGCCAGCATCGCCGTTCCGCTCATAAGGGTGGTCGGCGATAGCGCCGCGAAAAAGATCCACGTGGAAAAGTCGCCTCGCAGCACGCCTTGCATCATGACGATCGCGGCGATGAATACCGTCATTACTCGCGTCGATGTCGACGGGTACAAGAGCGCCAACAAAGCACGGACAGACAGACGATCAGCGCCCCGTTGTGCGCCCTTGAGCGGCACAGCGGGCGTGGATGTCACCGGCAGCACGGAATCAACGCGTTCGGCACTGACAAAAGGCGGCTTGCCGTCCGGTTGCGCGAAGGGCCCAGCGCGCGCGATGGCCCCCCGCTCCACCGGGAGCGCCTGCGGCGCCGTGACACTGGCCGGCCAGACGAGCCACGCCGCGACACACGACATCGCAGCGAGCACGCTCGTCACCCAAGCAAACGCCTGCTCCGACAGCGCCACGCGGGCAAGCGTGAGGCCGAGAATCAGCGACATGAACAGGAACACTATCCGACGAGATGCCTGCGTCAGTGCTCCGCTCACCCGCTCCGCCTGCGGACGCCGCGCTGAACGATCGAGCGAGAATCCTTCGACGGCGAAGGGGAGTACGACGATGGTAATGCCGAGAGTCAGCATCACGATTGCCGATGTCGATGTGAACTCCGAGGGGATACGCCACCGCGAGACGGCAACCCACGCCGCCACCGGCAGCAGCACCAGCAGCGCGCGCGCGCCGATCTTTCCTGCAAAGAGTGCCCACGTGCCCACCGGGAGCGCGCGCTCGAACAACGACGGACTCGTCGATGGAAGGGCTACGACATACGCGACAATGCCGAATACACACCATGCCGCCGGTGTATTTCCAAGGAGTGGCAGCAGCGCAGCTGCGGGAAGGACGAACAGCAGCATGCGGTCTCGCAGCGCCGTCTTGCATACGAACCACGAGGCGTGCACGTCGGTCATGCGGCCCGTCCGCCATTGCCGGTGCCACCACGCTCAGACGCCGAACGCTCGACACCCTTGCCGGTGTACTCCACAAAAAGTTCCTCGAGGGACAGCACCACACACTCCGCGTCACTGCATCGCAATGCCGTACGCACCATCGAGGTCTGATCGGCAATGCCTACCCCCGCGCCGTTGCTGTCGACGGCGATTACGGCGTGCCATGCATCGCCCACCGCCCGAAGGCGACGCACACCGGGCACACGCTGCCAGTCGGCGTCGGTCACCTGAGCGCGCGGCGCCACCACGAGTACGTGCGACTCCCGCAGCGTGTCGAGCGGCGCGTCGAGCGCCGCGCGGCCTTCGTGCAGCAGGACGGCACGACCACCCATGCGTTCCACATCACCCAGGTGGTGCGACGAAAACAGAATGGCGGTCCCCTCGCGATTGAGCAGACGAATGGCGGTGTCGAGGAACTCGCGTCGCATGCCGGGATCGAGTCCCGATGCCGGCTCGTCGAGCACCAGCAGCGGCGGCCGATGACACACGGCGCACAGCAGTGCGAGCTGCTGCCGCTGCCCTTTGCTCACCTTGAGAACGGAGCCGAGCACGGGTTGCAACTCGAAGCGATCGATCAACTCGAGCTCAAGCGCGCGATCCCATGTCGGATAGAGGGCCCGGTGCAGGTCGATGAGCGCCCGGCCGGTCATGGTGGGAGGAAACCCTTGCTGCTCGCTCACGAAGCCGATGCGTTGCTTGACCGCGACAGGGTGCTGAACAGGATCGAGGCCGAAGGTGCGCGCGGTACCGCGCCCGGGGCGTAGCAGACCCATGATGAGGTGAATGAGCGTACTCTTCCCGGCGCCGTTCCTGCCGAGGAGCGCGACCACCTCCTCCGAGCGAATAGTCAACGCGATATCGGTGAGCACCGGTGTGCGCCGCGAATACGCGAACGCGACTTCGTCTAGTTCCACGAGCATGCGAGGCTCCCTACCGGCATATGAGTGCGTGGTGATCATTTGCGTGCATCCACTGTCGATCGTACTGCTGGTGCCGCGCCGCTTTCGGTCGGCCGCCCCGGCACCAGACCGGCGGCGTCGTGCACCAATTGCACAATCGCCTCGAGGTCGAGACCAGCGGCGATGCCCTGAGCCACCAGAACTTTCGCGGCATCGAGAAGCGCTGAATGCTGCGCCTTTCGCGCTGCCGCCGGACGTTGGACATTCACGAACGTGCCGCGTCCGCGCTGCGACGCGATGTACCCCTGCGCTTCCAGCTCGTCGTACGCCTTCTTCACCGTGAGCGGCGCCACGACCAACTGCTCACTCAGTTCCCGGTGCGAGGGAATGCGATCGCCCCCCCTCAGCCGACCCGTGGCGATAGCATCGATCACCTGCCGCATGATCTGGCGGTAAATGGGGAGATCGCTGCCGGCCCGGACGGAAAAGAACATAGTGATATATAGCACTATATCACCTATGGACGCAAGAGGTCGGCCCCGCACTCGTGACGGAGCGCGGGGCCGGAATCGAATCTGGCCGTAATTGCCTACGGCGGCGTCAGGATGAGGATTGTCCGGAGTCAGCCGCCGCCCGCACACTATCCGCACGCGCCTTCGCCTCGGGATCATCGATCCAGTACAGCAGCTCCTTCTCCCCCTTCACCAGCCCGTGCTCTTCACGCGCGATCCGCTCGAGCGTGAAGTCGTCGGTGCTCACCTGCTTGAGCGTCGCATCGAGCGCGGCCACGGTGTCGCGCAGCAACGCCAAATCGCTCTCCAGCTGCGCCTTCTCCTCCCGCTGCCTCAGCAGATCGCTGGAGCCGTACTCACCCTGCTCAATGGCCGCCCACAGGATGGCCAGCGCGCCGGCCCCCCACGCGAGACGCCGGACCCACAGCTGCCCGGGCTTTCCGCTTCTGGCCACCACCCGGCTCAGTTAAATGCCGAAGATCGAGCCGCCGGGATACTCGGCGTACCCTTCCAACTGCTCCTCGATACGCAGCAGCTGGTTGTACTTCGCCACCCGATCGCTGCGCGACGGCGCGCCGGTCTTGATCTGGCCGGCCTGCGTGGCCACGGCGAGGTCGGCGATGAACGTGTCTTCGGTTTCGCCGCTGCGGTGCGAAATGATGCTGTTGTAGCCGGCGCTCCTGGCGAGTTCGATGGCTTCGAGCGTTTCGGTGAGCGTGCCGATCTGGTTCACCTTGATCAGAATGGCGTTGGCCACGTCTTCTTCGATGCCCTTGGCGAGGATCTCGCTGTTCGTGCAGAACAGGTCGTCGCCCACGAGTTGGCAGCGGTCGCCAATGAGCTCCGTGAGGTGCTTCCACCCCTTCCAGTCGTTTTCGGCCATGCCGTCTTCGATGGAGACAATGGGATACTGCTCGAGCCAGCCGGCGAACAGCTCGGCCAGGTCCTTCGGCGACCGCGACGCGGCGCCGCTTTTCTTGAAGTGATACTGGCCATCGCGGAACAGCTCGCTGGCCGCCACGTCGAGGGCGAGCGCGATGTCCTGCCCCGGCTTGAAGCCGGCTTCTTCGATGGCTTCGATGATGATCTTGAGCGCGTCTTCGTCGCTGCCGAGGTTGGGGGCGAAACCGCCTTCGTCACCCACACCCGTCGAGAGCTTGCGTCCCACGAGCACCTTCTTGAGCTGGTGGAACACCTGCGTGCCCATGCGCAGCCCTTCGGCGAACGAATCGGCGCCGACGGGGATGATCATGAACTCCTGGAAGTCCACCGTGTTGGTCGCGTGCGCGCCGCCGTTGATGATGTTCATCATGGGGACGGGCAACGTGCGCGCCATGGGGCCGCCGAGGTAGCGGTACAACGGCAGGCCGACTTCGAGCGCGGCGGCGCGGGCGACGGCCATGGACACGCCGAGCGTCGCGTTGGCGCCCAGACGGCCCTTGTTCTCGGTGCCGTCGAGATCGAGGAGCGCGCGGTCGATCGCGATCTGGTCGGTCGCGTCCATCCCTTCGAGCGCTTCGGCGATTTCGGTGTTGACGTTGTTGACGGCGTTGAGCACGCCCTTGCCACCATATCGCGCCGGGTCTCCGTCGCGCAGTTCGACCGCTTCCCGCTCGCCCGTGCTGGCGCCGCTCGGCACGGCCGCGCGCGCCGCCGCGCCGGTTTCGAGAATCACGTCGACTTCGACGGTGGGGTTGCCGCGCGAGTCGAGGATTTCGCGGGCGGAGACGGAAACGATAGGGGCCATGGATTTGTAGGGAGTCGGGAGTGGGGCACGCAAACAGCAAGACGGCAGACGGCAGAAACCACAGATGGCAGAGTGCAGGATAACTGGAGTGCGCAACGCGGGCGAATCAGGCGGCGGTCGTCTCCGCGCTGACCGTCCCGGTACGCCGCCCCTCGTGGAGCTCCATCGCCGGTTCCACGCCGTAGATGGTGCGAAGGCAGTCGGCCATGCGCTCGCGGACCTGATCGGCGAGCGTTTCGCGGTCGGCGTAGGTGAGGCCGGCGGTGGGAATGGGATCGAGCAGGTGGACGTGCACCGTGCCGGGCGACGCGCGGAACGCGTCGCGCGGATTCACCTCGATGGTGCCGTAAATGACCACCGGCACGATGGGCGCCCCCGACGCAATGGCCAGCACGAAGGGGCCCTTTTTGAACGGGCGCAGCGTGTAGCTGCCGCCGCGCGTGCCTTCGGGGTACACCAGCACGGCGTTCCCCTGCTGGATTTTTTGGGCGGCGTCTTCGTAGGCGCCGAAGGCGGCTTTGCGGTTTTCGCGGTCGATGTAGATGACGCCCACGCCGCGCGCGGCGGGCCCGAAAATGGGAACCTTCTCGAGCTCGCGCTTGGCCACGAAGCCGTAGTGCGGCAGCACCTCGATCATGGCCGGGATGTCGAACCAACTTACGTGGTTGGCCACGTACAGGCGCGGGGCGCCGGTCACCAGCTGTTGATCGCCGTGCAGGACCACCTTCACCCCGGCGGCGCGCAGCAGCCACCAGGCCCACCAGCGCGGGCACTTTTCGTAGATGCTGCCGGGGCCCTGTTTCACGCCGAACAGCTGCGCGAGCAGCACGAGCCCGCCGAAGACGAGTGTTCCGATGAGCAGCGCGACGAAGGTGATGGCGGTCCGGACCATGGTCGGAAAGTCGCCGGATCGGGCGACGGAATCAACGCGTCGCCGCGAATCGTGGAGCCGCTGTGACTCAGCGGCGGGCGAAGTGGTCGTGCCCCCGGGCGATCGCCGCGGCCGTGCCCCGGCCCTCCACTGCCACCACCGTGCCCACCACCGTGAGCGGCACCGCCCCCAGGGCCTCCCACGGCCCCGCCAAGGCCGCCAAAGCGGCCGGGGGTATGGTGGCAAGCAATTCGTACTCTTCGCCGCTCTGGAGGGCGCGGGCGGGCTCCACGCCGGGCCCCACGGGCAGTTGCGTCGCATTCAGCTGCACCATCACGCCGCTCGCCGCCCCCAGGTGGCGGGCATCGGCGGCAAGCCCGTCGGAAATGTCGAGCATGGCCGTGGCGCCGGCGGTCGCCAATGCTTGGC
>VYKS01000221.1_pt1 | contig 41840 bp, 47 predicted proteins | sample 5114511 | NCBI WGS metagenome assembly VYKS01 (sample SAMN12291795, study PRJNA351875) | freshwater metagenome | isolation source: freshwater lake | place: USA: Michigan, Gull Lake | collected 2011-07-05 | reverse complement strand
AAGACCAAATCTCTTCGAGAGTGGAGGCAGTTGCGAAATACCAGTAATGGGAAGAAGCAGAAACCTAAGTTGTGAATCTTAGGAATCCCCCGATTTATCGGGGGAGGATGTCAAGTGGGCTGACTAGCAGGTTACTAATTCAGTAGATTCATGTAGATTACCTGCTCAGTCTTTTTTAATTTTTCTCCAAACTCATATTAATCAACTTAAGCCTACTAACTTGGCACTGAGTTCCCAAAGTTTCTTTGCCTTATTTTCATCTAGGGCTTCATTAGAGACTTCCTGCTCAAAGGATTTACGTCCAGCTTTTTGACGGTTGCCCCAACTCCAATAGCTACCCGATTTGTTGTACTCTGCGTCATTTACGACTTCACCGAGGCGATCGCCTGCCAATTCCTCGGAAACATAGCCACCTGTAATATTTTTCTGAAATAGGGGAAATATTTTTTGAAATAAAGGGAAGTGATTCCGAAATAATGGCGTAGTCGCAACACAACCAGGATAAAAAGAACTGAAAGTAATACCTGTAGATTCATGGAAGCGGCGATGGAGTTCCCGCATGGTTAAAACATTGCAGAGTTTACTATCTTTATATGCCTTACCAGGTTTGAATTTTTTGCCATCAATCATAGCGATCGGAGCCTTAAATCCATCAACAAATCCTTGAAGATTGCCTAAATCTGGAGGAGCAGGAATCGGGATTTTGCCACCTAGTTCCTTGGGATTAGCAGTTACAGTACCTAGAATTACTAGCCTTGGCTCTGGATTACCCGAATTTTTGAGATCCTCTAGCAATAAATTAGCCAAAAGAAAATGTCCAAGATGATTAGTCGCAACGCTGATTTCATAGCCATCAACACTGTACTGGGGTTGTTTGAGCAGAGGTAGATAGATCGCAGCATTACACACAAGTGCATCTAAGGGCTTACCAAGTTGGCGAAATTTAGAAACAAAATCCCTTACGCTTTTAAGGCTTGATAGGTCTAGGGGGAGAATTGTAAAAGTATCTTTTGCCATACCTAGGGCTTGAGCGGCTTGTTCTGTTTTAGGAATATTACGACAAGCCATCACAACGTGCCATCCTTTTTGAGCGAGCGATCGCGCGCCTTGTAAACCAACTCCAGAAGAAGCCCCTGTAATAATAACCGTTGATTCTCGTTCCATTTTTATACTTCTGAGGATTTATATATTTATATTAAATTTAGGATCTCATATCATTGAACTTCAACACCTCGCTCTTAACTTCTTGTAGCACTTTTTCTAGATATTTTCATGACAAAACAACTAAACTAACCAAGGCTCTAAAATAGTTAGAAAGATAAAAACAGCTTAATTAATTTAAAGTAAAAGCTAGAAATCAAGGATAATTTCCAAATGATTAAAGAGTTTAATGTAATTATTGAAAAGGATACAGATGGTTATTTTGTAGCCTCAATCCCCAGCTTAAAGGGCTGTCATACCCAAGCAAAATCCCTTGATGTGCTAATGGAGAGGATTCAAGAAGCAGCCGAGTTATGTATAGAATTTGAAAATGAAGAAAGTTTAGTCTCGGAATTTGTGGGGATTCAAAAAATCTTAGTTGAAGTATGAGTAAGCTTCCCAGCTTAACAGCAAGCCAATTAATAAGTGCTTTACAGAAAATCGGTTTCATTATTGCACGGGTGAAAGGTAGCCACAATATCCTCATTCATGCGGATGGAAGGCGAACGGTCATTCCAGTTCATTCAGGGCAGGATATTGGAATTGGATTGCTCTCACAAATTTTACGAGATTGCCAGTTGACAAAAGATGAACTCAGAAGTTTACTTTAATTTTCTTGGAATTATATCTTAAAGAAATTAACTCAATATTCGCAAATGCCCACACTTTACGTTGCTATTACCGATCATGGATTTGGTCATGCCACCCGCACCGCCGCCGTAGTTGCCGAGATTCAACAACAATGTCCAGATATTGACCTAATTATTGCTACCACCTCTCCCCGTTGGTTATTGGAGTCCTATTTATCCAAGGAGTTTAGGCATCGGGAGCGAGCTTTTGATGTGGGCGTAGTCCAAGCTGATAGTATCCAGATTGATAAGGCTGCCACTATGGCTAAGATCAACCAAATTCGCGATCGCTCTGGCGAAATCATTGCCGAAGAAGTTGAGTATTTAAAATCCCAGCAGGTAGATTTAATTTTTGCGGATATTCCACCCCTAGTAGCAGGTATTGCTAAGGGGGCAAATATTCCCTGTTGGATGGCGGGGAACTTTGGTTGGGATTTTATTTATCGGGATTGGGGAAGTGAATATCAAGAGATTACAGATTGGGCGAGTGATTTATATGGTCAATGCGATCGCCTATTCCGTTTACCTTTCTATGAACCGATGAGTACTTTTACTAAGGCTCTTAATTCTAATCAAGTTTTTGATGTGGGTTTAACTGGGGGCTATCCTCGTTATAGTTCTGAAGAAATGCGATCGCTCCTGCAATTACAAGCAGATAAGTTCACTGTACTTCTGACCTTTGGGGGGCTGAGTTTAAATGAAATTCCCTACCACAACCTCGCCCTGTTTCCAGATTGGCAGTTTATCACCTTCGATCGCCAAGCTCCTGAATTACCTAACCTAAAAAAAATTCAAAGCCAAGCCTTGCGTTCAGTCCTGCGTCCTGTGGATATTATGCCTATATGCGATCGGGTAATCTCCAAGCCTGGTTACAGTACCCTAGTAGAAGCCTATCGCACTAATGTTCCCTTTATTTGCATTACCCGTGATGGCTTTTTAGAGTCCCAAACTTTAATTGCAGGGGTTCAAGACTATATGGATCATCTGGTGATTTCGCCTCAGGAATTTTATCAAACTAATTGGGAGTTTTTAACTGCGCCCTTGATTGCTCCTTTGAAGACTCCTAATTTAGATAAAAATGGGGAAATAGAGATCGCTCAAGCAGTCAAAGCATACTTTAGTTAAAATTAATCTAAATTCAAACTTCATTAATTATGAAAAAGCGCACTCTTGGCCCCACTGAAATTGAAATTTCGCCAATTATTATGGGTACTTGGCAAGCAGGTAAAAGAATGTGGGTAGGCATAGAAGATTCTGAAACCATTAAAGCGATTAGAAGCGGATTTGAAGCAGGAATTACTACCATTGATACCGCCGAAGTCTATGGTACTGGGCACTCGGAACAAATTGTAGCTCAAGCCCTATCGGATGTGCGATCGCAGGTTGTATATTCCACCAAAGTATTTCCCAATCATCTTAAATACGATCAAGTTATCGAAGCCTGCGATCGCTCTTTAGCCAACCTTAAAACTGATTATATCGATCTCTACTATATTCATTGGCCTTCTGGTACTTGGAATAGCGAAATCGTCCCCATTTCCGAAACTATGGATGCTCTAAATAGTCTGAAACAAGCAGGAAAAATTCGGGCGATCGGCGTATCTAATTTTTCTAAAGCCCAGCTAGAAGAAGCCTCGAACTATGGCAGGGTTGACGCACTCCAACCACCCTACTCCCTGTTTTGGCGCAAGATTGAACCAGATCTAACTAACTATTGCCTAGAACATAAAATTTCGATTTTGGCATACTCTCCCCTAGCCCAAGGTTTACTTACAGGGAAGTTCAAGCGGGGACATGAATTTGCGGAAGGCGATCACCGAGTTGCGAATAAATTATTCCATGGCGAAAATTATGAGCGATCGCAATTAGCCCTAGAAAAACTCCAACCTATAGCCGATCACCATCAAACCACCCTCGGAAATTTAGCCTTAGCATGGTTAATTTTTAGTTCTGAAACTAGACCCCAAGTTCAGGCGATCGCAGGTGCTAGAAATGCTGAACAGTCTATCCAAAATGCTAAGGCTGCTAATATAGATCTTACTCAATCAGATTGGGAAGAAATTGAAGCGATCGGGCGATCTGTCACTGACTTTCTCGATGAAGCTGCAGTTATGTGGGATTTTTAGAAGTCTTTAATCCTACAGTTTTCATTGCGATCGGTTAATTCAGCTTATAAATAGTTTACAAACCTAAGCATCCTTCATCATTCTGATTAACCGCTTCACGATATTAATTAACTCAGCCGGGACGTAAGGCTTAGTAATATAGGCATCTGCACCTTGTTTCATGCCCCAGTATTTATCAAATTCTTCACTTTTAGTCGAACACATAATTACGGGTACAGTTTTATTTTTCACGTTAGCCTTAATCCAACGGCATAACTCATAACCGTTCATCCGTGGCATCACAACGTCCGTGATTACTAAATCAGGCACGCTAATTTTAATTTTCTCGGTAGCATCTAGTCCGTCGAAAGCCTCAACTATAGTAAAATTACTCAGTCTCAGATGCTCTGAAACAAGCTCACGTACTGTTTGGCTGTCATCAACGACTAAAACTATGGTCATACTATAAGCGGTTTAAGTGTGTGTGCTGTGTACAGTCAAAATTTTCAATCAGGCTGGCATTTTAATTGTTCAACGTCTGAACAGGCTTAGTGTTTCCGTTGATCATTTTTTATGATAACTAGATAAACTCCAGTAGATAAAAAATATAGTTATGACTTAATTTATTAAATTTTTATTAATTAAATTATTAAATAAATTTTTATTAAGTCAACAATACTAGTTAGAAAGTATAGCAGAGTATGTATCCTATTGAATTAGGAAATAAATACCTAGAAAAATAAGTGACTTTCAGGTTGAATGTTAATCTCCATAGGTACGGTTTGGGGATCGCTTTCTAAGGCATACATAATTGCTTTAGCGGCTGTATCTGTACTTAGCATTTTGGAGCGATCGACTTTTAAACCAGCATTGTCCCAAAAGGGAGAGTCGATGCCACCAAGATAGAAAAGGGTAAATTTAATCCCATAGCGTTTGACTTCATCTGCCATACATTTACTAAATCCCACGACCCCAAACTTGGAAGCACAGTAAGCTGCTGCCATTGCCATTGAGTGTTTGCCAAGGATGCCGATCACATTGCATATATGTCCAGACTTTTTCTCTTTCATCACGTTAATAGCAGCTTGGCAGGTATAAAAACTGCCTTTTAGATTTAGATCCAGCATTTTATCAAGGTCTGATGGCTCTATTTTATTAAATTGCTTTAATATACCTGCACCTGCGGCATTAACCAGAGCATCCACTTGACCATATTGGGCGATCGCTTTTTCCATGAGGATTTGAACTTGCTCGGGATCGGTGATATCCGTAGGCACTAAAATATGCTCAGAGTGGGGGATTTGGGAGGATAAATGATTGAGGCGATCGCTATTTTGAGCAGCTAAAACTAATCTTGAACCTTGGGCAGCTAGTTTTGCGGTCAAAGCTTTACCAATTCCACCCGTTGCCCCCACTATCATTACAACTTTGCCTTGCATACTTTACACTTCTTAACTTTTCATTACATATCATAACTGTTTTTAGGCGGAGCATGGAATTATTAGTGGGGCAGAACAAAATCCAAGGTTCTAAAAGTTGAGTTTCAGCTATAATCAGAAGTGTATATTTAACTACCAAAATAACTCACTGCAAAGGTGAGATCAAATGCGGGGTTTGACTATGTTTGAATGTATTCATTTGTCCATAGGCGATATTTGTGAAGAAGCAAGACATCTGGTCGAAAATGGATCTGTGCGCCGCGAGCAACCTATTCAGTCTTTGAATAAGTATTTTGCAGATCGGGAATGGGGTTTCGTAGAACATGAGCTCGAACTAAATCAATTTCTTTTGCGCGATCGTATTAGCGATCTGATGAGCAAAGAAGATTGGTCAAATGATTAGTCTGATTAGCTTACAGCATAGTTTGTTTTTAGGATTAGTCTAAATTTCTTGGGAGAATTGAGCGGTAGTGGGAGCAAAATCACAAAAATCTAACCTCAGTCTGATTGAGAGACTGAAGCAGTTTGCCAACCAATCTGCTAATATGCTGAACTTAGATGTAGAAAAAGCAGTAAGCATGTCTCAACCAATCAAATCCGCAGTGATGATTATTGGCGGCGGCGAGGATAAAGTTCAAGACCGTAAGATTTTGCGGGCATTTGTCGAAAACTCTGGCGGCACCTCAGCTCGAATCGCAATTATTCCCTCAGCCTCCCGTGAACCAGATATTATCGGGCGAATTTATCATCAAATTTTTACGGAGCTTAGGTCTGAGTTTGTTGAAGTATTTGACATTCGAGAACGCCTAGACCAGACTCCTGAAGAAGTTGAAGCTAAACTTGAGGGTTTTACGGGAATCTTTATGACTGGGGGCGACCAGCTTAGGCTTTGTGCTTTGATTGCCGAAACTCCCTTGGCGATCGCTATTCGGGACAGAGCTCAAAAAGGTAAGCTAGTTTTAGCGGGTACCAGCGCAGGGGCGGCGGTCATGGGTCATCATATGATTGCGGGTGGCGGTAGTGGCGACTCCCCCAACAAAGAAATGATAAGCATGAGTATTGGACTAGGAATTATCCCCAGTATCATCGTTGATCAACATTTTCATAATCGTAATCGCATGGCAAGGCTAATGACGGCGATCGCTGCCCATCCAGATAAAGTTGGTGTCGGCATTGATGAAGATACGGCTGCTATTTTTGAGCTAGATCATATTGTCCGAGTCATGGGCAAAGGTACAGTGACAATTGTTGACCCTGCGGAAGTTTCCTACAGCAATCAAGTTTGGGTAAGCGATACTGCGCCTTTAACTATTCATAACCTGCGAGTGCATATTCTCAGTGCGGGTAGTAAATATAATCTGGCGAAGCGATCGCCCCTAAGTCCAACTATTTAGTTAGTGCATCTTAGTTAGTGCATCCCAGTATCAACCTCAAAATTAGACTGTTAGGATGGAATAGCCACTCCACTATTTAGGTTAGCTATGGATATTTCAGAAAATTTCAAAATGGCGGGTAAAACTCTGGTAGCTAATAAGTTACGCAGCGGTTTAACCATGCTGGGAATTATTATTGGCAATGCCTCGGTGATCGCCATGGTCGGGGTGGGGCAAGGAGCCCAAAAATATGCCGCTAGTCAGTTTCAATCCTTGGGCACAGATATTATTTTTATTCTGCCTGGTACCGATAATGCTAGACGAAATACCATTAGCCCTCCCAATCGTTTGGTTTTAGCTGATGCAGAGGCGATCGCTGCCCAAGTGCCATCGGTCAAAGAAGTTGCCCCTCAAGTTAATGGTTCAGAATTAGCAACCTATAAAAACCAAACCTACCGAGCTACCTTAATTGGAACTACCCCTGAATATAGCTCCTTGCGGAGTGCGGATGTGAGTAGGGGAAGGTTTTTAACTAGTAATGACCTCAAGCGTAATGCCAGAGTTGTAGCAGTGGGGGCAGCGATCGCTAGAAACTTATTTGGACAAGCCGATCCCATTGGACAACAGATCAGAATTAAGGGTATCAGCTTTGAAGTAATTGGGATTATGTCTGAAAAAGGAGCTTTTCTAGGCACTAATCAAGATGACTCCGTATTTATTCCCATTTCGACCATGACCAGCCGTTTAATTGGCAAAACTTCACCCTACGGGATTGGTATCAGTTTTATTAATGTGTCTGCTAAGGATAGCAATAGTGTCTCTACCGCCCAGTTTCAAATTACTAACCTACTCAGGCTGCGCCATAAAACCACAGATCAAAACGCTGAAGCTACTTTCACAATTCGCACCCAAAAAGATGCCCTCGAGATTGTGGATAAAATTTCTGGAGCCTTAACGATTTTATTGGCAGCTACGGCAGGAATCTCCCTACTGGTGGGTGGCATTGGCATTATGAATATTATGTTGGTATCGGTGACGGAAAGAACCTCGGAAATTGGATTAAGAAAAGCGATCGGAGCTTCTCAGTCTAGTATTTTGACGCAGTTTATGATTGAAGCCGTGATTTTATCCCTTGCAGGTGGATTCATTGGCACGGGGTTGGGAATTTCTGGGGTGCTATTAGTGGGAGCCGTAACCCCTTTAAAAGCTGGAGTTTCTGGGGTGGCAATTATTGTGGCGGTGGGAGTTTCTGGGGCGATCGGTTTATTCTTTGGTGTGTTTCCTGCTAGACAGGCGGCAAGGTTAGACCCAATTGTGGCATTACGTAGCACTTAGATTCTAAGCTTACGGGGAGCATCACTTTCATCATATATTTCTCCCACCAGTTCTTCTAAAACATCTTCTAGGGTTACTAAGCCTACGGTGCCACCATACTCATCTACCACGATCGCCAAGTGCAATTGCTGTTTTAACATTTCCTTCAGTAGATCGGCTACACGCTTAGTTTCGGGAATATAAGTTGGGGCAACCATTGCCTCTCTGACCATGACATTACCGTGGATTTTGAGCTGTTGGAGTGCCATCTTCAGGGTAATAATGCCGACAATCTGATCTTTGGAGTCTTCTTGGACAGGAATGCGGGAAAAACCCGTATCCAAGCACAGACTAATTACATCTTCAAGCTTGGCATCATGGTCAATAGTCTGCATATCTAGCCGAGACTTAACCACACTTCTGGCACTAAGGCGATCGAGAGCGAGGGCTTTATTTAAAATCTCTCCTTTTTCAGTATCCAACTGTCCTTTGCGGCTCAGGACTTCAATCAATAGTTGCAAATCCTGCATCGACTCACCACGGTTTTGATTATTTACCCGCAGCACTTTAATCGCCCATTGAGAAATACTGTCGAAAAATACCAAGGCTGGAGTCATTAAAATCGACAAACCATAAATAGGCTTGACCACAAGCTTGAAAATCGGAAAGGCATTATTAACGGCAATTAGCTTGGGAGTAATTTCCCCAAAAATCAAAACTAAAATAGTCATCAGCACAGTGGCAATTCCTAAACCAGATTCACCTAGCCACAGGAGAAAGATATTTGTGGTTAAAACTGTAGCTCCAATATTCACGATGTTATTAGTAATTAGCAACGTGGTAATAAATCTGCCCCGATTATCAATCACTATTGTAAAGATGCCGCCCTTATCTCCTCGTTCTTGAATTAGCGATCGCAGCTTGAAATTATCCAAAGAAGTAATAGCAGTTTCCGAGGCGGAACAGAATGCTGATAGTCCCAGTAAAATCACCAGCCAAAACACATCTCTAATTACCGTGGCTTCTGGGATTGGAGTCTGGGCAAATAGAATCTGACTATGTATGTAGCTATGTAGGTATAAGTCTGAGATCACGATGGTTTAGCGCAAAACTTCTTCCAACTTATGTTGATTCCATAGTTTATTGTATAAATCTGAGGATTTAAGTAATTCCTGATGCGTTCCTGTAGCCACAATCTTACCTTGATCCATTAATATAATGCGATCGCAATTTGCCGCCGCCGATAATTGATGGGAAATAAAGATTACAGTTTTATGCTTAGGTAAATTCTCTAAAATCGTAGTGGCTGTTTGGTTATCGACACTAGATAATGCATCATCTAAAAGCAAAATTGGCGAATCCACTAATAAAGCTCTAGCTAAAGCTGTCCTTTGCCTTTGCCCGCCCGAAAGCGTGATCCCTCTCTCTCCTACTAAAGTTTCATACTGTTGGGGAAAGTTCAGAATTTCATTTTGAATCCCTGCTTGATGGGCAAAATATTCTACTTCTGAAGTTGGGGCATCAGGTTTACCATAGCGGATATTATTTGCCATGGTGGCACTAAATAAGAAACTATCTTGAGGCACATAATTAATAATGGCTCGGAGGTCATTAAGCTTAATTTCCGTAATATCAATCCCATCAATAAATAATTGCCCTGACCCAATATCTAAAAGGCGGGGTAAAGCATTAGCTAGGGTGGACTTACCCGATCCCACCGCCCCAATAATCGCTACAGTTTCACCAGAGTAAATATCAAAATTAAGCTGATCCAAAGCAGGGCTAGGAGATTCAGGATAGGAAAAGGTCAGATTTCGTGCCGTAACTTTACCCTTAACTTGTCCTATGGGTAGGCTGATGGCGGTTGGCAAGTCGAAAATGGTAGGTGGCGTTTGTAGAATATCTTCGACTCGGGTAATACTGACCTTACCCCGTTGAAAGGTTGTAATTGTAAATCCTAAGAGAGCCGTAGGAAAGATTAAACGCTCTACATAGATAAATAGGGCAATTAAACTGCCAATCTTAAAATTTCCAGTGGGGTCAGTGGCGATCGCCTCTCCGCCAAACCACAGCAGTATTAGTAAACTTACGCTCGCAATCCCGCCTAAAACTGGGAATAATAAGTTTCGGGTCAGTGCCATTTGTAAATTCGCCTCTAGCAGTCTTTGATTTACCTGATTAAAGGCTCTGCGTTCATTTCCTTCTTGGGCATAGGTTTTGATCAATGCCATGCCATTTAAATCTTCTTGCAACAGCGCACTGGCATTAGAGATCTCTTCTTGAATTTTTAACTGCTGATCCCGCATTTTACCGCCAAACATCTGCACCAAAACCAACATCAAGGGATAGGGAGCGATCGCCATCAAGCTAAGTTGAGGGTTCAAAGCAAGCATCGCTGGCAAAGTCATGGCGTAGGCAAATACCGTATTGATCAAGCTCAAAATTGCGAATCCTAGCAATCGCCGAATATTTTCCACATCACTGGTGGCAACACTAATCAAATTACCTGCGGAATTATGGGAAAAATAGCTGGGGGGAAGCTTTAGCAAATGCTCAAAAATCTTTTGCCTTAGATCGAACTCCACTGACCGCCCAATTCCAAATAGCCACATCCTTGAAGCCATTCTAATAAACCACATCACCGTAGCTAGCACCGAAATAATGACGATAAAGTACATCACCTTATCAGTAGTAAAAGTCTGTGATAGTTGATCAACAGCACTGCGGATCAGCCAAGGAATATAAGTGCCTACAGCATTGACCAAAAATAATGCCACTGTACCTAGAATCAGGTCTCGATAGTGGGGACGAAGATAGGAGTTGATTTGGTGTAATTGCGATCGCGCCATGAACTTATCTTAGCTTTGATTGCCTGTAATAAACCTGAGTTCGGGATAAAAAAACTTTGAAACTCTTACTTGAGCAGCCAAGTAGCAATCAGGCTCTTAAATCTCCCAATGCTGAATATACCAATATTTAGGCGAAACGCATAAAACCCACGACTCACAGTAATTGCGATCGCATTACTTCCCAATTCTCGCTGTTTCTACGATCGCACCATCTTGCATATTAATAATCCGCTTGGTCTGTGCTGCCACGGTTGGATCATGGGTGACGATCACAATCGTAGTTCCATTCTGATTTAATTCCGTCAAGAGATTCATAATCTCGTGGGAAGTTGTGGTGTCTAAAGCTCCTGTGGGTTCATCTGCCAATATTAAAGCGGGATTATTTACTAATGCACGGGCGATCGCTATGGCAGCCATTATTGACATTAGCCCTGAAGTCCTACAGGTCAAGGATATTGTTGTCGTTCAGTCTGAGATAGCTACTAGGTTGGAGCCTATCATTTTAACTCCCTTAGTCTTGCATTTAGTTATGATTTAGCAAACCCAGCACCAGCTAAAATTATGCAGATACAAACCGAATTAGATACCGATCGCACTAAAAAACTAACTTTTATCCAACAACAAACTCATCAAGATACTAAGGAAATAATTGAAGCAGCCATCGATATCTATTATCAAAACGTTAATTATAAATCTCCATCTCAGGCTGCCATCGGTAATCTCGTAAATTGATTTTGTCTCGAGAAAACTTAATTCCTTCTTGTTCAAGGAGCGATCGCTGTAAATAATCTCCACCATTGCGAAAGGGCGACTCCGAAATTTCACCTTTAGAGTTAACTACTCGATGCCACGGAATATCAGAAATTTGAGGATCAACTCGAAATAGGGCATAGCCCACAACCCTTGCCTTACCAGCTAGATTACTAAGCTCGGCGATTTGTCCGTAGGTAGCAACCTTGCCTTGGGGGATTTGGCGTACAGTTTCATAAATGCGATCGTAGGTATTCTCACTCAAGCTGTTTTTCACCTAAGCTAATAATTCATCGACAGAAATACTAAATCCCAATAAAACCTTTTGGGTGCTAACTATGGCTCCAGATGTAAATATTTGCCGATTTTCCTTAGTGATTATAATTACCCATTTTGCCTCTGGCAGTACCAACCATACTTCCTCACAGCCTGATTCTAGGTATTCTTGGGATTTGGCGATCGCCTCTTCCATATAGTCTGTGGGCGAGATCACTTCAGCAATTAACGTAAAACTCTGGGGAAGAGAACTAGGTTGACCAAATTGTTCTAGTAATTCAGGGATGAGATAGGCAACATCAGGCTTCCGTCCTCGGTTGACAGTTCGACAGGAAACTTCTGTGTAAACTCGACCACCAAGATTATTTTGAAATTGATGTGTTTTCCAGTAATAGCTTAAATTTGCCTGAATTCCACCATGTTTCATTGTTGCCTCATTTTTTTCCTGTAATTTATCGTCCACCCATTCAGTATTTTCTAAGGGAGTTTCAAGCCAATCTTCGAGGGTATGAATTTTAGAGGCAACACTTTCATATTCAGGTGCATATTCCACAAGCTCAGTTTCGGGTTGATCAAGAATAACTTTACTAACTGGAGTTTTTTCTAAGGTGAGAACCATTGGGATACCTCTAATTTAGTTGGAATTTTTATTTGAATTAATAATGATTGCCGACTTTGCGGTGATGGGTAGCGGTAAGGGCATCGGGTTTAGCAACTCGTCCTTCTTCGGCGATCGCATAGACAACCCAATGATCGGATGCTTCCATTCTGCTGATCACTTCACATTCTAGAAACGCTAAAGCATCTACCAATATGGGCGAGTTATTTTTAGCAACCTGAGTTTTAATCCCCGCAAAGCGATCGGCTCCAGGGGTAAATCTTTTGAGAAAATGCTGCATCAATTTAGAATAATTCCCTTCTTCAAGGATGTTTAAAACAAAGCGATCGCCCACGTGCATAAAAGATTCAATCGCCCGATCCTTAGCCACAGCGATCGTAATTCCCAAGGGTTTAAAACTAGCTTGAGTTACCCACGAAGCCAGCATTGCACTTTGGAGTTCGCCTTTTTTGGCAGTGATTATATATAGACCACCTGCTAGTCTCCCGATCGCCTTATCTAAGTCCGCATCCAAGGCTTTAATCTGTTTAATATTTTCTTTGCGTGTTAATAGCTGTCCAAGGTCTGTACCAGATTCTTCAGCAAGTTGGTAAGTAGCTTCTGTGGGGATTTCTCTAATCGTAATCATGGGGAAACCCGATGTTAAACCTAAATCCTTAAATCGATTATTTAATAGGTCAATGGATTGATCTTCGCCGCCGTAGGATTCAAAAATCCCCACAAATTGTTTTTGCTTGGCACTACCTAATATGGCACTGACTGCAGTTTGAGCCGATTCCAAAGAGTTGGGAGCAGTCGTAATCACAATTCCTGATGCATGATCTACCACTTCTCGAAGTTCTTGCAAATCCACCGATCGCAAATCCATCATTTCCACAGCAATCCCAGTTTTAGTGATACCTTTTGCTATGGCTTGGGACAGGCGATCGCTATATCCATAATCAGATACATAAAATACCGCTACGTTGGTCTCCCCTTTAGTTTGATTTTGACTCCAAGAACGATAATTTTCTGTTAATTCTCCTAAATTATGCCGTAATAAAGGGCCATGTCCAGTGGCGATTGTATTAATAGCTGGTAAATCATCCATGCGCTTCATTGCCGCCAAAACTGATCGAGCATTGGGACCCATCAAGCAATCATAGTAAAACCGATAATCTGGAGCGATCGCTGTTAAATCTTCATCAAAAATGCGATCGTCACAAAAATGCATCCCAAAGACATCACAGGTAAATAGAGTCCCAGTCTTAAAGTCAAAGGTGAGCATCGTATCTGGCCAGTGCAGGTTAGGCGCACTCACAAACTGCAAAATATGTCCATTCCCCAGATCGATTTGATCGCCATTTTTGACAATTTGACGCTTAAAAGGTTGATGAATTAAATCTTCTAAAAACTGAATGGCAACTTTTGCGCCAACCACTGTGATATCTGGAGCTAGAGCTAATACATCCCGAACTAAGCCACTGTGATCGGGCTCGGTATGACTAATAACTAAGTAATCAATAGTGGAAATATCGATTTCGGCTTGCAGTGCCTCTAAATATAAAGCTCTAAACTTGGCATGGGAGGTGTCAACTAGGGCTACCTTTTCGCCTCGAATAATATAGGAGTTATAGGTAGTACCATTTTGCAGTCCAAACTCAATATCAAACCTGTCCCTATCCCAATCCAGCGATCGCAGAGCCGTCGTATCAGTCCCAATTTCTGAGGTTTGGATTGTCAGCTTTGACTGAGTTATAGGGATAGAAGCTAAAGACACCATAATTTTGACCTCTTAATTTTAAGTTTTAGTTAAATATTAAATATTGTTAACTTGAAATAAATTTGAGCGTTACAATCTTTTACGCATTACCCCCAGTTTAACTCCTAGGGCAAGGTTTGATTGATTGATACTTTTGATACTTATCATTAGCTTCTGTAGATTGACTAAGCTATAAGGAACTTTCAGCAATTGCAGAGGTTTTGCCAATTAGTTTGATAAATATTAAGTAAGTCCTAAATAAATTTCCCATCAATATTTTTAATAGAAAATAGAAGTATCTTCAAGAAAAATATAGAAATTAGAAGATAAAACTGAAATTAATTATCTTAATACCCTCAAAACCCTTTCTGGATTATTAATTATTCTTAAAATTAAAAGTCAAAAATTGAATGCTAGCCCTAGTTTTAATTTGATTATTAAAAATTGTAAATTCCCCACCGATGCCCTTACCCCATAGACCAAGAATTTAAGGATTTTAGATATTTACCCCTTAATTTCAGAATTGACAAAACTTAGAAAATATGGGTAAAACAAAAAAACTCTGACTGATGCATAAAGTTATACATTTGTCTGTTTATTGTGAACTTGTTAAATAGTTAAAACTAATGTAGTTTAATTCAGGATCAAGTTCCTGATCCAAGTGTGTGGAGCCATAACTGTCAAACCTATACCCTTAAATTTCTCAGGAATTGAAGGATATAGTCAAACCAAGGAGGCTAAATTTGAAAAGACTAATTTCTCTAAAACCAAGACTAAATTTTGACAATCTGCCGTCAAAGCTAAGACACAAGCAATTCCCAACAGTATTAGCAAAGTTAATCGGTATGGTGGTTGTTTTAGGAGTTATAACTCCAGCCCAAATGGCAAAAGCTTCTGTTCAAGCAAAATCTAGCCCCATAAATGTAGGGAAAGAGGTTTATTCATTATTTTCTGCGGCGATCGCTGAGTATACCAAAACAAATCTGATCCAAGACGATACTATTTCACCTCAATCTGAAAAAGCAGTTACTCCTTTTAAGCCTCAATTTAAGCCACAAATAGTTATTGCCAATCAAACTATACCGAGTAGCTTTACTAACTCCTTAATCGCAAGGGCAGACTCTAGTGATAGTGCCACATCTAAGATCGGATTTGAACCTCAAGCAGACCTTTCTCAAGTATCTGAAGTTGTTAAGCCAATTGTTGTCAGTCAAGGGGAATCTAATCAGCCAATAATCTTGAATGCGCTTATACCAATCAGCCCCGCAACCCTAATAGCTACTGAACCCTCATCTATCAATGACAGGACTGGTATTGTATCTGAAGATAAAAGGTTTAATACAATTTCTAGCCAGCTTATAGAAAATCTAGAGTCAGGGATTGAGGCGATCGCTAGCTCCTCTGTATTAGCCCCTGTTTTGGCTCCCGAATTACCTACATTAGTTGCCAAAATTTATCTTCCTGAAACTTCAGATTATGGGCTTTCTACTAACTTTGTTTGGCCAGCCCAAGGTTTGCTATCATCAGGCTTTGGTTGGCGGTGGGGAAGACTGCATCAAGGCATAGATATTGCCGCACCAGTCGGAACCCCAATTTGGGCTGCCGCCAGTGGAGTCGTAGACTATGCAGGCTGGAATAGTGGTGGCTACGGCAACATGGTAGATATTCTTCATCCAAATGGTACCATCACTCGTTATGCTCATCTCAGTGCTATTTATGTCAAGCAAAGCCAGCCCGTTAGCCAATCTCAAGTTATTGCCGCCATGGGCAGTACAGGTAATAGTACAGGACCCCATTTGCATTTTGAAATCCGTCCTAATGGTCGAACTGCGATTAATCCTATGACATTTTTGGCAAGGGTACTTTCAAGAGGTTAGGCAAGGAGTTGACATCCTCCCCCGATAAATCGGGGGATTCCTAAGACTCACGACTTAGGTTTTCTGCTTCTACACCTCTTAACTTATACCGTTTGCGCTGTTCACCATACTCTTAAAGTATGTACGTTTGAGTCAAGGTATCCGTAAGTTATGCGGTGCAGCTATTATACCACGATTGACTGCCATTCACCGCCCGATTTATCGGGCGGTGAATGGCAGAAGAAAGATAGCAAAATTAATTTTGCCCTTACGGTTAATTACGGCTTTGTCTTTGATCATTTCATTGATTTCTACAGACCGTTTGTCTGGTAAGCAGTTGATTTTTGCCATGATTTTATAACACTGAATTTCTGGATTTACCTGCTTGTCAACATTTTGTAAAGAAGACTTAAAATTTTCTTGAATACATTATTATTTTCACTGCGATCGCTTATTATGATAGAGATATATCTATAACACTGGAAATTATAGTAACTTGAGACAAGCGACACTCCATCAGTTAAAAGTATTTGAGGCAGTTGCACGCCATAATAGCTTTACTAGGGCAGCCGAGGAGCTATTTTTGACCCAGCCTACGGTTTCAATGCAAGTCAAGCAATTGGCAAAGGCAGTTGGGCTTCCACTATTTGAGCAAGTTGGGAAACGGCTTTATCTTACAACCGCAGGCAAGGAACTATTTGGCACTTGTAAGGGATTATTTGATCAGCTATCTGAGTTTGAAAGTACCATTGCTAACTTAAAGGGATTAAAGCAGGGAACGCTCCGACTTTCGGTGATCACTACAGCTAAGTATATAATTCCGAGGTTATTAGGACTATTTTCTCAACGCTATCCAGGCATAGATATTTCTTTGAAGGTGACAAATCACGAGCGGATTTCGGAGCGGATGTTAAATAACCAAGATGATATTTATGTAATGAGTCAACTACCCTCAGACTTCGATCTAAATGTCCATCCATTTTTAGAAAATCCCCTAGTAGTCTTGGCCCCGCGATCGCATCCACTGGTCAAAGAAAAAAATATTCCCCTCAAACGTTTGGCAGATGAATTATTTATTATGAGGGAACCTGGTTCTGGGACAAGGCAAGCTGTAAAGAAGTTATTTGACGATCATGGAATTACAGTCAAAGTTAAACTTGATTTAGGCAGTAATGAAGCAATTAAGCAGGCGATCGCTGGGGGCTTGGGTATATCGGTTTTATCTCGTCATACCCTAACGTCAGAAAGTATGAATCATGAGATTGTGGTTTTAGATGTGGAGCATTTTCCCATCCTGCGCCATTGGTACGTGGTTTATCCCGCAGGAAAGCAGTTGTCGATTGTGGCACGCACTTTTTTTGATTATTTAATGAATGAAGGTAAAGCGATCGCCGAGCATACATTTACAAGCATTATCTAGATTGGCAGACTCTAGAAAATTCTAATCCTGTGTAACTAATCTTAAAGAACAGCTTTGAACACTTATTGGTATTCTATATGCAAGTAAACCTTAAAAATTTTTAGGATAAATTCAATGGCAGCTAGTTATTTACCCCCAATTTTTGTTCTAATTACAGGACTTGTATTTCCTGCAGTAGCAATGACTTTTCTATTCTTATACATTGAGCGTGAAGCTTAACCATAAATTAAGCCTAGGCAACTTTAGAGGTTCATCAAATCAAATAAAAAGCGTCAGAGACTAAAATACTCTTGACGCTTTTTTGTGTTAAAAATTTTGTCAAACTACACTGCCGAACCAAGACCTATGTAGGAGCCATAGAAAAATACGCCCACTAGTGTGAGGATACCAGTACCAGCTACTGTTGCTACCACCCATAAAGGGATACGTCCACTTTGTTGCATTTGAATAGTCTCCGTTGATAAAGTTGAGTGATTTTAAAGATATTTGACGTTACGTATTACATTCAAAAACTTGTCTGAGTTAAGGGAGTTTGAGGGCGCAGCCCCAAACCCCAATAAGAATCGGGTTTTATTTTTTAGTACGTAAGGTGAGTTTTAATTAAAGAAATAGCTAGAGAAGAGAAGTACAGTTACAAAGATTAGGAGTAAGCCTAGATAGAGTGAAGTACGATTTAACTCAATCGGTTGGCTATTGGGATTTTTGTCAGCCATAATAAAACTTTGATTATTTACTTAACTATTTTAACGACTAATGAATTGCATGGCGGTAATCGCTCCAAGGAAAAATACTGAAGGTACTCCCAAGGCGTGAATAGTGAGCCAACGGACAGTGAAAACGGGATATTGAACTGGAAGATTGGGGTTGCTACTCATAGAGATTAGGATAATTTAATGAATTATTTTTAGTGAATTATTTTTAAGTAACTATTTATCAACTATTTGTTATAGTTAGGAATTTCTTGATTAGCATCATAGCGATCGCGCAAAATTGGAGCCTCTTGGCGATCGTTAGTGTAGTACTCATTGGGGCGAGGGGTGCCAAAAATATCGTAGGCAAGACCAGTTTGCACAAATAACCAACCTGCTAAAAATAAAGCGGGAATGGTAAGGCTGTGAATTAACCAGTAACGCACACTTGTAATAATGTCTGAGAACGGGCGTTCTCCAGTAGTACCTGCCATAATTTCTTAATCCTAATAAGCTATTTAATTGAGTGTTTGGTAATAATTTATTATTCTACATCCTAAGTTTACATCCGTTCTGAAAAACCTAAGCAAATCTAGGATATGGCTACAGTGATTATTGGTACTTGGTACTTGATATTAAGTATGAATTTTTGTACTACATACATATAATTCTTTGTCTTATACCCACATTCCAGTCTCATCATAAGGGACTAATTAATTTAGCATCTTCTGGTTAGCGTGTCCCTATGGGATTATGCAGAGCCAAATTTTTACTATACCCCCCCTCACTGTGGGTAAAATCACAGAGCTTTTTGTAATTGCTAACAATGTTTAAGTTCTTCCTCAAATTAGTTTAGAGCTTCCAAGTTTCTTACGTTTTGTGCTGTATTCAATCAACTTAATTAATTCAATCATTAAATCAAACATCAGCCTAGTAGTCTAGAGAAACTAGTAGTCTAGAGAAATTAGATACACAAGAAACCTTAATATCCACCTTATTGATAGCTCAAAAGAAATAAGGAAAATATGAGTTTGGGGACTGCGCCCCCACAAAGGGGCTATACCCCTTCAACCCAATCACGATCAATAAATTATTAGGAGTCAGAATTATGAATAAAATTGATGTAACTAAATCCTTACCAACAGAGCAATGGGAAAAGTTTTTCGATCAGTTTTCAATATCTAATCGAGGACGGCATATCTCCATTGAAATTATCGATGCCGAACTTGGTGATGAAGAACTGATTAAGAACGCTCCTTTATTAGCTATGATTTACGATCGCCCTAATAAAGGCAATAACTTAGCGATCGAGGTGGGTAAAGATGAAATGACCTATGGACACTCAATTGATGCCCCGACCGAAATTCTCACTGGCGAAAACTCCAAAGGTGAAATCATGGCGATTTGGATCGATGAGGCAACTGGGCGCAAAACCTTAGTGAAAGTGAGTTAAATCCAATGAACACAGATTACCTGATTGTCGGCAGTGGTCTATCCGCCTTAACTTTTGGGGCTTTGATGGCAAGCTCTGGGAAGAAAGTCCAAATCCTTGAAGCCCATGAACACGCAGGTGGCTTTGGGCATACGTTTACCATGGCAAAGAAGTATAAGTTTAATGCTCAATTTCATTATGTCTGGGACTGTGGTGAAGGGCAGACCGTCAATCGGGTTCTCAAAAAATTAGGACTGGATCGGGAGATAAACTTTGAACGCTTTGATCCTAATGGGTTTGATCATATGCGATCGCAGGGTCATGCCCTAGATATTCCTTCAGACCCAGAAGCACTAATTCAGCGATTGGCTAGTCTTTTTCCTGCCTATTCTGATTTAATTCGTAAATTTGTACAGGAAGTCGAAAAAGTGGGTGAGGGGATGAAACTACTCTCGCCACCGATCAAACCAATGGAACTGTTACAACATCCCAATCAAGTATTTTGTACGGCTCAATATCTCCACAGCACATTGCAAGATGTATTCGATAAATTCCGTCTGCCCCAAGCTGCCCAAACCCTATTAGCTCTGCAATGGCTAGATTTTTTGTTGCCGCCAAATCAACTCTCTTTCTATGCATGGGTTGCTTTATTTAGGGGCTATCAAGCAGGGGCATTTTATCCATCGCAGCATTTTGAGAGCGTGATTAACGCACTGGTCAAGGTGATCGAATCTCATGGCGGGGAGGTGCTATTCAATTATGAAGTGACAAATTTTAGAATCACGGATCAAACGGTGACAGGAGTTGAAGCGATTAATCTCATTGATCATCAAACCACGGAATTTAGAGGCAATACCGTAATCTGCAATATCGATCCCCAGAAAGCCGCCAAAATGATTGGGATCGAAAAGTTCTCTAAACCTGTGCGCCGAAAACTTGATTACGAATATTCTGCTTCTAACTACATGGCTTACTGTGTAGTCAAAGATATTGATTTAAGAGATTTTGGATTTGGGAAATGGAATATCCATCACAGTGGAACTGATGATTTGAATGAATCCTTTGCCCAGATGTACGCTCGCCAAGACTATTCTAATCCCAGTTTTGCCATTACTACTCCAACTCTACTAACGGAAACTAGCCGAGACTGTCCCGAAGACTGCCAGATTGTGGAGTTTCTGACGGTGGCAAATTATCAATACTTTAAGGAATTACGGGAAAGCGATCGCAAAGCCTACAATCATAAAAAGCAAGAGATTTTAGACTCAATCCTTGATGTTGTGGAAGCGCATTATGTTCCCAACTTCAGAAAGTATATGGTCTTCCATATCACAGGCAGTCCGACGACAAATGAACGCTATTGCTGGTGTCCTGAAGGTAATTCCTACGGTTCTGCTCTTACGCCACGCAACATGGGTTTAGGCAGATTGAATCATGAAACATCGCTTAAGCATTTCTACTTCTGCAATGCCTCCTCTGGCTATCCGGGATTTGCTCCTACGGTTTGGACAGGTGCTTTGCTATATCAAAGATTATCAGGTGACAAGCTTTTAGCCCGTTCCGATCGTAAATCTGGAGATTAACTATGAGAATTGCAATTATTGGCGGTGGAGCTAGTGGTATGGTCACAGCCTATTTGCTCGATCGGCAAGGGCATCAGGTGACGGTGATGGAACGGCAGCCAATCTTAGGCGGGCATATTCGCACCTTAAATAAGAATGTGAAACCAAATCAATCTGATTGTCATGAGATTTTGGAAAGTGGGGTGCTAGAATTTCCTGTCGTGTTTAAGGAATTTATGTCCCTGATGCAAGACTTGGAAGTGGAACTGGAGCCTGTCCAAATCGGTTCCGCCATGTTTTTTAAGAATGGAAGTCGATTCCTATCGGGAGTGATGATTAATAATAACTTCACAGGTCTCGCTAGATTAATTGAACATCTTCGCCTTGATACGATCTATGCTAGATCGGCTGGGGTTTGGCTGAGAGCAAAGTTTGCCAATCACAAAGATTTCTGCAATCGCCCATTATCTGAATACCTGCAACGCCCCTGCACACGTAATACTTGGCTCAAATTGCTGGTGATGTATAGTTATTCCATGAAGTTTGAGCAGATTGATGATTTTCCCTCCGAATTGGCGATTCCCATTCTACTAGATGATATTGCGGTTGACTGGGTGCGGGTTAAAGGTGGGGTGTATTCATACATTGAGAAGATTTTGGAGAGGTTTAAGGGTGAGATTTTATTGAATGTAGAGATTGAGCATATTTCTCGCACTGTTGATACTGTCAAAATTAAGCGATTACCTTCGGCATGCGTTCCGCCGCAGGGAGAAACTAGAGAATTTGATCGGGTGGTATTTGCTACACCTCCCGATCAAGTGATGGGTCTATTAGCCGATCCAACCGCAGGGGAAATCAGAAGATTCTCAAACTGGAAAGCTAATCATATTAAGAGTTTGGTGCATAATGATACTTCTATGTACGATCGCTTTAATATTAAGGAGCCATCAGAATTTGATTTCTTCCAAACAAGTAATAGTTGGGGCTATAACGGCTACTTAAACCAGCTTTGCAATGTCTCTTCACCACATAAATATTTTCTATCTTTTCAATTGGAAGAGCTAATAAATAGCGATTTCCTAGTTCATAAACAGGAGCATCACACCCCAATGTATACTACTGAATCTTTTCGATACCGAGATGAAGTGATTGCGACTAATGGCGAGCATAATACTTACCACGCAGGAGCTTACCTAGGTGATGGGTTACATGGTGGTGCAGTCTCTTCGGCGTATCGAGTTGCGGAACTGATTGGGAATAGAACAAATCTTGGAGCTATTAGAAGGAGCCAACAAGTTAGTTATTTATAGAATCTTTGGCTGATTTTACCCATGAAGTCCTAGGTACAGATCGCATTCACCAAAATGCAAATACTAATCTTAAAAATTATGGCAACTCCTGCTAACAAAAATTTTTTGAGGTTTCTCTTAAGGATTTTCATTAGGATTTGATTTTCATTAGGATTTATAGTGGCGATCGCTACAACTTAATGATCAAAAAATGACCAAATTTTTTAGAGTTGTGCTATAACTTTGCTGTTCTATGTTGAAACTCTACTGCTGAAGCTTTGCTCTTAAAATTCTGCTTTTAAAATCTTGGTATTACAATTCTAAAGTTAAATTCTAAAGTTATATGTTAAACGGTATCAGTCAAATTACTATAGGTAGTCTTTTTTTACTGGTGGAAGTAAATTTGGGAGTTTTTGCCGTTTCTGCCCAAACTAGAACCTTGCTTAGGAATCAATCTGGGACACCAAAAGTTAATGCTAATTTAATTTATGTTAACCCAGTTTCAGGTAACGATCAGACGGGCAAAGGCACGATTCAAGCCCCATTTCGCAGTATTACTAATGCTTTATTGCAAGCAAAAACTGCCAATACTATTAAACTTGCATCTGGAACTTACACTGTCGCCAATGGTGAGATCTTTCCGATTCAACTAAAGTCGGGCGTAATTATCTTAGGCAATGAAACTAACCAAGGTAGAGATACAGTGATTTTGGGAGGAGGTAATTTTCTCTCGCCCACACTTACCTCTCAGAATATTACGGTATTAGGTGCAGATCAAGCGGAATTACGGGGTGTGACTGTAACTAATAGAAACCCCCGTGGCTATGGACTATGGCTGGAAGGAACTAGCCCCAAAGTCATGTTTAATACTTTTACTGGCAGTACTCAAGATGGGATTTTGGTGTTGGGTAAATCCGCAGCTTTGGTTTCTAAAAACATCTTTATGACCAATGGCGCAAATGGGATGTCTATTGAGGGCATAGCCCAACCAGAAATCAATAGTAATCGCTTTGAAAATACTGGTTACGGGATTATTGTGCGCCAAAATGCTGCTCCTCGCATCTTTAGTAATGTTCTCAGTAATAATCGTTCTGGGATCATAATTCAGCAGACCTCAAGCCCAGTCCTGCGTAGTAATGTGATTGAAAGAAATAAACAAACTGGGATCACAATCTTAGGTAACTGTTCTCCGGACTTAGGCAGCGTTAGCAGTTCTGGTAATAATATTATTCGGAATAACCTAGTTAGGGATGTTCAATATACGGGAACTGGGGCGATCACTGCTGTGGGCAATCAAATTTTACGCATCAGTGGCAATATTCAATTATCAGGGCAATTATCAGGTCAAGTGTCTAGAACTGCTAATACGTCACCCCTTAATCTCCCTAACAACTCGCTTAATAATCCGCCAAATTCTAATGTTATCAGAACAGTAATTCCTAATTCCGTGGTTGTGCGGAGTACCTTGCCTGTGGAATCTACCCAGCCTTTACCTCCTAATACTGGGATCGATCCAAATCTGCCCCCAGTGATGCTGACACCGCCATCGGGCGCTGCTGTAAATAGAACGATTATTATTACCCGTGCTAAACCTGCTCCCTCGGCGGCACTAAGGTTTCGGGTTGTAGTCTCTACCAATTCAGAATCTAGTAAATTGGAAGTTCGGAGGTTAGTTCCCAATGCTTTTACCTCTAGAGCCAATGGACAGGAAGTTTTACAAGTTGGAGCCTATAGCGATCGCACTGCTGCGGATGAACAGGTAAAAAAATTAGCCCAGATTGGATTAAATGCGGAGATTCAACCAATTAGCCCTCAATAGAACCCCATAGAATTAGATCTGGCAAATGCTAATATGACTGTGGTTTGATTTCACCTTCCAATTAGATCAGAGAACTAAAATATATGGCACTTTCTGTTGGCGATAAAGCCCCAAATTTTACCGTAAAAGACACTAACGGCAATGTAGTTTCCCTATCAAACTATGCAGGTTTGCCCGTAGTTCTATATTTTTACCCCAAAGATGATACCCCTGGCTGTACTAAAGAAGCTTGTAGTTTTCGTGATTCCTATGCCGAGTATCAAAATAAAAGCATTGTCGTATTTGGGGTTAGCACCGATGATGAAGCTTCCCACAAGCAATTTACGGATAAATTTAGCCTACCTTTTCCCTTACTTGCCGATAGCGATCGCACCATAGTTAAAGCCTATGATGTTGATGGTGGTGGTTATGCCAAGCGAGTTACCTACGTTATTGATGGTACTGGCACAATTAGCCATGTTTATACCTCGATCAAAACCGATACCCATGCCACGGATATTCTTGCCGAACTTGGTCTATAGGTAAAGATGATTACAAAATTTCGTGAATGTGACTGGTTCGATCTGTGGATTTGGATTGAGTTTAGTGACTTTCCTTCCGAGCGAGAGAAACAACTGATCGATGAATTATTTAACTCGTGGTTTCTGATGGGGAAACTGGGAGCATTTAATGCAGGGAACTTGCAAGTTTTAGAAGCGGGTGTAGATGTTAGCGATCTAGACTACGACAATGAAGCTGCAAATGATGGCATGATGTCGGTGATGCATAACATGAGTGATGTGGAGTATGAGGATGCATGGGCAAGATGCTGGGTAGACTTAGGTACTGCGGATGCGATCGCCCTCGATATTCTAATTAACGCTCTGCAACAGTTTAGCCAAGAACACGTACAGCTTGAGCAGGTGATTGTGGGCGGACAAAATGAAGATTGGAAAGTCGAGTCCTAGCTTTTTAAGTCTGAGTCTAAAGTGGCTGCGGCAAAATCTATTCAGTAACTTATTTAATAGTTTACTCACTTTAATTTGTGGGTTTCTGCTCTATCAAGCTGGCTCTGGATTTTTAGGTTGGGCTTTTAGCACGGCAAAATGGGAGGTTGTTTCTGTAAATCTACCTTTGTTTTTAGTCGGGCGTTATCCTGCGGATCAATACTGGCGAATTTGGCTAGTTGTAGGCGTAATATTTGGACTTTCGATCTTCTCTCTCCTCAAAAAATCTAGTTGGATTAGTTGGGTGTGGCTAGGTTCAATTCCCTTAACACTTTGGTTAATTGGTGGTGGCTTGGGACTAAAACCTGTCGGCGTGAATTTGTGGAATGGATTGCTTTTAACTCTATTAATTGCGATCGCTGGCATCGTTTTATCTTTTCCACTAGGACTAATATTAGCTCTAGGTCGAAGAAGCTCTTTACCTGTAATTTCGTGGCTGAGTATTTGCTATATTGAAATTATTCGAGGTCTGCCCCTGATTGGTATTTTATTTATGGCGCAGGTAATGTTGCCTTTGTTCTTGCCTCCAGAAATTAAAATTGATCGGGTGGTGCGGGCGATCGCAGGCGTTGTAATTTTTAGTGCCGCCTATTTAGCCGAAAATGTGCGAGGTGGTTTACAGGCTGTGCCCCAAGGACAAATCCAAGCAGGAAAAGCTTTGGGATTGAATACATTCTCGATTTTATGGCTGATCGTTTTACCTCAAGCTCTTCGAGCCGTGACCCCAGCGATCGCAGGACAGTTTATTGGCTTGCTTAAGGATACTTCCCTAGTTTCACTTGTGGGCTTGGTAGATTTGACGGGAATTGGGCGATCGGTCTTGGCACAACCAGATTTTGTAGGTAGATATGCGGAGGTTTATTTATTTATCGGACTGATTTATGGGATATTTTGCTTTGGGATCTCCCGATTTAGCAAAACCTTAGAATAATACCTCTAGTATTGATTGTAATGAAGATCGGCGATCGCTGTTAATTTTTACTGCTATGACAGATCTGGATTTAGGGTTGAATAGGTAATAAAGATCATGTTGGATACCAGAAAACTATTTTTAGAAGCGGCGGGAACCGCATCCGTAGGAATCGCTCCCCCATCACCTCCGACCCAAGCATTATTTATCCTGTACGATCAATTAAACCTGACCGTATTTCCCCCAGATTTATTAGCCCAAAAGCCACTTCTGATATTTGTCGAATCCTTTGGCTATGCTACTGCCATTCCCCATCATCAAAAAAAGCTAGTTTATATCCTTAGTGCTCAGCGTCATTTTGCGATCGCCTGTAACCAAGCAGGATTTGATGTACTTCCCCTATTTACCATAGGCTCTCATAGCAAGGCGATCGCTGAATTTCTGATCCAAAATCCTGAAGTTACTTTGACCTATATGCTGCCTTCAGAATGGGATACCAGAAGCGAAATGGCATTAGTTCAAGAGCAATTTTCTGCCCAAGTAAAGGTGATTCCTAATAATTTCTTGATTGCTGACATTGCCAAATTTACCCCAAAAATCAAGAAAGGCTATCGCCTTGAGACCTTCTACCGAGATCTGCGCCAATCTACAGGCTATCTAATGGATGGCAAAAAGCCCGTGGGCGGGAGTTGGAACTATGACAAAGAGAATCGCAAAAAACTTCCTGCTAAGGTGCCAATCCCTAAGGTATCTAAATATGAGCCAGATCAGATTACCCAAGAAGTAATTAATCTAGTCGAGAATTATTTCCCTAATAATTTTGGCTTAATTGCAAATTTTAACTATGCCGTCACCCGTGAGCAAGCTCTAACCTTAGCAACTGAATTTATCCAAGAGCGATTACCAAACTTTGGGGCTTACGAAGACGCAATTAAAGTCGGAGAACCCTTTTTGTTTCATTCCGTGCTGTCAATTTATCTGAATAATGGGTTATTACTGCCTAGGGAATTATGTGAAATGGCGATCGCAGCCTATACAAAAGGTGAAGCTCCCTTAAATTCAGTGGAAGGGTTTGTACGGCAGATTTTGGGATGGCGAGAATTTATCCACATCTATTACGAAGCCATGATGCCCGAAGCTAGGAATTTTAATCACTTTAACTTTAGCTATAATTTACCCCAACTTTATTGGGATGCAGATACAGAACTCCTTTGCCTCAAGGATGCTGTTTCATCTGTCATTAATCATAGCTATTCCCATCACATTCAACGCCTGATGGTACTGAGTAATTTTAGTAATCTCACCTTTACCAATCCCCAAGCCCTAAATCACTGGTTTTATCTTGCCTATATCGATGCTTACGAATGGGTAGAACTGCCTAATGTATTGGGAATGTCCACCTTTGCCGATGGTGGAATTTTGGCATCTAAACCCTACGTTTCGGGCGGAAATTATATTAATAAGATGAGTAATTGTTGCGCCCAATGCAAATATGACGTAAAAGTAAAAACAGGCGATCGAGCTTGTCCCTTTAATTATCTCTTCTGGCATTTTGTCGATACCCACCGCCAAGATTTTATGGAAAATGGTAGAGTTTCCCTCATGGCAAATATGTATGATGCCAAGCCTGAGGTAGAGAAAGCCGAGATTTACTCCTCATCCCAGATATTTATCCACAACTTGAAACGGGCTAGTACCTAATTCAAAAATTCGGTGATGTTACAGACTTGTTGAATTTGCAATTTAGATCTGCATGGGAACCTCATCACGATTGATAAATAAACCAATGACAATATCGGGTAGCGAATTGACATCCTCCCCCGATTTATCGGGGGATTCCTAAGACTCAGTTTGCGCTGTTCACCATACTCTTAAAGTATGTACGTTTGAGTCAAGGTATCCGTAAGTTATGCGGTGCAGCTATTATACCACGATTGACTGCCATTCACCGCCCGATAAATCGAGTGTCCTCTGGCAGAAGAAAGATAGATTTAGATAAGCATACATATTGTCCCTATGACCTTTCAGTTAAAGTGCAGGGCTTCCCGCAATTAAGCTAAAATGACAGTTAAAATGGATGGCTCTAAAGAGATTAAAAGATGACTGATGTAGCAACTGATCGAATTATCGCTGCCATAGATATTGGAACAAACTCTATCCATATGGTCGTGGTAAGAGTAGAAGTAAGTTTACCTAGCTTTTATGTCATTGCTACCGAAAAAGCAACTGTGCGCCTAGGAGAACGATGTGCCAAAACGGGAATGCTTAGAGAAGAAGCAATTGGGCGATCGCTAGAGGCATTAGCCAGATGTCTAGAAATTTGTCGCAGTCTTAATATTGAAGAAATTATTTGCGTTGCCACTAGTGCTGTGCGTGAGGCTCCCAATGGACAGGAGTTTATTGATGCGATCGCCGAAAAATTAGGCTTAACTGTAGATTTAATTTCGGGACAAGAAGAAGCTCGCAGGATTTATTTAGGAGTGCTATCTGCCCTTGAACTCAATAATCAATCCCATGTCATCGTTGATATTGGCGGTGGCTCTACCGAACTAATTTTAGGTAATGGTCACGATCCAGATTATCTCAGCAGTACTAAAGTGGGGGCAGTTCGTCTCACTGATTTGTATATTACTACCGACCCCATTAGCGATCGCGAGTTTGAGAAATTACAAATTTATATTCGGGGAATGCTTGAACGCCCCACCGATGAAATTAAGCTTAGCCTCGGTAGCGATCCCGTCAGATTAATTGGCACTTCTGGCAGTATTGAAGCTGTAGCTATGATCCATGCCAAACAGACCCTAGGAGCAATCCCAGAACCTTTACAGGGCTATGAATTAACCTTGGAAGATGTGGAAAATGTGGTTCTGCAACTCAAACAAATGACGATCGCCCAGCGCACCGCCCTAGCCAAGGAAAAGCGGGGAGAAATTATTCTAGCAGGAGCCATGATTCTGTTGGAGACAATGCGCTTACTCAATGCCCACAAATTTATTTTATGCCAGCGATCGCTACGGGAAGGCTTAATTGTGAACTGGATGATTGAGCAAGGTTTAATTGCCGATCGCCTTCAATATCAGGGTTCCATCTGCGATCGCAGTGTGATTAAACTAGCTCAGAAATATGGCGTGGACTTGGACTATGGTAAACAGGTTGCCCGTCTAGCTTTGAGCCTATTTGATCAAACCCAAGGTATTCTGCACAACTGGGGGGAGCAGGAACGGGGATTACTAAAAACGGCGGCAATTCTCCATAATTCTGGCTGCTATATTAGTCATTCCTCCCATCACAAACACTCCTATTACCTCATCCGCAATGGTGAACTTTTAGGCTATACCGAAACTCAAATTGAGGCGATCGCTAATTTAGCCAGATACCATCGTCGTAGTGAACCCAAGAAAAAGCATGAAACCTATCGACGGCTCACAAATAAATATTACCGTCAGTTTGTGGATGAAATGAATCCCATTCTCCGCCTTGCTGTGGCTCTAGATCGCCGTCAAATTCGAGCCGTAAAGGATGTAAAAGTTCAAGTTGACGCTAAAGCAAAACAATTTCATCTTGAGATTATTCCCATGGAACATGATGATCCCTGTACCCTAGAGCTATGGAGCCTTGATTATAAAAAAGAAGCCTTTGAGTCTAAATATCAACTTACCTTAGTAACGCATTTAGAAGGTTATTAAAACCAGATCAACTTTAAAGTTATGGAGTCTACCCTTAATCTGGGTTGGAAATTTTGTGGAATCGCGCCTTCCCCGATTCAAGGAGCCGCAGGAAACTGGGAATATTGGCTATGGTTAGATACAACTTCTGAAGCTGAAATTCCAGATTTAGATGCCATTAACCAGATATGCTTAAATCTATGTTAGGGCTAAATGAGTCATGGAATCAGGACATATTTTTCATAAATTGTGGGTGATTGAGTCTCTGGGTAATGATGAACTAAAAACAGGGAAAAACTTAGTTGATAATCAGCTCAAAAATGTAAAACAGATACAGCCGAATCTTGAGGTAGAGTTTGAGGAGCCTATAACTAAGGCTGAGTTTTTTTGATGTTCTTGTCAAAGTAAAAAATGAATCTTCCAAGGGAAAATTCCCTATGATTCATTTTGAATGTCATGGTCATAAAGATAAAGATGGCTTGGTAATGGCTAGTAATGAATTAGTTGAATGGGAAGAACTTAGGAAACATCTAATAGAGATAAATTATAGCTGTCGACTAAACCTTATGATTGTAGTTGCCGCTTGTAATGGTGCTCACCTGATAAAGGTTTGCACAAAGCTAGATGCTGCGCCTTTTTGGGCAATAGTCGGCTCTGAGGTAAAGGTTAATGCTGGTAACATAAGAGATGATTTTGGCAGGTTCTATGAATCATTCATTACCGATTTGGATGGGGACAAAGCTATCAGTGTACTGAACCATGGAAAGCCGCAATCAGATCGCTTATATAAATTTATCAGTGCCGCAGGATTGTTTTCTAGAGCCTATCTGAAGTATTACAAAAGTCATTGTATCGGCAAAGGGAAAAGAGAAAGAATAGAAAGCTTGGTAAGCGAAATAATGCAAAAACCTGACATTCAGAAACTTGGAGTCGCTTGGGCTAGAAAGGAAGTTAAGAATAGACTACCCGCAATTGACGACCAACATTTTGAAAAGTCAAGAAATAGTTTCTTTTTTATCGACCAATACCCTGAGAACCATCAACGCTTCAGTCTATCAAAGGAGCAAATAACTAGCGTTAATAAGCCATAAAAATATCACTCCAGCCGATCTAAAAAATAGTTTAAATCAGAATAAAGCTTAGAAAATAACGCCCTAAGCCTCCTCAATAAAAAATAAGTAATTTACGCTAATGCAGGGATTTTTGTGGCTGTGTAGAGATTTGGGTAGAGGGGGAAGCGATCGCAGAGAGTAGCTACTCTTTGTTTGCATTTTGCTTCAATACTTTCGTCCTCAGGGTTAAGCAAGCGATCGGCAATAATATCCGCAATTTCCTTAAAGTCATCGCCCCCCAAACCTCTAGTTGTCATCGCAGGCGCACCTAAGCGCAGACCACTAGTAACAAAAGGTGAAGCAGTATCAAAGGGAACTGTATTTTTATTAGCGGTAATATTGACATCGCTAACTAGCTGATCGGCAACTTTTCCAGTCATATTAATCGATCGCAGATCCACCAAAATCAAATGATTATCAGTGCCATTAGATACCAGCTTAAAGCCTCTCTCCTGTAGGCGTTCTCCCATTGACTTGGCATTAGCAATTACTTGACCAGAGTAAGTTTTGAATTCGGGTTGCAAAGCTTCCCCAAAAGCCACCGCCTTAGCCGCAATTACGTGTTCTAGGGGGCCACCTTGGGTTCCCGGAAATACTGCTTTATCAAATTTTTTGCCTAACTCTAGATCGCGGGTCATGATTAAACCACCACGAGGTCCCCGTAGAGTTTTATGGGTAGTAGTTGTAACTACATCACAGTAAGGGATCGGGTTAGGATGATGTCCAGTGGCAACCAGTCCTGCAATGTGGGCGATGTCTGCCATTAGGTATGCCCCAATTTCGTCAGCGATCGCCCTAAATTTATCAAAGTGAATCGTGCGAGGATAGGCCGAATAGCCACAGATTAGCATTTTAGGCTTATGGAGGAGGGCTTGTTCTCTAATTAGATCGTAATCAAGCTGTTCAGTTGTGGGACTAACTCCATAGCTTGCTGCCTTAAACCATTTACCCGAAACATTTACAGGAGATCCGTGGGTTAGGTGTCCACCGTGGGACAGATCCATGCCCATAATCGTATCGCCAGGTTCTAGGAGAGCCAGAAATACAGCAAAATTAGCCTGCGCTCCAGAGTGAGGTTGAACATTTGCATGAGCTGCGCCAAATAATTCCTTAGCTCGATCTATGGCGATCGCTTCAATTTCATCGACAAATTCACAGCCCCCATAATAACGCTTGCTAGGTAATCCCTCGGCGTATTTATTGGTAAGAACTGAACCCTGTGCTGCCATCACAGACGGGGAGGCAAAATTTTCACTGGCAATTAGCTCGATATTATTGCGTTGTCTATGCAGTTCCTTACCCATGATTAGAGCTATGGTGGGATCTGTATTACTCAAAATTTCTAAACCTGACACAGTTTCTCTCCTAATCTTTAAAAATTTATCTCTAAAATTTATCTGCAACTGTCTTTGTGAATAATCTAGGCGATCGCTACGGGTTTCTCCGCCGAGCGTCCCATCACTCTTGCCATGACATTGATTTCCTTCATTAGTTGATCGAATTGCTCAGGAGTCAAGGATTGAGGTCCATCGGATAAAGCTTTTTTAGGGTTGGGGTGAACTTCAATCATTAATGAGTCAGTTCCCGCCGCGATCGAAGCCAAACACATAGAAGGTACATAATCTGACCAACCCGTGCCATGACTAGGGTCAATCATAATTGGCAAGTGGGTGAGCTTGCGTAAAACTGGAATGCAAGAAATATCAAGGGTATTTCGAGTATATTGGCGATCGTAGGTACGGATACCGCGCTCACACAGAATGACATTAGGATTACCCGCCGCTAAAATGTATTCTGCTGCCATTAACCAATCTTCAATGGTTGCGGACATCGCTCGCTTGAGTAAAACTGGCTTATTTTGTTTACCGATTTGTTTGAGCAAAGAGAAATTCTGCATATTCCTCGCCCCAACTTGCAGGACATCTGCCACTTCGGCAATTTTATCAATGTCTGGGGTATCCATAACTTCGGTAATAATTCCAAGCCCAGAGGCTTTTCTAGCGGCAGCAAGGAGAGCTAAAGCACTTTCGCCATGTCCTTGGAACGCGTATGGAGATGTTCGAGGTTTATAAGCTCCTCCTCTTAGGAAATGTGCGCCTGCGGCTTTAACACGTAGTGCAGTAGCCACAATCATTTCTTCATTTTCAACCGAACAAGGCCCAGCCGTGATTACCAAAGGATGACCTTCGCCAAAGTACACGTCACCATTAGGAGTTGGCACTTTAACTTCACTAGCTTCATTTTGACGGTAGGTACGGCTAGCTCGCTTGAAGGGTTGTTCCACTCTTAGAACAGATTCAATCCAAGGGCTAACTTCTTCAATGCGGTAGGGATCTAATTCCGCAGTTTCGCCGACCAAGCCTAGTACAACCTTATGTTTTCCAACAATTTTCTCTGGAGTCAGTCCCCAAGTTACGAGTTCTTCACATACACGGCTAACTTCAACTTCAGGAGTGCCAACTTTCATTACTACAATCATGCCAATACCTCAAAAATTTCTAAAAATAAATTTTTTATTTAGTGTTTATTCAGTGGTATCGGTTGATACCGTTATTTAATTAGACTAGTTGATTAGATCGTTAGTCAGACTTTTGAGCAGACACTTTCTCGGTCTTTTGAGCCTTCCAAGCCGCTCGGAGATAGCCAAAATTTTGCTTAAACTCTTGCCAACCCCACCAGTGACCGACACGGTTTTCATCCCAAGATGCAGAGATTACGCCGTAGCTAAGCCCCAGTACACCTATACCCAAGAAACCCATACTAACTAAAACTACCGCAGAGTTGGGTAAATCAGCCCATTTCTTGACCACAATAATATAACTGGCAATAAAAGTAACAAACCCTAATGAAGTGGGAATACCACAAAAAAGAGCTGCTCGTCTGACTAAGCGTTTATTAACTTCAGGGGGGATTCGATCAGAAGATGATTTTAGTTTTTGGGGTTCTGGATTTTTGAGTGGTGAAGTAGAAGCTTGATTTTTCTTGCTTTTTTTTCCTGAATTTGGCTCAAAGGGGATCTGATCCTTGCTCACTCTGTTTAACCCCGAACTCCGAGGCGTTGAATTAGTTCTTTATAATCAGTTTGGCTTCCTTGTCTGATGTAGGCAAGTAGTCTTTTTCTTTGCCCAATCATTTTTAACAAACTACGGCGGGAAGAAAAATCTTTGGGGTGGATTTTAAGGTGACCACTTAACTGATTAACCCGCTCAGTCAACATCGCTACTTGAACCTGAGAAGAGCCAGTATCAGTAGGGTGGATTTGGTAGGAGCTTAGAAGCTCTTGTTTACGCTCTAGTAGCAATGCCATCTTAATATTTGTGTTTAATGGTAAAAGTTTTTAGTAAACTAGCTTATCATATCTCGTCAAATACTTGATCTCTAACCTGCGGATTTAATTAGTGAGCAGAGCCGTTACCGTGATATTTATCACTGTCATAGAAGCCGTTGCGGGTGCCAAAAAATAAGCAAGCGATCGCAAATACAACTGTTAAGCCAACTAAAAGTAATTTGAAATCCATAGTTTTTACCTTTTCGATCTTTAGGAATTATGAGGAATTACTATGCATACTAACATTTGGCATTTAGAGATAATTCTGTAGTTCTGCTTAAGATTTAGCTATTTCCATAAATTCTCCCCCGCCATGTTTTGGGTTTAGTTAAAGCAGAGAGCCAGATTCTTAATACTGCGACTGGATCGGCAAGGGGAGATAGGAAAAACATCAAGCCCACCTCGGTATAGCTACTACGGATACCCAAGACCAGTAAAAATCTAATCAAGACTAAAAATCCATTTAGCCATAGTAAAGATTGGGTAATGATATTTAATTGGAGATCGAAGAATCCCCAGCTAACTATTAAATATAAAAATAATGGCAGCGGCAATCCCTGAACTGCTAGAAGTAATATACAGTCGCCAAGGGTTTGTATGGGTTTAGCCGCATCTTTTAGATCCAGCGATCGCCCCCATTCTGTCCATGTTTCTGCCATCGAGTTATACATGCGGACTTGGATTAAATTGGCTCCATCCAAAAATCCCACCTTTGCTCCCTGTTGGGCTGCCGATCGCACTAGGGTAACATCATCACAAAAAGAAGATTTTGCCAATTCATAGCCCTGAAGTTTTTCCAGCATTGATCTACGGGATAAAAAGCACTGCCCATTTGCCATTACGCGTTCTTGACTAAATTGTTGGCGATCGCCTGTGGCTCCAAATCGGAATATCAAAGTCACTAATAATGCGGGCTGTAGCCATTGTTCTCCAAGGGTTTTGAGAATAAATTTGGGCGAAAGCGACACCATATCATAGTTTTCGGCGATCGCTGTTTGGACTAGGCTAGGCACTAAACCTGCTTGGGGCTGGGTATCTGCATCTATACCTAAAATCCATTCAGTTTCAGAATCGGAATTTAAAAAACCCGTATGCAATGCCCAAGGTCTACCCACCCAACCCTGCGGTAAGGGATCGTCGGTAATTAGCCTGAGTTTAAGGGGATAGTCTTTTTGAATTTCCTGCACATATTCGGGGGTTCCATCTTGGGATCGGCTATCGACAATAATAATTTCATCTACTCCCTGTTGCGATCGCAAGCCTTCCAAGCAATTGGGCAGTCGTAACCTTTCATTCAAGGTGGGGATTACAATTGTGACCTTTGGGCTTTGATTATTAAGATGATTGGTTTCTGGATTGATCGGAACTAATGCAGGAATTCGACTGGGAGCCGAGCTTAAACGGCGCAGCAGAATTAGCACAAACGGAATTTGTAATCCTAAAATCAACACCCAAACAAAACTCATACCCACCATTAATTAACCTAATCTGCTTGCTATATCGCTAAACCTATCACCTCAGGGGTCTCAAGATCATTAAAACTTTAAACCAAATTTTACGCTTCCTCAGTAATAACAGAAGTATTTTTACGTTCCATAAGTCTGGCTAAGATTTCGCTGTGGACTTCACGGGTAATGGGATATAGAGCCGTCAATCCAATTCCCAAGATTAGAAATAATGTCGGTAAAGGGGCAATCATAATCCTTAATGTCAGTAAAACTGCCTCAGGTTGCTCCATGAATTCGTTACCTACGGGCTTGATAAAACCAGCATAATCTAGGGCAAATCCTACTAATAAGATAGCGATCGCCAATCCCACTTTTTGTAACAACACCATAAATCCATAAAATATCCCCTCTCGGCGTTGCCCCGTATTTAGCTCATCCAGTTCAATTACATCAGCAATCATTGACCAAGGGATCATATAGGCTGTGGAAACTCCAACCCCTGCCAGCATCGCCAAGATAAACATTAACGGCAATTGATCGGGTTGTAGAAAATATAGTCCGATCTGGGCGAAAATCCATACCGTCATCCCAGTTACATAAACCGCTTTTTTCCCAATTTTTTCGCTAATTTTAGCCCAAACAAACAGCATAATCAACGCCGTTCCCTGTACCGCTAAGATCGTCAGCCCCACATATTCAGGCTTTCTCATCCAATAGGTCACGAAAAAAGGCACAATTGTTGCCGTGTTTTGAAATGCTAACCAAGAGCAAATGTAGATGCCAATTACATACATATAAGGGCGATTACTAAAGGCAATTTTGAGTTGACTAAAAAATGGGATCTCTTCGCTTACCTCTTGGCGATATTTTTCACGGGTACCCCACACGCACCAAAAAATCGGTAAAACCGAGACCACACTCCAGAGTGCTCCCGCCACCAGATACCCAGTAGCTTTATTCGGAAAAAATGCCACAATGCTCGGATGCAAAACCCCAGAAATAATACTGGCGACAATTGAGAAGGCAAAACGAAAACTATTTAAGCTCGTGCGCTCATCATAATCTTGGGTAAGTTCGGGCGTGAGGGCGGTGTAGGGAAGATTAACGCAGGTAAAAAAAGTATTAAATAAAATGGCGATCGCCACATAGTAAACGATCAATGCCGTCTCATTGTTAGGAAATGGAACCCACCACTGTCCTAAAAACGACAACCCAAAGGGAATAGCCGCTACAAACATCCAAGGTCTACGTCTGCCCCATTTTGTCCTTGTGCGATCGCTCAAAACCCCCACAATTGGATCGTTTATGGCATCCCAAATTTTACTGATTGCTAAAATCCCCCCTGCCACGCTAGGTCTAATTCCTGCCACATCTGTAAAAAAAGGCAAAAGAAAAAATATGAGAATATTAGCGGTTAAAGCTGTGCCAAAATCTCCAGCCCCGAAGGCAAGCTTTGTGGAAAGTTTAAGTTTGTCTGGTTTATGCTCTGATTTGTTCACCGATCTTCCTCACATATATCTGCCTAATCTTGTCATTACCTTAGGCAAATTTGACCGAGGGATTTTAAAATTTGCAACACTTTATATAAATGATTTTCTGATTCGGAAAGAGAGAAAACTTTTGATAGGGTATATGTTGATTCTTGATTTAGTTTGATAAAGCGAAATTCCCGTCCATTGGTAATCAATCCGTAAAGCGTATGATGCGATCGCTTGAGACTTGCCATCATATATGTCAAAGCCTGAGGTAGAGCTACCATCACGTCATATTGAATACTTTTTGCCTCAACCACTACAAACCAGAGGGCATTTTGCAATACCAAAACATCAATTTGCCCATGCACAGTTTCGGCACCGTCCTGAGATACGATCTCCACAGACTCTTCAAGGGTGGTAAAAAATGGTGGATCATAAAAGCCAGCCAAAGATAGCAAAGGCGACAGTGTGACCATCTTTACCGTTACTTCTAAAAGTGGACGTTCAGCCAGATACAGGTATTGTTGCTTTGTGCGATCCAAGACTTGTTTTTCAAATTCACTCAGGGTAGGAGGTGATTGTAATAGTTGCGTAAAGAAATGATCGGTTTCAATCTGCTCTAACTGAAACTTAGTTTTGACATCATATAGAGTTAGTCTTGAAGCCTGAAGAATTTGAATCATATTTTTCCCGTGGCTCTTAAAAATTTTAGTAAATCTACTTTACAACTCTCTCTCCCTTCCTAACAAGCCATAACTGATTCTAGAGGGCTAATTAGTCGGCGAACTTGCTTAGAAATACCGTAGGCAGATTGAATATTTTCTGGAGTCATGACTTCTTGAGGTGAGCCATTGGCAATTAGAGATTGATTCAGCAGGATCAGGCGATCGTAGTTATTTAAGGCTTGTCCCCACTCATGGCAACTTACCAAAAGGGTCTTGCCTTCAGTTTTAAGATCGTTATAAATATCTAGGATTAGGGCTTCCGTTTTTTTATCAACTCCCGCCAAAGGTTCATCAAACAAAAACAAATCTACTTCCTGTGCCAATGCTCTCGCTAAAAATACCCGTTGCTGTTGTCCACCCGATAGGTCACTAATACGGCGATCGCTTAGGTGTAACATTTCTACTTTTTGCAATGCTGATCTAACTATCTCTTTGGACTGGCGGCTGTGATTACGAAACCAACCCGTGCAGGCAGTGCGTGCCATCATCACTACATTCCATACTGTAATAGGATAATCCCAATCAATCTGCGATCGCTGGGGGACGTAGGCTACCCGTTTTCTTTGAGATTTTAGTAATTTGCCATCATAAATCACCTTGCCTGAGAGTACAGGAATTAGTCCCAGTAAAGCTTTAAACAGCGTACTTTTGCCGGCACCATTTGGTCCAATTAAGCCTACTACCTGTCCTGCCTTTAGGTCAAAAGTGATGGTATCTAAAGCTTGTAATCCGCGATAGTTAACAGAAAGCTGTTGGACTTCTAACATGAAAAATTAAAATGATAACCGTTCTCAAAATATATCATGATCTCTTTATATATTGAAGTTATGATTATCCTTGGGCTCAAAAATTCATAAACTACGGGATCAGAATGAACTTTGTCTTCGCAGATTTATTTGCAGGTATCGGTGGATTTAGAATAGCTCTAGAAAGTATAGGTGGAGAATGTATATTTTCTTCTGAATGGGACAAATATGCTCAGATGACCTATAAAGCTAATTTTGGTGATATCCCAAATGGTGACATTACTCAGATTAGACCATCTTTAATCCCAGATATTGATATATTAACTGCCGGGTTTCCGTGCCAACCATTTAGTTCAATTGGTAAGCGAGAAGGCTTTGAACATCCTACCCAAGGGACTTTATTTTATGATGTAGTTAAGATTTTAAGGGAGAAAAAACCTAAGGCTTTTATTTTAGAAAATGTTGAAGGATTAGTAACCCATGATAGCGGTAAGACCTTAAAAATAATATTAGATACTTTGTCAGTATCCATAAATGGGCAGTATCTTTTTTTTAGTCAACCTGATGTTAGATATCATGTCTTTTGGCAAGTTTTAGATGCAAAAGATTACGGCGTACCACAAGTTAGAAAAAGAATATTTATAGTGGGAATATCTGAAGAAACTTCCGAAGATGTGCCTAACTTTGAATTCCCTATACCTTTTGACCATAAAGAATTTATAGGCTCATATCTAGAAGAAAATATTAATGGTTATTCAATATCCAAACATTTACAAGAATCATATCTATTTAAACTAGATGATGGAAAGCCAGAGTTAATTGATCGAAACTCTAAGATTCAGGTTAAAACATTATGTTCTACTTATCATAAAATCCAAAGGCTAACTGGAACTTTTGTTAAAGATGGAGAGACTGGGATTAGATTACTTAGTGAAAATGAATGTAAATCAATCATGGGATATCCTCTAAGCTTTATAATCCCTGTCTCCAGAACCCAAATGTATAGACAGTTTGGCAACTCGGTTGTAGTTCCAGTTGTCCGTCAAGTTGCTATAAACTTAATTACTTCTATAGGCAAAAATAAAATGATTGGAGATGATTCTGAGGCAAAGAGGAGATTAATTAGTGTCTAACATTGATGATAAATCTAAAGAGAGAACTCTAGTCCAACTAAATATTATTAAGGAATACTTTGAAATGTATCCTGATGTTGAAATACATACTAAAGATGTTGTCGATTGGGTAACTTCAACATACCTAGATCGTACTGGAAAAATATTTAGGGATCCTGATAGAGGAATTAGATCTCTATATCAGAGAGGTTTTTTACAAAAAATTGCAAAAGGAGTGTACAAGTACGATCTAAAATATGTACAAAATAGGCGACAAGCAGATTTTACAAGTGTCCAAAAAATGGAGATTTTAAAGCGTGATGATTACAAATGTGTAATCTGTGGGGCTGGTCGAGAAAATGGAGTGGAATTACACGTTGATCATATCAAACCGAAAGATATGGGTGGGTTAGCTACTATTGAAAACGGTCAAACTTTGTGTAGTCAGCATAATTTTCTCAAGAAAAATCTTAACCAAACTGAAACGGGTAAAAAGATGTTCATTCGGCTTTACGAACTTGCTAAAAAAGAAAATAATCAAGCTCTACAAAAGTTTTGTATAGAAATTCTTAGTACTTTTGAAAAATTTAATATTAATGGGCATATTGAATGGAAAAAGTAGGTTCATATTGAGAGTTAGCGAAAATTAAAGCCTGCCAACACTAAAACTATAGCTTTAGACTGAGGTGATTTTATAGCAGGGTTATTTCATTCAAAATAATACCTTGAGTGTGTTCAGACTAAAGCCCGCATTACGTTGAGCTTGAGGCATATTTCGATAACTATTATCTCGATACAAATTGAGAGCATTTCCCAAATCTGCCCAAGTGATGCAGTGCGAATACTTGATACATTTTCACCCTGAGTGGCAACTCGGACATAATGTACTTTATTTTCAACTCCCCAATACCCTCGAATTCTATCTGCAAAAGCTGAAGCAGGTTATGATTAATAAGTATAGATTCTTTGGAGTAATGGCATGAAGTTTGGTGTAGTGGTATTTCCTGGTTCCAATTGCGATCGCGATATTGTGACCGTTACGAATCAAATTCTGCATCAACCCACAAGAATGATCTGGCATCAAGAAACAGATATTAACGATATTGATGTGATTGTGATTCCTGGAGGATTTAGCTATGGTGATTATTTGCGGTGTGGAGCGATCGCCAGATTTGCGCCAATTATGCAAGCAGTAAAAAATCATGCCGAGCAAGGTAAGTACGTTTTGGGAATCTGTAATGGTTTTCAAGTTTTAACCGAGGCGGGTTTATTACCAGGAGCCTTAGTTAGGAATCGAGGTTTAACTTTTATCTGCGATCGCATTCCTTTAAAATTAGAACGCAACGATCTAGTCTGGACAAATCATTATCAAAATCAGCAAATTGTAAATCTCCCGATCGCCCACGGTGAAGGTTGCTACTACGCCGATCTCGAAACCCTAGCTGCATTAGAAGCGAACCATCAAGTTGTATTCCGCTATTGTGATGCTATGGGTAGTATCTCAACCGCATCTAATCCCAATGGTTCTGTAAATAACATTGCTGGCATCTGCAATCGTAATGGTAATGTCCTAGGTATGATGCCTCATCCCGAACGAGCCGTGGATTTGGGTTTAGGTTCCACAGATGGTAAGGCTCTGTTTGAATCTGTAATTGATTCAGTGATGGAGATGGTTAAAGTTTAGTGGAAACCAAGTCTGTGAGTATAACCGAATTTTCCCTTCTTTGAATCTATAAAGCGAATCTATAAAGCAAAAGCGATTGCCCAATCACTAACTAGCAAAAACAATACGGTAGTGATCAAGAGGGCATGATGCAGAGCTTAGATTAAATTTCAGAATAGTAGTGATGGATAAATAGTAACTACTCAGGTCAAAGCGAACTAGACAAAAAGAGGATTATCTCGGAAAAGGTTGGTAAGAGAATCAAGTATATCCAGCCCCTGCTTTCTGAGAGTAGAAATATAACCACG
>VYKS01000151.1_pt1 | contig 42622 bp, 44 predicted proteins | sample 5114511 | NCBI WGS metagenome assembly VYKS01 (sample SAMN12291795, study PRJNA351875) | freshwater metagenome | isolation source: freshwater lake | place: USA: Michigan, Gull Lake | collected 2011-07-05 | reverse complement strand
GGCCCGGTCAGCGCCAGCCCGCCGCGCCTCGACAGCGGCGCGATGCGCCGGCGCCATCAGCGCCAGCAGGGCCTCCGTGCGTTCCGGCGGGCTCCAGGCGGCCTCGTCGTCCGGCTCGAGCAGCGCAGCAAGATCGGCATTGCGCGCGGGCGGCGACGGGACGCCCCACCAGACCCACGCCGCCTGCAGCTCGGCCGGCAACCGCGCGGCCGCCTCTCGGACAGCCCGCGTCTGAAAGACGCTGGACCCGACAAACGCGGCGGGCGGGTTTCGCGTGGCGATGACGAAGACGCGAGGTCGGGATTGGGGCACGAACACGCTGGCGTCGATCTCTAGCGCGCCAAACCGGTAGCCTTCCTCGTGCAACGCCCGGCAAAGCGCGGTGAAGTCCGCCCCGCCATGGGACGTCAGCAGACCGACAACGTTCTCGATCACGATGACGGACGGCGCGCGACCCTCAGCGGAAAGAGTCCGCATCAGGCTCCAGAATCCGAAGAACGCCGACGAGCGCCCGCCCGCCAGTCCCGCGCGCCCGCCTGCGAGACTGAAGTCCTGGCAGGGGCTGGACGCCCAGGCGAGATCCGCCGCCGGCAGTTGCCCAGCGTTCAGGGCGAACACGTCGCCTTCATGGAAATCCTCGGCCGCGTCGCCGAAATTGGCGCGGTAGGCGGCCGCCTTGACCGGATCGAAGTCGTTGGCGAAGGCGCACGACCAGTCATCGCCCAGGCCGAGGCGGGCCATGCCGCCGCCGGCGAAGAACTCCAGGAAGCGCCTTTGACCGTTCCGATTCATCGCCGCCGAGTCTAGCCTCAAGCGGCCTTTCGGGGATAGCAAAAGACATGCGCCACACCCTCCTGATCGCCGCCGCCCTGACGCTCGCCGCCTGCGGGGCTCCGATGGGCGCGTCCGAGGAGGCTCCGCCGCCGGCCGACGCGCCGGTGACGGCGGGTCCGGACTATTCCGGCGACTTCGACGCGGTGGGGACCGAGCCGTTCTGGTCGGTGAAGGTCCGCGCCGAAAGCCTGATCCTGTCGCGACCCGACCAACCCGATCTCGCCACCGCCAACCCCGGCGTCCGGGCGGACGGCGAACAGGGGGTCTGGGACGCCACCGCGGACGAGCGGCGGCTGGTCCTGCGCCTGACGCCCGGCGAATGCTCGGACGGCATGTCGGATCGCCGCTATGGCTACGCCGCCGAGGTCTGGATCGACGGCGAGACCCTCCGGGGCTGCGCCGCGAAGACCGCCGCCCTGGCCGCTCAGCCTAGGCCTTAGTCGCCCTTCGGCCCAAGATAGCCGGGGCCATAGACCGCCGCGCGGAAGTCGCGGTGCAGCGTGGCGTCGAACGGATAGGTCTGGACGAAGAATACGGCCGTCAGCCGGTTGACCGGGTCGACCCAGAAAAGCGTGGTCTCGCGACCGTCCCAGAAGAACTCGCCGACCGCGCCGCGATTTTCTTCCGGCGTCTGGGGCTGGCTCTTGCGAACGGCGAAGTCGAAGCCGAAGCCAACCGTGCCCTTGCTGGGAAGCCAGCTCCGCGCGGTGACGCGCGCGTCCAGGTGATCGGTCGCCATCAATCGCACGGTCGAGGACTTCAAGATCCTCACCCCGTCCAGCGCGCCGCCGTTCAGCAGCATACGCGAGAAGCGGGCGTACTCGTCGATCGGCGCGACAAGCCCGGCGCCGCCCATGGTCAGGCGACGGCTGGGATCGAAGTTCATCGCCCGAGTCTCGGCGTCGACCTGGCGCGCCAGCTTTCCGTCCGCCCCCTTGTTGTAGGTCGCCGCCAGTCGGGCGAAGGCGCTCTCCGGCTGGGTCCAGCCTGTCTCCTTCATGCCGAGAGGATCCAGGATATGCGCTCGCACGTAGGTCTCGAAGGGCTGCCCGGAGAGCTTCTCCACCAGGAGGGCCTGGACATCGACCGCTGCGCTATAGCTCCATTGCTCGCCGGGATCGTAGAGCAGCGGCGCGGTCGCGATGCGCCGGCCAAACTCGGCAAGGTCGTTCTTCAGGTTCAGCGGATCCGCCGACCGGAACGCCGCGTCGGCCGGACTGTCGCCCCAGCCATAGGAGAAGCCCGCCGTGTGGCGCAGGATGTCGCGGACCAGGATCGGCCGGACCGCGGGCCGCACCCCGCCCTTGGCGTCCGACACCTTCATGTCGGCGAACTCCGGCAGATAGCGCGCCAGAGGATCGTCCAGGCCGAACTTGCCCTGCTCCCACAGCTGCATCAGGGCCACGCCCGTCACCGGCTTGGTCATCGAGAAGATCTGGACCAGGGTGTCGCGGCCCATGGGCCTGCCCGCCTCGCGGTCGGCCATGCCGGCGACGCCGAAATAGCGCTCCTCGCCGTCTTGCCAGACCAAAGCCGAGACCCCGACGGCCCGACCGCTGTCCACCATCGCCTTCAGCGCCGTATCGATCCGCGCCTTGTCGATCTTGACGCTCGTCGGGGCCTCGGCGGCGCCGGCGGGGGCGGCGGTTGTCGGCCCGGCCTCCGCGCAGAGCAGCAACGCCGCGACGACGGCGAGCACGAACTTCTTGGACACACGGCCTCCCGCAGCGCTCTTATGACGAGGTTGGACTGTCACCGAGCGCGCGCAGCTTTTCCAGCACGACGTGGTCGTATCTACTTTGACAGGCCCAGCCGCTGGCCCGCATAGCGCTCGCGCAGCGGCCCCCACCAGGCCTCGTTGTCGAGGTACCATTGGATGGTCTTGCGCAAGCCGGTGTCAAACGTCTCCTGCGCCGTCCAGCCCAACTCGGTCTCCAGCTTGGTCGCATCGATGGCGTAGCGGGCGTCGTGGCCCGGACGGTCGGCGACGAAGGTGATCAGGTCACGACGGCTCTGGCCCGGGATCGGCCGCAGCTCATCGAGAATGTCGCAGATCGCCTCGACCACCTGCAGGTTCGTGCGCTCGTTGCGGCCGCCGACGTTGTAGCTCTCACCCGGGACGCCTCGGGTGGCGATCAGGTGCAGGGCGCGGGCGTGGTCCTCGACGTGCAGCCAGTCGCGAACATTGTCACCCTTGCCGTAGACCGGCAGCGGCTTGCCCTCCAGCGCATTCAGGGTGACCAGCGGGATCAGCTTCTCGGGGAAGTGATAGGGTCCATAGTTGTTCGAGCAGTTGGAGACCACGACCGGCAGGCCATAGGTGTGATGCCAGGCGCGCGCCAGGTGGTCCGATGAGGCTTTCGACGCCGAATAGGGCGAGCGCGGATCGTAGGGCGTCGTCTCGCTGAACAGGCCTTCCGCACCCAGGCTGCCGAACACCTCGTCGGTCGAGATGTGATGGAAGCGGAACGCCGCCTTATCGGCGCCTTCGAGCCCCTGCCAGTGCTCAAGCGCGGCCTGCAGCATCACATAGGTGCCGACGATGTTGGTCTGGATGAAGTCCCCCGGGCCAGTGATCGAGCGGTCGACATGGCTCTCGGCGGCCAGATGCATCACGACGTCGGGTCGAAACGCCTTGATCGTCGCCGAAACCCGCGCCGCATCGGCGACGTCGCCCTGCACGAACTGGTAGTCGGCCTTGCCCTCCAGCATGGCCAGGCTGGCCTGCGAGGCGGCGTAGGTCAGCTTGTCGTAGTTCAGGATCGCGACATTGTTCTGGCCGGCCAGATGGCGGCACACGGCCGAGCCGATGAAGCCTGACCCGCCGGTCACCATCACGCGGAGATTCTGCTGCGGCATGCGCGGGTTAGCCTCGGGCTTCGAAAGAGTGAGCCCCGTATCCAGTTTTTAGTGTACGCGCAACTTAGTCGGTAAAGACCACCGTCTTGCGGCCGTTCAGCAGCAAGCGGTCTTCCAGGCGATAACGCAGGGCCCGGGCCAGGACGCGGCGCTCGATGTCGCGGCCCTTGCGGACCAGGTCTTCCGGCGTGTCGCGGTGGCTGATGCGCTCGACGTCCTGCTCGATGATCGGACCCTCATCCAGGTCGCCGGTCACATAGTGCGCCGAGGCGCCGATCAGCTTCACGCCGCGCGCGTGGGCCTGGTGGTACGGCTTGGCGCCCTTGAAGCCCGGCAGGAACGAGTGGTGGATGTTGATGCAACGGCCCTGCAGCTTGGCCGACAGGCCGTCGGAAAGCACCTGCATGTAGCGGGCGAGCACCACGATGTCGGTCTTGGTCTCCTGGATCAGCTTCCACAGCTCGGCTTCCTGCTCGAACTTGGTCTCCTTGGTCACCGGCAGGTGGTGGAAGGGCAGGTCCGACAGGTCGATATGGGCGTAGGTTTCGGCCGGGTGGTTGGACACGACGCCGGTGATGTCCATCGGCAGCTCGCCGATGCGCCAGCGATAGACGAGATCCGCCAAGCAGTGGTCGAACTTGCTGGCCAGCAGCAGCACGCGATAGCGGTCGGCGCGGTTCCGCAGCGTCCACTTCATCTTGAAGCCGTCGGCGAGCGCGCCGAAGTCGCCGCGAAGCGCCTCGCGGTCCGCGCCATCGGCGTCGAAGACCACCCGCATGAAGAACTGACCGGTCTCCTGGTCGTCGAACTGCTGGGCGTCGAGAATGTTGCAGCCGCGCTCGAACAGGAAGGCGGAGACCTTGGCGACGATGCCGCGCTGGTCGGGGCAGGAAAGGGTCAGGATCATGGTCCGCTCCCTCTAGAGAAGCCGGCGCGCGAAGAAAAGCGCTTCATCGCGCCGCGCGCGCACGAAATCCCCTGAGACACGGCCTGGCGGACCATTCAGGAGGCATGACCTTGCCATGCGCGCCCCCTGTGGGGTTCCGGGGTGGCCGAGCCCGCGCGAAAGGGTCTAGGCTCGCGCCATGGTTTCCTTCTCCGAAGCGCTGTCCGCCCGCGCCATCGACATCCTGGCCAAGCTGGTGGCGTTCGACACCACCTCGCGCCGCTCGAACCTCGAGCTGATCCAGTGGGTCGAACGGTACTTGGCCGACCTGAACGTCCCGACCCGGCGCGTGCCGAATGCGGAGGGAACGAAGTCGAACCTGATGGCGATGATCGGACCGGCCGTGGAGGGCGGGGTCGTGCTGTCGGGCCATACAGACGTGGTCCCGGTCGACGGCCAGCCCTGGTCCACCGATCCCTGGACGCTGACCGAGCGCGACGGCCGCCTGTACGGGCGCGGGACCTGCGACATGAAAGGTTTCCTGGCCCTGGCGCTGGCCGCCGCCCCGGACCTGGCCGCAGCGAACCTTCGCAAGCCCGTCCACCTGGCGTTCTCCTATGACGAGGAGGTTGGGTGCCTGGGCGCGCCTGACATGATCGACGTCATCGCCCGCGAGGTTCCCCGCCCAGCTTTGGTGGTGGTCGGCGAGCCTACCGACATGGTGGCGGTGCGCGCCCACAAGGGCATCGCCAGCTTCAAGGTCACGGTGACCGGCCGCGAGGCTCACTCCAGCCTGACCCATCTCGGGGTGTCGGCGAACATGATGGCGATCAAGCTGATGGCGATGCTGGTCACGCTGTCGGAAAGGCTGGAGCGGGAGGCTGATCCCAACTCGCCATTCACGCCGAAGGGCGCGACCCTGACCATCGGCCAGGTGAACGGCGGGACGGCGGTCAACATCCTGGCGCGCGAATGCGTGTTCATCTTCGACCTGCGCACACCGGCCGGCATGGACCCTGTCGCCTTGCTGTCGGACTTCTTCGCCATGACCTCGGCCCTGGACGCGGAAATCAAGGCCAAGGCTCCCGAGGGCGGGGCCAAGGTCGAACGCCGCTCGCTGACCCCTGCTTTCGCGCCCGAAGAGGACGGCGTCGCCGAGGCCTTCGCCCGCAAGCTGGCCGGCGATAATGGCCCCGCGCGCGTCGTGCCCTACGCCGCCGAGGCCGGACAGTTCCAGGGCGCGGGCTTCTCGACCGTGATCTGCGGTCCCGGCTCGATCGACCAGGCCCACCAACCCGACGAATATGTCGAAGTCAGCCAGATGCAGCGTGGCGCAGCCTTCATGCGCCGGCTGATCGAGGACCTGACAACCTAACGCCGTTTCCCCGGCGAATGCGGGGCCCAGATGGAAGAGCGCTGGGGTGAAAGCTATGAGCTCAGCGTCAATCCCGTCAGCCCAAGCGCTTCGAGATCTGGATCCCGGCATTCGCCGGGAAAGTCGGGGAAAGTTAGGCGCCTCTCCATTTCCTGATCACAAACCGGCGACCGACGAACGCCGCCGGATCGATGGCCATAACCCGCAGGATCGCGCCCGGCGAAACCCTGCGTTTGGCCTGGATCGTCCGGCGATCGGCCATCACCTGGCCCAGGTCCTCGCGCTTCAGGGCCGCGCGGATGCCCCGGATGGCCGGGGCGACATCGCCCCGCCGCCAATGCAGCAGCAGAAGACCCGCCGTCACCGCGACATGCAGGGGCAGCGTAACGGGGAAAAGCCAGCCGGGCGTATTCTTCAGGAAGGTCCACACCCGGTTGCGCGAACCGTGGAAGATCGAGAAGTCCGATCTTACCCCGGTGCTGGCTGAGCCCACATGGGCGACCTTGGCCTTGGGCAAGAGCAGGGTGGGTTCGCCATAGAGCCGCAGGCGATAGCCGAGATCGACGTCCTCGCAGTAGCAGAAGTAGCGCTCGTCAAAGCCCCCGACCGCCAGGAACAGTTCCCGGTCGATCAGCATCGCCGCGCCGCAGGCCGAGAACACCTCGCCCTCGGGTAGGACCGCTGGCGGTTTGCGGCCATAGCCGCCTCGAAAGGGGATGCCTGCGCTGGTGACGTTGTCGCCCGCGCCGTCCAGCAGGCCGGGGCGGTCGGCGGACAGCTGAAGAGAGGCGAAGCTTTTGACGGTCGGATGGCGCGCCGCGCCCGCCATCAGCTCTTCCAGCCAGTCGGGTTCGGCGTAGGCGTCGGGATTGAGCAGCACCAGCCACTGGCCCTTGGCGCGCCGGGCCGCCAGATTGTTGCCGGCGGCGAAGCCGAGGTTGGCGCCCGCCTCGATGAAATCGACCCACGGATGGGCCCTGGCCGCCGCCTGGGGCGCGCCGTCGGTCGAGGCGTTGTCGATCAGGATCGTCTCGAAGTCGCGAAAGGTCTGGGCCGCGAGCCTGTCCAGGCACGGCTCCAGCGTCGGGCCGCTCTGATAGGAGACGATGACGACGGTTACCGCCGGGCCGGTCTTGTGTTCAGACGTGTCAGACGGCATCGGTGGTCAGCAAATTCCAAAGCAAAGTATTGCGTCATGAAGATCACGCCGCTGGCGATCCCCGAAGTGCTGCTTATCACGCCCGCGCGCCATGGCGATGAGCGCGGCTGGTTTTCCGAGACGTTCCGCCAATCGGCGCTGGAGGAGGCGGGGTTCAAGGCGACGTTCGTTCAGGACAATCACGTCCGCTCGACAACGCGCGGCATCCAGCGGGGATTGCACTACCAAAGGCCGCCCCACGCCCAGGACAAGCTGCTGCGCTGCGTGGTGGGCGCGATCTTCGATGTGGCGGTCGACATCCGCAAAGGCTCGCCGACCTTTGGCCGCTGGGTGGGGGCTGAACTATCGGCCGAGAACCGTCAGCAACTGCTCGTGCCCAAGGGCTTCGCCCATGGCTACGTCACCCTGACCGACGCCTGCGAAGTGCTCTACAAGGTCACCGACTACTACGCGCCCCAGGCCGAGGGCGGCGTGCGCTGGAACGACCCGGCCATCGGGATCGACTGGCCAATCCCGGTCGCCGACATCACCGCCAACGATCGCGACAACGCCGCGCCGTTGCTGAGCGAGATCGACTCGCCGTTCGAGTACGCCTCATAGTAGTCCGACCTCCCCGGCGAATGCCGGGGCCCAGATTCACGCTTAGCTTTCATGGCTTTCGCGCCAGCAGCCCCGATACGACCCACAAAGCCTGATGGGTTCGATCTGAGCCCCGGCGTTCGCCGGGGAAATCGGAGTTTATAATGAGCTTCACCGACTTCTTCTGGACCGCCCAAGACGGCCTGCCGCTACATGCGCGCGACTATGCGCCGATCGGTGAGGCGCGCGGACTGCCGGTGATCTGCATCCACGGGCTGACGCGCAACGCTCGCGACTTCGAGGACCTGGCGCCTCGGATCGCCGCCCTGGGCCGTCGGGTACTGGCGGTTGATGTCCGGGGCCGGGGTCTGTCGGCGCGCGATCCCAACCCGATGAACTATCATCCCGGAACCTATGCGGCGGATGTCGTCGCCCTGCTGGCGGCGGCCGGGATCGCGCGGGCGGTGTTCGTCGGCACCAGCATGGGCGGCCTGATCACCATGGTGCTGACCTCGCTGCAGCCCGAGGCCATCGGTGCGGCGGTGCTGAACGACGTCGGCCCCGAGCTGTCGCCGGTGGGGCTGGCCCGCATCGCCGGCTATACCGGCCTTGCCAGCCAGTTCGAGACCTGGGACGCGGCCGTCGCCTACGCCAAGGCGATCAACGAAGCGGCTTTCCCCGCCTATCGCGCGCAGGATTGGGACGCCTTCGCCCGGCGCCTGTTCGACCAGGAGGGCGACGGCTTCGTGCTGGCCTATGATCCCGACATCTCCGCTCCGATCAAGGCCGCCGCAGAGGCCGCCGCCAAGACCCAGGCCGAGGGGGGCCAGGCCTTGGCGCCGCCGGACATGTATCCGCTGTTCCGGGCGCTGGCGAAGGATCGGCCGCTGCTGCTGGTGCGCGGCGCGATCTCGGACCTGATAGACCCGGATATCGCCCAGCGCATGCGCGCCGCCGCGCCCGCCATGGCCTATGCCGAGGTCCCCGGCGTCGGTCACGCACCGATGCTGACCGAGCCGGAAGCCTGGGCGGCGATAGAAAAGCTGCTGCACGAAGCGCCCTAAGGGACGTGAACCGAGAGCCTTGCCGTGCTAGAGGCGCGGCAACGGCGCTTTCTCGCCGCGACAGAAGTGGACGACATGACCCTCGACCTCGCCGCTATCCAGGCCGCCGCCGGCCGTCTCCAAGGCCAGATCGAGCGCACGCCGTGCCGCCACTCCAAGACCCTGTCGAAGATCACCGGCGCCGAGGTGTGGGTGAAGTTCGAGAATCTGCAGTTCACCGCCGCCTACAAGGAGCGCGGCGCGCTGAACAAGCTGATGCTTCTTTCGGAGACCGAGAAGCAGCGCGGGGTCATCGCCGCCAGCGCCGGCAACCACGCCCAGGGCCTGGCCTATCACGGCGCGCGGCTGGGCGTGCCGGTCACCATCGTCATGCCCAAGACCACGCCCTTCGTGAAGGTGCAGCACACCCGCGACTTCGGCGCGACCGTGGTCATCGAGGGCGAGACCTATGACGACGCCAACGCCCACGCCCGAAAGCTTCGCGACGAGCAGGGCCTGACCTTCGTCCACCCGTTCGACGACTATGACATCATGGCCGGCCAGGGCACGATCGCCCTGGAGATGCTGGAGGACGCGCCCGACCTGGAGGTCCTGCCCGTACCGATCGGCGGCGGCGGCCTGATCAGCGGCGTGGCCACGGCGGCCAAGGCCTTGAAGCCCGACATCCGCATCATCGGCTGCGAGCCGGCCATGTATCCGTCCTTCACCGCCCGCATGCGCGGCGTGGCGGCCCATTGCGGCGGCCAGACCATCGCCGAAGGCGTGGCGGTCAAGCAGGTCGGCGACCTGACCTACGGCGTGGTGCGCCCGCTGATCGACGACGTTCTGCTTCTGGAAGAGCCGCACCTGGAGCAGGCCGTCTCGCTGTACTGTAACGTCGAGAAGACCATCGCCGAGGGCGCGGGCGCGGCCTCGCTGGCCGCCCTGCTGGCCTATCCCGAACGCTTCCGGGGCAAGAAGTGCGGCCTGATCCTGTGCGGCGGCAATATCGACACCCGCCTGCTGGCCTCGGTCCTGACCCGCGAACTGGTCCGCGCCCAGCGCCTGGTCAGTCTGCGGATCATCGGCGACGATCGGCCGGGCCTGCTGTCGACCGTGGCCTCGGTGATCGGGACCATGGGCGCCAATATCATCGAGGTGAACCACAACCGCCTGGCCCTGGACGTGCCGGCCAAGGGCGCGGAGTTCGACATCACCATCGAGACCCGCGACGCCCAGCACACTCAAGAGGTCATGGAGGCCCTGCGCGAAAGCGGCTACCCGCCCCGCGCGGTCTAGCCCTTGGGCTTGCCCGGCCCGATCCGGTTCACGTCCAAGAGTTCGATCCGGAAGATCATCACGCTGTTGGCGGGGATCGGACCCTTGTCCTGCGCGCCATAACCCAGGGCCGGCGGCACGTAGAGGATCCACTCGTCGCCGGCCTTCATGCGCTGCAAGGCGATGACCCACGCCGGGACCAGCCCGTCCAGCGGGAACACCGCCGGCACGCCGCGCTCGTAGCTCGAATCGAACACCGTGCCGTCGATCAACTTGCCCTCGTAGTGGACCTTGACCTCGTCGGCCTTGCTTGGGTGCATGCCGCCGTTCGGGCCTTCGCGCACGACCTTGTACTGCAAGCCCTGCGGCAGGGTGACGACGCCCGGCTCCTTGGCGTTCTTGGCCATGAAGGCGTCGGCGGCGGCGAGGTTCTCCTGCGCCTTCCTGCTGGGACCGCAGGCCGTAAGGACCAGACCCGTGGCGGCGAGGGTGGCGAGCAGGGCGCGACGATGCATGGGGGACCTCGATCGAAACAGGCCGTTCAGCTAGCACGGCCGGCCCGAAAATCCATGCCTGGACCCCCAATGCCGGCGCGCGCGAGGTCGATTTCACGCAACAGGAGTGGCGTCCGGGCCTCCGGGCGCCTAGAAACAGCTACCCGCCTCCGCAGACGAGATGTTCATGAAGCCCGTTCGCAAAGCCGTTCTGCCTGTCGCCGGCCTTGGCACCCGTGTCCTGCCGGGCACCAAGACCACGCCGAAGGAACTGCTGAACGTCGTCGATCGCCCGATCCTGTCCTACATTGTCGAGGAAGGCCGCAAGGCGGGCATTGAGCACTTCGTCTTCGTCACCGGCCGCAGCAAGGGCGCGATCGAGGACTATTTCGACCATCAGGTCGAGCTCGAGGCGCAACTGGAGGCCAAGGGCAAGACCGACATTCTGCAGCAGCTTCGCGCCGAACTGCCCAAGCCGGGCGAGATGAGCTTCGTACGCCAGATGGCCCCGCTGGGCCTGGGCCACGCGGTCTGGTGCGCGCGTGACATCATCGGCGACGAGCCCTTCGCGGTCATGCTGCCGGACGTCATCGTCGACGCCGAGCGCCCGTGCCTTGGCCAATTGGTCGACGTCTACAACACGGTGGGCGGCGGCAATGTCATCGGCGTCGAGGAAGTGCCGGAGAGCGAGACCCACAAGTACGGCGTCGTCGCGCCGGGCAAGGTCGATGGCCGCACGGCCACCATGACCGGCATGGTCGAGAAGCCGCCTCAAGGCACGGCGCCGTCCAACTGGGCGATCGCCGGCCGTTATATCCTGCAGCCCGAGATCTTCGGTCTGCTGGCGGCCCAGGAGAAGGGCGCCGGTAACGAGATCCAGCTGACCGACTCGATGGCCAAGCTTATGAAGGACCAGCCCTTCCACGCCTATGTCTACGAGGGCGTCACCCACGACTGCGGCGACAAGATCGGCCTGCTACGCGCCAATGTGGCCCTGGCCCTGAAGCGCGCCGATCTGGGCGCGGCCGCCCGCGCGGCGGTCGAGGCGGCGTTGAAGGCGTAGCCTTCGCGTTAAGCGGGCGTCCGCGCCCTAGACAACCCCGGAAACTCCCTACATTCTGGCCTGAGTCAGTTCTGGGGGCTCGCGTGGGCTATCTTCGAACCGCTTCGTTTGGCGGGCTGTTTTCCGTGACCTTCGCCGTTGCGGCGACCTGTCAGGTGGTTCTTTCGCTGATAGGCATCGCTGCAGCGGTCATGGCGCCAGGCATCTTCAAGATGAATGGCCAGCCGGCCGCGAATCCGGTCCAAGCCATTGGCGTGTTGGTTTTCCTGCTGCTTTTTGGCCTGGTGATGAACGCCGGCATGTCCGCGATAGGGTCGGGCCTATGGATCGGCCTTAGAACTTTGCTGCCTCGTCCAAAGGCGTCGTCCTAAGTCCACTCCGCCAAGACGTCGGGGTCGCTTTCAGAGTTCCGTAGCGCCAGCGCCGCCTCGCCCAGAAGACGGCGCGCGGCCCACGCCGCCGCGCCGCGCACGACCGGCGCGGGGTCGGCCAGCAGCGGCTCCACCACCGCCATCAGGCCAGCGTCCCCGCTGTTGCCGATCGCGTAGAGCACATTGCGCACGAAGCGGTCGCGGCCGATCCGCTTGATCGGGTTCTTCGAGAACAGCCCCCGAAAGGCCGCATCGTCCAGCACCGCCAGCTCGGCCAGGGACGGCTGGCGCAGCGCCTCCCGCGCGACGAGCTTGGCCTCGTTCGACAGCGAGGCGAACTTGTTCCACGGACACACCGCCAGACAGTCGTCGCAGCCGTAGATTCGGTTACCCAGCGCCTCGCGAAACTCGGTCGGAATGGGTCCGGAGAGCTCGATCGTCAGGTACGAGATGCAGCGCCGCGCATCCAGTTGGCGGGGGGCGGGGAAGGCGTTGGTCGGGCACGCGTCGAGGCACGCGCGGCACGAGCCGCAATGATCGACCTCGGCGTCGTCCGGCGGGAGGTCCAGCGTCGTCAGGACACTTCCCAGGAACAGCCACGAGCCGAACTGACGTGAGACAAGGTTCGTATGTTTGCCCTGCCAGCCCAGGCCAGCGCGCTGGGCCAGGGGCTTTTCGAGCAGCGGCGCGGTGTCGACGAAGACCTTCACGTCTTGGCCGAACCGGCGGTGCATCCAGCCCGCCAACACCTTCAGGCGCTTCTTGATCACGTCGTGATAGTCGTCGCCCTGGGCATAGACCGAGATCGCCGCGCGCTCCGGATCGGCCAGCTGTTCCAGCGGATCGATATCGGGGCCATAGTTGACGCCCAGCACCACCGCCGACTTCGCGTCGCTCCACATGGCGGTGGGATGCGAGCGCCGTTCCAGCGTCTCCTCCATCCAGCCCATGTCACCGTGGCGCTCGGCGTGGACAAATTCACGCAGCCATTCGCCGTTGGGCCAGGCGTCCGTGGCGCTGGCGAAACCGCAGGCGGAGAAGCCGAGTCTCAGGGCCTCGGCGCGGATCTCGTCCTTGATGCGGTCTGGCGTCAGCTCAGAAATCGAGGTCGTCATAGTGCGCGGCCGGCGCGAGGCCGGGCCAGCGGTCGGCCAGGATCGGCCTGAAGCAAGGCCTCGACTTCAGCTTCATGTACCACGTCTTGGCGGTCGGGAAGTCCTTCCAGGGCACGTCGCCGAAGTAGTCGATCACCGACAGGTGCGCGGCGGCGGCGAAGTCGGCCAGGCTCATGCGGCGACCCGCCAGCCAGTCGCGGGTCTGCAGCAGGCTTTCGATGTAGCCCAGGTGCATCCGCAGGGCCTCGCGTCCCTGACGCAGCGCCGCGAGATCGGGCGCGCCCATCCGCAGCAGGCGCTTTTCCATCTTCTCATGCAGCAGGAAGCCGTTGACCTCGTTGTCGAACTTGCGGTCGAACCACTGCAGCAACCGCCGGGCCTCAGCGCGTTCGGCCGGATCGCGCCCCAACAGCGGCGGCTCGCTCTCGGTCTCTTCGATGTGTTCGAGGATCGCGCGGGTCTCGCAGACCACAAGGTTGCGCTGGTGCTTGGTCTCGACCAGCACCGGCGGCATGCCCGAGGGATTCAGCGCGGTGAACTCCGGCGGCATTTCCCAGTAGCGAACCTGCATTTCGACGAAGGGCAGGCGCTTCTCGCCCAGCGCCAGACGCACCTGTCGCGAGGCGGGATCGAGGGGGAAATGGTGAAGAGTACGTTCGACGCTCATGCCCAGGCGCAATCAGGCTGCATCGAAAGAGCGATGCGCCGTTTTGCTTAACAACAGATTGCCGAACCACGTTGAGCCAGGAAATCCAGGCTTTTGCGCGGCGTTTTGGCGCTGGAACCTCAGCTGTTCATCCGAGCGATGAGGTTGGTCGTGCTCTGGCCCTGTTTCAGCTCGGCCAGAACGACCTTGCCGCCGTAGCCGAGCACGATGTCGGACCCCACCACGGTCTCGATCGTGTAGTCGGCGCCCTTGACCAGGACGTCGGGGCGGAAGGCCTTGATGAGCTCCAGCGGCGTGTCTTCGTCAAACAGCACGACCAGGTCCACCGACGAGAGCGACGCCAGCACCGTGGCGCGGCCCTGCTCCTTCTGAACGGGACGGGTCGGCCCCTTGAGCTTGGAGACCGAGGCGTCGGTGTTCAAGCCGACGATCAGGCGATCGCAGGCGGCCTTGGCCTGGGAGAGCAACGACACATGGCCCGGGTGCAGCAGGTCGAAACAGCCGTTGGTGAAGCCCACCTTCAAGCCACGCGCACGCCAGCCTTCCACGATCCGCCGGGCCTGATCGCGGTCGGCGATCTTGATCTCGCCAGGTTCGCCCTGGACGGAGGTGGCGCAAGCCGTCAGCTCGGCGGCCGTGACGACGTCGGTGCCAAGCTTGGCCACGACCAGCCCTCCAGCCAGATTGGCCAGTTGGGCGGCCTGCGCCAGGCTGGCGCCCGCCGCGACCGAGAGGGCGAGCGTCGCCGCGACGGTGTCGCCCGCGCCAGAGACGTCGAACACCTCGATCGCCGTGGCCGGCAGATGGATCGGCGCCTGATCCCGCACCGCCAGGGTCATGCCGGCCCCGCCGCGCGTGATCAGAGCCGCTCGCAGACCCGGCGCCATGGCCAGGATCGCCGCGCCGGCGTCTTCCGAGGCCGCATCGCTGTTCTCGACGATGCCCGTCGCCTCGGCGGCTTCCTTGCGGTTCGGCTTGATCAGGGTCGCGCCGTCATAGCGCGCGAAGTCGCGGCTCTTGGGATCGACGATCACCGGCTTGCCGGCGGCCTTGGCGGCGTCGATCGCGCCCCGGACCACCTCCGGCGTGAGCACACCCTTGGCGTAGTCGGACAACACCACCACGTCGGCCGCGCCCAGCCGCGCCTTGAACGCCGCCAGCAAGGCCGCGCCGTCGCCCGGCCCGCGGTCCTCGCGGTCGACGCGCAGCATCTGGTGCGAACCGGAGATGTAGCGAACCTTCTCGGTCGTGCGCCGCGCGGGATCCGTCACCAGCTCGGCCTCCAGGCCCGCCTCGGCGTCGATCATTCCCCGTAGCGCGGCCCCGGCGTCGTCATGGCCAACGAGGCCGATCAGCACAGCCTTTGCGCCCAGCGCGGCGACGTTGCGCGCCACGTTGCCGGCCCCACCCAGCATGGCGGTCTCTTTCTCGACCGCGATGACTGGCACCGGCGCCTCGGGCGAGATGCGATCGACCGCGCCATAGATGAAGCGGTCCAGCATCACATCGCCCAGCACCAGCACGGTCTTGCCGGCGAAGGCGCGGGGCAGGTGGGCCAGGGTGTCGTCCATGGGGATCCTTCGGGTTCTCGCGGCGCTTTTGCCCCCCTCGGGGCGTCTTGGGCAAGCGCCGTCAGTCGTGCTCGACCTCGGCGAACAGGCCCCCGTGCTTCTCGGCCAGACCGCGCGGATCGCCGTGGATGATCAGGTCCGCCGCTGGAAAGGCGTCCAGCACGCGGTTCTCCGCCGCAACGATGATCGCATGAGCCTCGGCTAGCGAGATGTCGCCGGCCAGGTCGGCGTGCATCTGAATGTGGACATAGGGACCCGAGGCGCGCGTGCGCAGTTGGTGGACGCCCAGAACATTCGGATCGGCGATGACCAGCGCGACGATCTTCTCGCGATCCTCGTCCGGCAGTTCGCGGTCCATCAGTTGGTGCGACGCCTCTCGGAAGACGCCGACGGCGCCCCAGATCAGCCACAGCGCTACAATCAGGCCGGCCACGGCGTCCACCCACGGCAACCCCAGCCAAGCCGCCGCGCCGACACCGACCAGGGCCACGGCGTTCGAGGCGAGGTCGGCGGCGTAGTGGGCCCGGTCGCCCGAGATCGCGATCGAGCCGCTGGCCTTCACCACCCGCGTCTGGGCGGTGATCAGGGCGAGCGTCAGCGCGATCGAGATCGCCATGACCGCGACACCGGCCAGCCCGTGCTCGACGGGCTGCGGATGGAGCCAGGCGTTGATGGCTTCGCGCCCAACCAGGGCGCCCGATGCGAAGACCAGCCCGCCCTGCATCAGGCTGGAAAAGGCCTCGGCCTTGCCGTGCCCGAAGCGGTGCTCGGCGTCCGGCGGTTCAGCGGCGTAACGCACCGCGTAGACGGTGATCAGCGACGCGACGAGGTCCAGGGCCGAGTCCGACAGCGACGCCAGGATCGCCACCGATCCGCTGGCTTGCCAGGCGATGGCTTTCACCACGATCAGAATGGCGGCCGTGGCGACCGACAGCAGCGCCACGCGCTGAGTGGCGGCCCGGGTCTCGGGTGAGGCGGCGGAGAGCGACATGGCCTCTCTCTACCGCACTCGGCGCCGAAGGCTAAGCCGCGACGCGGACCTCGGGACCGACATACACCGATTGTGGCCGGATCAGGCGGCCACCGGCCAGTTGCTCACGGGCGTGGGCCAGCCAGCCGGCGACCCGCCCCATGGCGAACACGCAGGTGAAGCTGGCCGGCGGCAGCCCCAGGGCCTCGAGCAACAGGGCGGTGTAAAACTCGACATTGGTGTCCAGCGGCCGGTCGGGCTTGTGCTCGCGCAGGATCTCGAGCGCGGCCTGCTCCACGGCTTCTGCGAAGGCCAACCGGCCGGGCGCCGCACCGGTGGCGCTCGCCAGCGTCCGCACGGCCGCCTTCAAGGCGTCGGCGCGCGGGTCGCGGACACGATAGATCCGATGGCCAAAGCCCATCAGGCGGTCGCCGCGCGCCAAGGCGCGCTCCAGCCAGGGCCGCGCGTTCTCCGGCGTTCCGATCGCGTCCAGCATGTCGATGACCGGTCCTGGCGCGCCGCCGTGCAGCGGCCCCTTGAGCGCCGACAGGCCGGCCAGGACGGAAGAGGTCAGGCCCGCCCGCGTCGAGGCCACCACTCGCGCCGCGAAGGTGGAGGCGTTGAGCCCATGGTCGCAGACCGTAACCAGATAGGCGTCCAGCGCAGCCGCCTCGGCGTCGGTGACCGGCGCGTCCCGGGTCATCCGCAGGATGTCGGCGGCGTGCGACAGCGCGGGGTCCGGCGCAATCGGCGCTTCTCCGGCGGCGACTCGCAGTACGGCCGGCGTGAACACCGCCGGGGCGGCGATCAGCAGCAGGGCCGTTCGCAGATCATCGCCGTCGGGCAAGCGCGCCAGCAGGGCGCGCATGGCCTCGACCGGATCCCGCCGGGCCAAGCCGTCATCCAGCGCGCCGACCTCGGCGAAGACGCGCGCCCGGGCCTCGCCCAACACGGCGGCAAGATCACTGGGAGCGTCGTCGAAGAAGCCGTCGAACAGCAGGTGCGCGGCTTCCTCATAGCGTGTCCGCCCCGCGAGATCCTCGACGGCATAGCCCCGGATCACGAGGCGGCCCTGGGCGCCATCGACATCGGACAGAACGGTTCGGGCGGCGATCACGCCCTCAAGACCCTCGGACATGTGCGGTCTCCTTTCCAGGCGAAGGAGCGTCGGCGCGCCTTGATCGTCAATCTTGATCAATATAATCAATCTATATGACCGACTGGCTCGACGCAGATCACGTTCTGGAACGATTGGGGATCAGACCCCAGACGCTCTACGCCTATGTCAGTCGCGGCCGGATCGAAGCCGCCGCGCACCCAGCCGATCCGCGACGCAGCCTGTATCGCGCCTCCGACGTCGCGGCTCTGGCCCGAAAGAAGGCGCGGGGGCGTCGCGTCGCGGACGTCGCCGCCGAGGCCATCGCCTGGGGCGAACCCGTCCTGCCGTCGGCCATCACGACGGTGGCGGCGGGCAGGCTCTGGTATAGGGGCCAGGACGCAGCGGTCCTCGCCGACCAAGGCCTGACACTGGAGAACGTCGCTCGACTTCTGCGGGGCGGCCACGGCGCGGCGTTGAAGACCCCCAGCCGACCAGCCCCGCCCGCCACTGATAGCGCGCGCTCACGGCTGTTCCTCACCCTCGCCGAACGCGCGGGACGGGAGCCGCCAGCCAGAGGCCGCGCCCCGCTGGCCCTGGCCATGGAGGCGGCGGACCTCCTGGACGCGATCGTCGACGCTGCCACGGGCCGAACGGGCGACGGGCCGGCGCACCAGCGCTTCGCCCAGGCCTGGAGCCTGAACGACGCCGGGGCCGACCTGATCCGGCGCGCGCTGGTGCTTCTGGCCGATCACGAGCTGAACGCCTCGACCTTCGCCGCGCGCGTGGCCGCCTCGACCGGCGCCTCCCTATCAGCGGCTTGCCTGGCCGGTCTGTCGGCGTTGTCGGGACCCCTGCACGGCGGCATGGCGGCGCGCGTGGAGGCCTTTGTCGACGAGGCGGACCGGCGCGGCGAGACTGCCGCCGTCTCAGCGCGCCTCGAACGGGGCTCCAGCCTGCCGGGCTTTGACCATCCGCTCTATCCCGATGGTGATCCGCGCGCAGCGGCGCTTCTGAGCAGTTTCGAGCCGCCCGCGCCGCTGGCGTCGCTACGACGGGCCACCCAGGCGGCGACCGGGCTGGCGCCGAACATTGACTTCGCGCTGGTCGCCCTGGCGCGCGGTCTGGCCCTGCCGCCGGACGCCCCATTCATTCTGTTCGCCACCGCCCGGAGCACCGGCTGGACGGCCCACGCCATCGAGCAGTTGCAGACCGGCAAGCTGATCCGGCCGCGCGCCCGCTATGTGGGCGGCGTCCCCAGCGCGGCGCGTCATTCGCCCTCTTCGTCGTCGTAGCCGACCAGGCGCAGGGCCCGCGCGGGGATGCCCTCCAGCTGGCACCAGCGCTCCAGGGCCTCCTCACGTCCGTGGGTGATCCAGACTTCGCCCGGCCTCAGCTCGGCGAGGGTCGCGGTCAGTTCGTCCCAGTCGGCGTGGTCCGACAGGATCAGGGGCAGCTCAACGCCACGCTGGCGCGCGCGGGCCCGCACCCGCATCCAACCCGAGGCGAAGCAGTCGACGGGGTCGGGGAAACGGCGCGACCAGCGATCGGCGATGGCGCTGGGCGGCGCGATGACGATCTGGCCGGCGAAGGCGTCCTTCGGCCCCGAGGCGGTGGCCGGCGCCAGCGGTCCCAGGTCCACGCCATGCGCCTCGTAGAGCGCGTTCAGCCGCTCCAGCGCGCCGTGAACATAGATCGTCCTGTCCCAGCCGGCCTCGCGCAGCAGGCGGATCACCCGCTGGGCCTTGCCCAAGGCGTACGCGCCGACCAGGTGGCAGCGGTCCGGAAACTGCTCAACCGACGACAACAGGCTGCGGATCTCCCCAGCGTCGTCCGGGTGGCGGAAGACCGGTAGACCGAAGGTCGCCTCGGTGATGAAGACGTCGCAAGGCACGGGCTCGAACCGCGCGCAGGTCGGATCGCGGCGGCGCTTGTAGTCGCCGGAGACGACCATGGTCAGCCCCTTCCAGCGCACCACCGCCTGGGCCGAGCCCAGCACATGGCCGGCCGGGACCAAGGTTACGGAGACGCCGTCATGCGTGAAGCTCTGGCCATAGGAAACAGCCTCGCGACGCCCGGCGAAGTCCTCGCCATAGCGGGCCGCCATGATCGCCAGGGTCTCGGGCGTGGCGGCGACGACGCCGTGTCCGGCCCTGGCGTGGTCGGCATGGCCATGGGTGATCACGGCCCGGTCCACGGGGCGGACCGGGTCGATGTAAAAGTCTCCCGGCGGGCAGTAGAGACCCGCTGGCCGGGGACAGAGAAGATCTTCGGGCTTGATCACGTCTGGAAAAGACAACGCCTTAGAGCCTGTCGGGTTTAGATGGAACCGTCTAAACTCGTAAACAGGCTCTGAATCATAGGGTTAGAGCGTGACAGGAGCCGAAACCGGTTCCCACTTTCGGCGTCACGCTCTAGGCGCTAAGCCTATCCGCATGAGCGATCACGAACAGTCAAAACTCATCGCCACGGCGATGAACGAGGGTAGTCCCCAAGCCAAGGCCCTGGGGTTCGCCACCCTGCAGATCGGCGATGCGGTGGCCGTGCTGAAGGTGCCCTATCGCCCGGAGATCGTCGGCGATCCTGAGACCGGCGTCATCGCCGGCGGCGTCGTCACCACTCTGCTGGATCACGCCAGCGGCCAGGCCGTGCACGCCGCGCTGGACACCTGGACCTCGATCGCGACGCTGGACCTGCGGATCGACTACATGCGGGCAGCCGAGCCCGGCCTCGACGTGATGGCCCGCGCCCACTGCTACAAGCTGACCCGCTCGGTGGCCTTCGTTCGCGCTGTGGCCTACGACCGCGATCCGGAGGATCCGATCGCGACCGGCCAGGCGACTTTCATGCTCGACTCCAGTGCGGGGAAGAAGGCCGGCGCCAACCTGAAACCCTCGCGCGAACAGCGCGCCAAGACTGGAGGGGTCGACCAATGAGCGACGCCGACACCCGCCTCGTCTCGATGCTGGACTCCATCCCCTACGCCCGCTTCCTTGGCATAAAGGCCGAGCTGGCCGGGGATGAGATGACCGCCGTCCTGCCTTTCGCCCAGCATATCGTCGGCAATCCGATGCTGCCCGCGATCCATGGCGGTGTTCTGGGCGCCTTCATGGAAATGACTGCCCTGGCCCAGCTCTCCGTGGCCGCGCCGATGAAGCGCCAGCCCCGCACCATCGACGTCTCGATCGAGTATCTGCGCTCGGGGCGTCCCCAGACCACCTACGCCCGCGCCATTATCAAGAAACTGGGCCGCCGGATCGCCAATGTGCATGTGGAGGCCTGGCAGGAGACACGATCGGCGCCGATCGCGACCTTGCGCGGCCTGTTTCTGGTGGCGCCCAGCGAGGATTAACACCAGAGGGGCATCCGCCGGGCATTGAGGGGTGAAAGTTTCTTCTGAAGCAGAACTATACGACCACATTACACCTCGTTAATGTCGATTATGGACGTCAACGTTTCTTAAATCGCCGTCATGAAGCAAGAGTAACGTGTAATAACCAAGGTCGAGGCCTATATCCCTCTCATCGGACGCCAACGGGGCGGCCGAAGACAAAAAAGGGATCAAGACCATGACCATGAAGACCAACACCGTCGCCGGCTTCGCCTCGCTCGTTCTCGCGGTTCTGCCGCTCGTCGTTATCGCTGGTTCGCTCGCCTCGAGCTTCTAAGTGATCGCCGCTTAACCTTCGTCGGGCGCCGCTCCACCTGAGCCGGCCCGACGAAGATGGCGATGGAGCCATCGCCCAAGACTATAAAGAATAGAGACTTTTCGCCGTCCGATGCAGGATGGCGTGGCGCGCCGCCAGACGATCGATATCCGCGTCATAGCCGCCGCCGATAACCCCGGTCACGGGGATCTCCGAGGAAAGACAAGCGCCCAGGACATAGGCCTCTCGTCGCGCAAGGCCCTCGTCGGTCAGCGCCAGACGGCCCAGTTTGTCGTCCGCATGCGGATCGACACCTGCATTGAAGAAGACGATGTCAGGCCGGACGCTCGACAGCAGCGCCGGCAGAACCTCGGACAGCTTGGCCAGATAGGCCGCATCGTCAGTTCCGTCGGCAAGCGCGACATCCAGATCACCGACCGCCTTGCGATGCGGGAAGTTCTTCTCGGCGTGCATCGAGAAGGTGAAGACGCTGGGGTCGTTCTCGAAGATCCGCGCCGTACCGTCGCCCTGATGCACATCGAGGTCGACGACCAGGGCCTGCCTGATCGCGCCCTCGGCCAAGAGCCGTCGGGCCGCCACCGCCACATCGTTGAAGACGCAGAAGCCAGCGCCGCCGTCCGCCGCTGCATGATGGCTGCCGCCGGCGGTGTTGCAGGCGATACCGTGCTCCAGCGCCAGACGCGCCGCCAGCAGCGTGCCGCCCGTGGCCGCGCACGCGCGGGCCGCAACGCTTTCAGTGTTAGGCATGCCGATCCGGCGCACGACGTCTGCGGGCAAGGTCAGCTCGATCACGCCCCGGACATAGGCTTCGTCATGGGCGAGTCGAAGCGTCTCCACATCGACCGGCTCGGGCCGAATGAAGCCGCCGGGGCCAGGCACGCCCTCGGACTCCAGAACCGTCGCCAGGCGCGAGAACTTGTCCATGGGAAAGCGGTGGCCTGCCGGCATCTCGGCGCGGAAGGCGGGATGGTGGACGATCGGCGGTGGCGCAGACATGGCCATGACGATGGGGAGCGCGGCGGCGTGACGCAAGGAGACGGGTTGCGGCGCCGCAAAACGAGGCTTATCGCAGTGCGCCATGCAGACGACCGAGAACCTCGCCGACATCCTGGACCTCGAACCGATCGAGGTGAACCTGTTCCGGGGCATCAGCCCGAACGACGGCTTCCCCCGCATCTTCGGCGGCCTGGTGATCGCCCAGGCCCTTCTGGCCGCCTACAAGACGGTGCCGGACCGCATCTGCCACTCGCTGCACGCCTATTTCATTCGTCCCGGGGACGTCACCGCCCCCGTGCTTTACGAGGTGGAGCGCGCCCGTGACGGCGGCACCTTCACCACGCGCCGCGTCGCCGCGATCCAGCATGGCGAGCAGATCTTCAACCTCGCCGCCTCGTTCCAGACGCCGGAAGACGGCTTCGAGCACCAGTCGGAAATGCCCGAATCGGTCGATCCGGAGTCCCTGCCGACCGAAGCCGATTTCCTTCGCAGCCTGGGCGACCAGATCCATCCGAAGATGGTGGCGATCGCCGAGCGTCCGCGGCCGGTCGACATCCGCTGGATCGATCCGCAAAACCCGATCGCGCCTGTCAAGAAGTCGGGCACCAAGCAGGTCTGGATGCGCGCCAAGGCGCCGCTGGGCGACGATGTGAAGATGCAGCAGGCCGCCCTGGCCTACGCGTCCGACATGGCGTTCATGGAAAGCGCCCTGCGTCCGCACGGCTTGATCTGGACCACCCCCGGCATCCAGGCCGCCAGCCTGGACCACGCCATGTGGTTCCACCATCCGTTCAACTTCAACGACTGGACCCTGTTCGCCCAGGACAGCCCCAGCGCCTCGCAAGGCCGGGGTTTGGTGCGCGGTCAGATGTTCAGCCAGGACGGCAAGTTGTTGGCGTCGGTCGCCCAGGAATGCCTGATGCGGGTGCGGAAGTAGCCGCTCAGAGCGCTTCGATCCGGGCTACGCCCGCAGCGGTGAGGGCCCGGAGAAGCGACGCTGCTTGCATGCCGTTGGTCAATTCGCCCGCCAGCGCCATCCGCACAGCCTCCGGCGCCGAGACCCAGAAGCTCTCGATGCGCTCACCCGGATCGTCGTGGGGCGCGGCCACCTGGACGACATCGCGGAAGAGCACGATGTGACTCCGGTTGTCGTGGCTGGCCGAATTGGCCCGGAAATTTCCGATAAGCGTCGGCGTTCCGGCGCATCCGGTCTCCTCGAGAAGCTCCCGCGCTGCGGCGGCGATGGGATCCGCCTCCTCGGGGTCCATCCGGCCGGCGGGGATTTCGGTCGAGACGTCCCCGAGAGCGTGGCGATACTGCCGGACCAGAAGGACGTTGTTGGCGCCGTCGAGGGCCACGATCTCAAGCCAGTCCGCGTACTCAAGCACATAGTAGGGCGCGATCACCGCGCCGTCGTCGGTGACACAATCGTCGGCGCGGACGCTGATCCAGCGGTCCCTGTGGATGTGCCGTGAGGCGGTCACCCGCCACTTTCCGTCGGGCATCGCTCAGATCTCCTACAGGGGGCGTCAGTCCCGATCGCCGAGCTCTTCGTCTTCCGAGGGTCCCTCGGCCTCGCCCACCAGGGCCGGCGGATCGGCCAGGATCAGACCTTCGCTGATCTTCACCTCGGGGACAGCCGCCCGCGTGAACGGCAGGTACCAGGTCGGGCCGCCTAGGTCGGGGTTGATCTCGAGGATGTCACCGGCGCCGAAGTTCTGGACGCTCTTCACGCGGCCCAGCAGGGCGTTGGTCTGGATGTGGCGGACGGTGAGACCGACCAGATCGGTCAGATAGAACTCGTCCTCATCCGGCTCAGGCAAGGCAGAGCGGGGAACGTACAGGCGAAGGCCGCGCAGGGCGTCGGCCGCCTCTTTCGTTTCAATCCCGGGACAGCGGCAGACGACGCCGTCCTTGGTCTTGCGCGCCGAGGCGATGGTCAGGGCCGGCGAGCCGTCCTGGCGCTTCAGCGCCTTGAAGCCCGCGATGCTGAGCGGGTCTTCGGTATAGGTCGTGATCCGCACCTCGCCGCGCACGCCAAAGCCGCCGGCCACGCGGCCGACCAGGATCAGCGGATCATCGGGAGACACAGCCATCGCCTGGACAGAGTCGCGCCGCCGTCTCGAAGGAGAACGGCGGCGCTGGAACCCTGATTAGCCTTCCGAGGCTTCTTCAGCCGGAGCTTCAGCGGCCGGAGCTTCTTCAGCCGGAGCCTCTTCCACGGCCGGAGCAGCGGCCGCAGCGGCGGCGGCTTCAGCAGCGGCGGCCTTTTCGGCTTCGGCGGCGGCCTTGGCGTCGGCTTCGGCTTGCTTGCGCTCTTCTTCACGCTGGGCGCGCTCGGCCAGACGCTCTTGCGCCTTCTTGCCCGGCTTGCCCTTTTCCGGGTTGTTGCCGTGCGTCCAGGCGACCAGGCCTTGGGCGGCCAGGAAGCGGGCGACGCGGTCGGTCGGCTGGGCGCCCTTCTTGAGCCACTCCTGGATCGACTCGACCTTCAGGGTGACGCGGTTGGCGTCGTCCTTCTTGAGGAGCGGGTTGTAGGTGCCGACCTTCTCGATGAAGCGGCCATCGCGCGGCGAGTGGCTGTCAGCGACGACGATCGAGTAGTACGGACGCTTCTTGGCGCCGCCACGGGCGAGACGGATCTTCAGCATTTTTGGTAGTCCTTAGGGTCTAAAGTTCTATTTCTTGAACGGGTTGAAGCCGGGCAGGCCCAGGCCGGAGAGAGGGTTGGGCTTGGCGTCGCCGCCACTCCCTAGGCCCGGCAGACCGGGCAGCCCCGGGACGCCACCAAGGCCTCCCGCTGCATTGGGATCGGGCGCCGGCATCTTGCCGCCGCCCAGGTTCTTCAGGCGGGCCATGTCGCCGCCGCCCATCATCTGGGCCATGCGGGCCAGGCCCTTGCCGCCGTCCTTGGACATGGCCTTGAACATGTCGGCCATCTGGCGGTGCTGCTTGAGCAGGCGATTGACCTCGGCCACGTCGACGCCGGCGCCGGCCGCGATGCGGCGCTTGCGCGAGGCGGCCAGGATGTCGGGCTTCTTGCGTTCTTCCTTGGTCATCGAGCTGATGATCGCCTGCTGGCGGCGGAAGATGCTGTCGTCGACGCCGCTCTCGGCGATCTGCTTCTTGACCTTCTGGACGCCCGGCAGAAGGCCCATGATACCTTCCATGCCGCCCATGCGCTGCATCTGCTTCAGCTGGGCCGCCAGGTCGTCGAGGTCGAACTTGCCCTTGGCCAGCTTCTTGGCCATGCGCTCGGCCTCGGCCTGGTCGAGGTCGGCGGCGGCCTTCTCGACCAGGGCCACGACGTCGCCCTGACCCAGGATCCGGCCGGCGACGCGGCGGGCGTCGAACACGTCCAGCTGGTCGATCTTTTCGCCGGCGCCAAGGAACTTGATCGGCAGGCCGGTGACGTGGCGCATCGACAGCGCCGCGCCGCCGCGGCCGTCGCCGTCGGCGCGGGTCAGGATCAGGCCCGTGAGCGGCAGGCGCTCGTGGAAAGCCTTGGCCGTGCGCACGGCGTCCTGACCGGTCAGACTGTCTGCGACCAGGATGGTCTCGGTCGGGTTCGCGATACGGGCGATTTCGGCCGCCTCGCTCATCATCGACTCGTCCAGCGTGGTGCGGCCGGCGGTGTCGAGGATCAGGACGTCATAGCCGCCCAGCTTGGCGGCGGTCAGGGCGCGCTTGGCGATGTCCGGGGCGCTCTGGCCCGCGACGATCGGCAGGCTCTCGACCTCGACCTGCTTGGCCAGGGTCGCCAGCTGCTCCATGGCCGCCGGGCGACGGGTGTCGAGCGAGGCGACCAGCACCTTCTTGCGCTCGGTCTTCGACAAACGCAGGGCCAGCTTGCCGGTGGTGGTGGTCTTACCCGAGCCTTGCAGACCGGCCATCAGGATGACCGAAGGCGGGTTGAGGGCCAGGTTCAGGCCGGTCGGCTGCTCGCCGCCCAGCATCTCGACCAGACCGTCATAGACGATCTTGACCACCTGGTCGGCCGGCTTGACCGAGCGGATCACCGCCTCGCCAGACGCCAGTTCCTTGGCCTTGGAGATGAAGTCCTTGACGACCGGCAGGGCGACGTCGGCCTCGAGCAGCGCGACGCGGACCTCGCGCAGCGCCTCGTCGATGTCCTTTTCGGACAGCACGCCGCGACCGCCGAGGCGTTCAAAGACGCCGGAAAGTCGCTCTGTAAGGCCGTCGAACATGTCGAACCCTGTTGAATACCCTGGAACGTGACGCGTCACGTTCCGACTCTTTGTCTTGCTTCGGCCTGTTCGAAGAACAGACCGGGCTCCAAACGCGATCAGCCCCCGTGGACGATCACGTCGACGGGGGTCCTCGCCGTCCTCGTCCGGATGGATCCTGCGCTAACAGGCCGGGGTCGTGACGGTGGAGGCGCTGCTGATAAAGCGCCGGAAACCGGGGCTTATGCACAGAAAAGGGCGAGGAGTCAAAAGTCAGTCAGCAATGACGATCAAATCCGACCTTCCCGGCGAATGCCGGCACCCAGATCCCAAGGCGCTTGGGCTAATTGGAAGCGTTCTGAGTTCAAGGAACCCGCCTGAGCGCTTTTCCATCTGGGCCCCGGCGTTCGCCGGGGAGATCGGGTTGGAGGAGGGATCAGGCCATGCCCAGATAGTCGCGCTTGCCGACCTCGACGCCGTTGTGGCGCAGGACCGCGTAGGCCGTGGTCAGGTGGAAGAAGAAGTTCGGCTGCGCCTGACCCTGGAAATACGCCAGACCCTTGACCACGCTGGTCTCGCCCCGACGGGTCAGGGTGATGTCGCGATCCTCGGCGCCCTCGAACGCTGCGGGGTCCAGGCCCTCGACATAGGCGATGGCGCGGTCGATGCGGGCGATGAGTTCGGCGAAGCTGGTCTCGACGTCGTCCCAGGCCGGAACCTCCTGCCCCGCAAGACGCGCGCAGCAGCCCTTGGCGAAGTCGGTGGCGATCTGCACCTGGCGGATCAGAGGGAACATGTCGGGATAGAGCCGGGCCTTCAGCAAGGCGTCCGGATCCCACCCCTTGGACTCGACCTGGGCGGCGGCCTTGGTGAGGACACCTTTCAGACCCTTCAGGCCTTGGATGAACACGGGCGCGCTGGCCTGGTGGATCGAGATCGACATGGGAAGCTCCACTTGAGGGATGCGCCTAGATAAGGCCGCGTCGAGCGGAACGGGAGAGCGAGACGGCGGGTTTTAGGAGCTCAAGTTCCAAACCCACGAGGTTCTCCCATGAAAGTCAGCGACGCCATGACCAGCCAGGTCTCGATCGCGCGCCCCACCGACAGCATCCGCCAGGTCGCCCAGACCATGGCCAAGGTCGAGAGCGGGGTCGTTCCCGTGGTCGAGGACGGCAAGGTGGTAGGCGTGGTCACCGACCGCGACATCGTCCTGCGGGTGGTCGCCGAGGGCCGCAGCTTCGACAGCCCCGTCTCCGAGGCCATGTCGGACGGCGAGGTGCTCAGCGTGAAAGAGGACGACGTGCTGGCCGACGCCACGGCCAAGATGGCCAACCATCAGGTCCGTCGCCTGATCGTTCTGAATGACGCCGGCGCGCTCAGCGGCATTCTATCGCTCGGCGACGTGGCCAAGGATTACGGCGCCAAGCAGGTCGCCAAGACCCTGGAAGAGATCTCGCAGGAGTCCGACGAGGCGCAGTAACCCAAGAAAAAAGGCGGCCCCACCAGGAGCCGCCCTTCTCGTATCGGATGGTCGTCCGGTCTCAGACCAGCGAGCTGTCGATGGCCTTGCAGGCTTCCATCAGGCCCTTCACCGACTCCACCGACTTGGCGAACATCGCCTTCTCGTCGTCGTTGGTTTCGAACTCGACGATCTTCTCGGCGCCGCCGGCGCCGATGACGACCGGCACGCCCACGTACAGGTCGTTCAGGCCATATTGGCCGGTCAGGTAGGTGGCGCAGGGAAGGACGCGCTTCTTGTCCTTCAGGTACGAGGTGGCCATGGCGATGGCGCTCTCGGCCGGGGCGTAGAAGGCCGAGCCGGTCTTCAGCAGGGCGACAATCTCGCCGCCGCCCTTGCGGGTGCGCTCGACGATGGCGTCCAGCTTGTCTTGCGTGAGCCAGCCTTGCTTGACCAGTTCCGGCAGCGGCAGACCGCCGACCGTCGAGTGACGGACCATCGGAACCATGTCGTCGCCGTGGCCGCCCAGGGTCCAGGCGTGGATGTCTTCGACCGAGACGCCGGTGGCTTCAGCCAGGAAGTAGGCGAAGCGCGCCGAGTCGAGGACGCCGGCCATGCCGATGACCTTCTCCTTCGGCAGGCCCGAGAACTGCTGCAGGGCCCAGACCATCGCGTCGAGCGGGTTGGTGATGCAGATGACAAAGGCGTTGGGGGCATGCTGCTTGATGCCTTCGCCGACGGCCTTCATGACCTTCAGGTTGATGCCCAGCAGGTCGTCGCGGCTCATGCCCGGCTTGCGCGGCACGCCGGCGGTCACGATGCAGACGTCGGCGCCGGCGATATCGGCGTAGTCGTTGGCGCCCTTCAGGGCCACGTCCTTGCCGAACACGGCCGAGGCTTCAGCGATGTCGAGGGCCTTACCCTGCGGGGTGCCTTCGGCGATGTCGAACAGGATCACGTCGCCCAGCTCTTCGCGAGCGGCGATGTGGGCCAGGGTGCCGCCGATCATGCCGGCGCCGATAAGGGCGATCTTCGCGCGAGCCATGGGGTCTCCATCAAGGCTGTGGACAGTGGAAATGTCGCGCGCGGTCTAGACCCGTAGCGGCCCCGCCTCAAGCCCTCTTTCCCGTTTCGCTGCACTGCGGCAAAGTCGTCTGAACAACGATAATGAGCGCCAGGGGCGAGGGGCATGATGAGCAAGACCGATCCGGGGAACTATTTCGAAGACTTCCGACTGAGCCAGAGGCTGGTCCACGCCACGCCGCGCACCGTGACGGCGGGGGATGTGGCGCTCTACACCGCGCTCTACGGCCCGCGCTTCTCGCTGTTTTCCTCGGACGCCTTCGCGCAAGGGTGCGGCCTTATGTCCGCCCCCGTCGACCCGCTGATCGCGTTCCACGTGGTGTTCGGCAAGACCGTGCCCGACATCAGCCTGAACGCCGTCGCGAATCTCGGCTACGCCGAGGGCCGCTTTCTGGCGCCGGTCTTCCCAGGCGACACGCTGAGCGCCGTCTCCGACGTCATCGGGCTGAAGGAAAACTCCAACCGCAAGACCGGCGTCGTCTATGTCCGCACCACGGGCGTCAACCAGCGGGGCGAGGCGGTGCTGAGCTATGTGCGCTGGGTGATGGTGCGCAAGCGCGACGCCGAGGCCGAGATCGCCGAACAGACGGTTCCGTCCCTGGCTGGCGCAGTGGCGCCCGCCGACCTGACCCTGCCGCAAGGCCTCGACTTTTCCGCCTATGACTGGTCGCTGGCCGGCGCCCCGCACGCCTTCGAGGACTACGCGATCGGCGAAAAGATCGACCATATCGACGGCATGGCCGTGGAAGAGGCCGAGCACCAGATGGCCACGCGCCTTTGGCAAAACACCGCCAAGGTTCACTTCAACCAGTTCGAGCGCGCCAAGGACCCGTCCGGCAAGCGCCTCGTCTATGGCGGCGTGGTGATCTCGACGGCCAAGGCCCTGTCGTTCAACGGGCTGCAGAACGCTGGTCTCATCCTGGCGATCAACGGCGGGCGGCACGTCGCGCCGTTCTTCGCCGGCGGCACGGTGTTCGCCTGGAGCGAGGTGCTGGACAAGGCGGATCTCGGCGCCGCCGGCGCTCTGCGTCTGCGTCTGGTGGCCACGAAGGACCAGCCCTGCGACGCCTTCCCGGACAAGGACGCCGAAGGAGCCTACGACCCGGCCGTGATCCTCGACTTCGACTACTGGGCGGCGGTTCCCAAGCGTGGCTGAGTTCGCGCTGGACCCGGCGTTCGTGGCGACCTCGCACGCGGTGGTCGACCTGCCGCTCTGCGCGGTTCGCCTGCAGGATGACGCGCGCTATCCCTGGCTGGTGTTGATCCCGCGCCGGCCAGGGCTGCGGGAACTGGAGGATCTGAGCCAAGCGGATCGCGCCCAGCTCCTCGAAGAGACCATCCGCGCCGGATCAGCCGTCCGCGCGATTGGGCCCACGCTGGGCCTGGCGGTCGACAAGTTGAATATCGGGGCATTGGGCAATGTCACCGCCCAGCTGCATGTCCACATCGTCGGCCGCCGCCCGGACGATCCCGCCTGGCCGGGCCCGGTCTGGGGGCACAGCCCCGCCGACGCCTACCCGGCCCCGGTCCGCGACGCGGCGATCACCGCCGCCCGGACAGCCCTGGCGACCTAGAGCATTTTCTCACGACGAACCGGGCCCTCTCCGTCGGAGAAGACTCTAGCGCTTCTTTTTCTTGGCGCTCTTGGCCGGCGTCGCCTTGGCCTTGCCCTTGCGCGCGGCGGTGGCCTTGGACTTGCCCTTCTTGCCGGCCGCGGCCTTGCTCTTCTTGGCGGCGGCGGCGCACTTGGCCTTGGCCGCCTTCAGAGCCTTGCCCTTCTTGCCCTTGGTGGAACAGACCGGCGCGGCGGCGGCGGGCGCAGGACGGCTGGCGACCACGCGCGGCGGCCAGACATAGGGTCCGCGTCCCTGAGACTCATAGCCTGGCGGCGCCTGCGGCAGGATGCGCTCGGCCCGCACGGCCACGGCCGAACCGTTCTCGAGCAGTTCGCCCGACCAGACCTCGTCAGCGGCGGGGCGCAGGGTGAGCACGGCCGACTCGCCGCCGCGTGGGCTGAAACGGGCGATAATCTGGTCGCCCTCGCGGCGCAGGTCGTCGATCAGGCCGGTCGAACCCACAGACCCCGGCCGCCGCACGTCGCGCCAGGCGCCTTCCAGCTCGCTCGCGCCGCCCGCCTTGTCGACGATCTGCAGCGCATAGAGCTCGCCGCCCTGCGCGCCTGTGACCCTCCAGCCGCCATCGAGCGGACCTTGCAGGTTCTGCGCCGCCGCAATGGAGCCCTTGACCCTCAGTTCATAGATCTGGGCGGTCGTCAGGTAGGCGCCTGGCGCCGCTGGGGCTTCCGGCTCGGGGGGCGGAATCGGCAGGATACGCGCGCGACGGCGCGGCGCCGGCGCTTCAGCGGTTTCGGCGGCTTCCTCGTCCAAAGTCTGGGCGCTCTGGGCGATCAAATCGGCCAGGGGATCCAGAGCTTCCGGGACTTGAGCAGGATCAGCGCCCGACGGCGCGGCCTGAGGCGCGGTGTTGATCGGCGCATCGGCCCCGGCCGGGACCGGAACAGCCGGCCGGGCGCTCAGCGGAGGACCCTGTGTCCCGAAGGTCGGCACATAGTCTGCGGGCGGAGTCGTCGCCGGGGTCTGCTGCTGGGCCAGCGCGGGGCTGGCCACCAGGACGACGGATAGAACGATAGCCCGCATAGAAACCTTCAAACGCCGCCTAAGCTTCCGCCGATCGTCCCGAAATGGCCTCCGCCACCGCGACAAGACGCTCTGCCTGCGCCAGATGCAAGCGTTCGGCCATCTTTCCATCGACGCGCAGAGCGCCTTTGCCAGCATTTTCGGGCGCGTTGAAGGCGGCGATCACCGCCTGGCTCCAGGCCACGTCCTCGGGCGAGGGCGAGAACACCCGATTGCAGATCTCAAGGTGCTTGGGATGGATCAGGGTCTTGCCGTCGAAGCCGAAATCGACGCCCTGGGTGCAGACCGCCTCCAACGCCGCGAGGTCCTCAATGTCGTTGTGCACGCCGTCCAGGATCGTCAGGCCATGGGCCCGCGCGGCGGCGACCGAAAGGGTTAACAAGGGCAGGAAGGGCGCGCGGTTCGGCGTTTGGCGCGCCCGCATCTCCTTGGCGAAGTCGTTGACGCCCATCACCCAGGCCGACAGACGCGTGCCGTGCCTGGCCTCCGCGATTTCCCACAGATGGAAAGCCGCCTTCGCCGTCTCGATCATGGTCCAGAGGCGCGTGCTGGGCGGCGCCGCCGTCAGGTGCTGGTCGTAAAGGCGCACGTCAGCGGCGTCGTTGACCTTGGGAACGAGCACCGCGTCCGGCCCCGCCTCGGCGGCGGCGGCCAGGTCTTCGGCGCCCCACGGCGTGTCGATTCCGTTGACCCGGATCACCACCTCGCGCGGCCCAAAGCCGCCCGCCTTCACCGCCGCCACCGCCGCTTCGCGGGCGGCCGGCTTCATCTCGGGCGCGACGGCGTCTTCCAGGTCCAGGATAATGACGTCGGCGTCGAGGGTGCGGGCCTTCTCGACCGCCTTGGCGTTGGACGCTGGCATGTAGAGGGCGCTGCGACGCGGACGATGGGCTTGGGCGGTGGTCATGGGAACTCCCCTGCGGTCTTTTATGCTTTGCAACGACCTTAGCATTGCTGCGACGCAGCAAAAGCCTTTCGGCTGAAATCGTCGCCACGGGGAAGCGACTTGTCGCTCCCCGCTCGCGAGCGCAGGATCGGACCATGACCATCACGCGCTATGACAAGGATGCCCGCAACGTGCTCGGAACGGCGCTGGCGCCCTGCTCGCTGGACCCCGTCACGGGTTTCTACCGCAACGGCTGCTGCGAAACCGGCCCGCACGATCTGGGCCTGCACACCGTGTGCGCCGTGATGACCAGCGCGTTCCTCGCCTTCTCGAAGGCCCAGGGCAACGACCTCTCCACGCCCCGCCCGGACCTGGCCTTCCCCGGCCTGAAGCCAGGCGACCGCTGGTGTCTGTGCGCCGGACGCTGGAAGGAGGCGCTGGACGCGGGCGTGGCGCCGCAGGTCGTGCTGGAGGCGACGCATGAGGAAATGCTGGCCGTGGTTCCACTGGGCGTGCTGAAGGACCACGCCGCCGCCTGATCAGGCTTCCAGCAGATATTCGCGCTCAAGCCGATAGGCCGACCCTTCGCGCGTCTGCCAGCTGGAATAGAGGCCGAAGCGATCGACCCTGAAGGCCGGCGAACGCAGAAGGTTGTTGGCCTGCAGCCAGGCGCCGACCTCCGGAACCGACGGGCGCTTCAGGTAGGCCAGGGTCACGTGCGGCGTGTAGAGACGGCTTTCCGGCTTCAGGCCCGCCGTGCGCGCGGCGCGCTCATGGCTTTTCTGGAGCTGGCGCAGGGCGGCGCTCTCGTCCACCCCCGCCCAGACGGCGTGGATGTCGACGCTCTCGCCGAAGTGACCCGCACCGGCCAGCGACAGATCAAACGCGGGCGCGGTGATCTCCGACAGCGCCTCATCCAGATCGGCGGCGACATCCTCGGCGACATCGCCGACGAAGCGCAGGGTGATGTGAAACGCCTCCAGAGGGCGCCAGCGCGCGCCCTCTATCCCGCCCTGCCGCGGCAGCAGGCCTTGGCCGATTTCCGGCGGGATGGCGATGGCGGTGAAGAGACGGATCATCGGTGCGCTACGGGCACGGATTGGGGTGACGCAGGTGGATGGCCTCGACCGCCTTTTCCAGTTCGTCGGTCCAGGTCAGGTCGAAGGCGTCGATATTGGTCTTTAGCTGCGCCATCGAGGTGGCGCCGATGATGGTGGACGTGACGAACGGCCGCGCGTCGCAGAACTTGAGCGCCAGCTGGGCGGGATCCAGACCGTGCGCGCGCGCCAGATCGACATAGCTCCGGAACGCCTCGAGCGCGCCCGGGCCCTCATAGCGCTGCATCCGGTCGTAGAGCGCCTTGCGCGAACCTGCCGGCAGCGCGCCGTCCAGGTATTTGCCGGTTAACTGACCCTGGGCCAACGGCGAATAGGCCAGGAGTCCGACCTGCTCGCGCATCGCGATCTCGGCCAGACCGTACTCGAACGTGCGGTTTGCCAGGTGATAGGCGTTCTGGATCGACGCGATGCGGGGCAGGCCCCGCGTGTCGCTTTCCGACAGGAACCGCATCACGCCCCAGGGAAACTCGTTCGAGACCCCGACATGGCGGATATTGCCCTTCTTCACGTGGGCGTCGAGCGCCAGGAGGATGTCGCCGAAGCTCTCGAACTCCAGGCTGTAGTCCTTGAAGGTCTGGCCGCCGAACACGCGCACCCGGCGATCGGGCCAGTGCAGCTGGTAGAGATCCAGATAGTCAGTCCCGAGCCGACGAAGCGACCCCTCGACCGCCTCGTCGATCTGCGCCTTGGTCTGACGCGTGACCGTCCCGTCCTTGCGCAGCCAGGGCAGGCCGCCGAAGGCCGCGCCTTGGCCGGCCACCTTTGAGGCGAGCACGATTTCCTGCCGCTTGCCGGTCTTGCGAAGCCAGGAACCGATATAGGTTTCGGTCAGGCCCTGGGTCTCGGGCGTGGGCGGGCTGGCGTAGAGCTCCGCCGTGTCCCAGAAGTTCACCCCCCGGCTCAGCGCGTAGTCCATCTGCTCATGCGCCTCGGCCTCGGAATTCTGCGAGCCCCAGGTCATGGTTCCGAGGCAGCAGCGCGACACCGTCACGTCCGTCCGGCCGAGCTTGGCGTATTCCATGGGGGATGCCTCTTTTTGCGCAGGATCCGCGTTGTAGAGGGGTCGACGGATCTCTCGCAAGATGGACGCGGCGGCAGCGGATCTGGCCGAAATTTCGCGAACGCATACCATGAACGCATCTCACGGGGGATTGCGCGAACGGCGGGGACAACCGATATTTGGTGAGCGTCCACGGTGGACGCCTAGCTCAAGGGCTTATTCGATGAACGACTTCAACCGCGGCTATGCGCGCTCGATCCCGGCGGATCGCGCCGACATGTCGGTTGACGCCGGCCTGCGCAAATTCATGCTCGGCGTCTACAACAAAGTGGCGGCGGGTCTGGTGGTCTCGGGCGCTCTGGCCTACGCCACCTCTTCGGTCCCGGCGATCCGCGACCTGATGTTCGTGGTGCAGGGCGACCGTCTGGTCGGCGTGACCCCGCTCTATCTGGTGGTGGCCTTCGCGCCGCTGGTGCTGATGCTGGTGGCGGGCTTCGCGCTGCGTAACCCCAAGCCGCAAACGGCCGGCGCCCTCTACTGGACCATCGTCGCGCTGATCGGCGCCTCCTTGGGCTCGGTCGTCCTGCGCTATACGGGCGAATCAGTCGCCGCGACCTTCTTCGTCACCGCCACCGCCTTCGGCGGCCTCAGCCTGTTCGGCTACACCACCAAAAAGGACCTGACCGGTTTCGGCAGCTTCCTGATGATGGGCGTGATCGGCCTGGTCGTGGCGTCGCTGGTCAGCATCTTCCTGAAGAGCCCGGCGCTGATGTTCGCCATCAACGTTCTGGGCGTGTTCATCTTCGCGGGCCTGATCGCCTACGACACCCAGCGCCTGAAGATGACCTATTACGAGCTGGGCGGCGACCGCACGTCGATGGCCGTGGCCACCAACTTCGGCGCGCTGAGCCTCTACATCAACTTCATCAACCTGTTCCAATTCCTGCTGTCGTTTATGGGCGGCAACCGGGATTAGGCGAACTTCTTCATCGTCCAGCGATGACGAGAACCCCGGTGGATCCTCCGCCGGGGTTTTTCTTTGGCGGTCGAAGGTCAGTCGATGACCGCGAACCTGCCCTTCTCGAACACGCGCAAGACCTGTGAGAGCTCGTGGCCGCGCTTGAGGATCTGACCGCCCTGGCCATAGACCGCCCAGGCGCCCTGCTTGCGCGCCAGGGCCGGACGCTTCTCCACCCGATAGAGCGGCGCCTCGGCCGCGTGGCGGAAGATCGAAAACACAGCGCTCTCCGAGAGCCCGGCGATGCCGTAGTCACGCCATTCGCCGGCGGCCACCATGCGTCCATAAAGGCGCATCAGTTGGTCGAGCTCTCGACGCTCAAAGAACACGACGCCGCCAACGGGCGCGGATGAGGACTCCAGGGCCATCCGGCGAATCTAGCCCGAAATCCCCGGATTGGAACCGTCCGTGTCGGCACGGTCACGTCCGTCCAGAATGACACGCGTCGGACACGGTGCGCCCCGATATGACCTTATTTCGGTCCATCGCCCGCCTGTTTGCGCCGCGATAACAACAGTGTCGGCTGATCGGACATCCTGCGCTCCAGGATCCTGAACAGCCCCCCCAGCCCCCCGGATCGCGGGCCGGTCAGCCGACGAACCTATATCCCCCTCCCCTGAAATGAGCCCGCGCGGACCTCCCCCCACCGCGCGGGCTTTTCGCGTGTCGGGCTGACCGGCGCCGCGCTCGCGCGCCGCGAAACGACCTTTATTTGGTCGATCCCTCGCCTGTTTAAGCCGCCATAACGGAGCTGTCGAAGGCAGCCGGACCGGGTCCTGACCAGCCCCCCCAGCCCTCCCGGTCACCAAGCGGTCGCCATCGACACCCGTAAGGACCCGCGCGGCTCGTCCCCTCCAGCCGCGCGGGTTTCCCTTGTCGAGAGTATCAGTGAAGAAGAGGTCGCGGGCTCAGCGCTCAGCGCGCCGCGCGTCGATGGCGGGCGTTTGCGCCACGCCCAGGATGCGACCGCCTTTGGCGCCCTGCACGATCACCACCGTCACCAGGTCGGCGTCGGTCGCGGTCGGCAGGCGATAGAGCCTCGGCTTGCCGGCCCAGGGGCCAAGCTTGACCAACTCTCGCACGACGTTGCGGTGAACCAGGGTCTGGCCCTTGTTGTCGCCGCGCTTGATGGCGATGTCCTGCTCGCGCGGGTCGTAGCGGACCAGCCAGACCTCGCCGCCGCCGCGCGGGGCCGGGCCCGAGCCCACCGCCACCCGGGTCTTGCCGATGAACTGCATGTCCGGCGGATTCAGGCGGGCGCGCGCGGCGCTCTTGACCAGATCCTCGACCGCCTCAGCCTTGGCGCCCGACGCCTGCACCCGGCCGGCCACCACTACCTGCGGCGTCGGCACGTCGCGCAGGGCGAACTTCTTGGCGTAGGCGCGCTGGCGCTCGGCGAAGACCGGCTTGGCGAAAGTGTCCTTCCAGCCCAGATAGTCCCAGTAGTCGACTGAATAGGTCAGGGCCAGCACACCGTCCTGCTCGGCCAGCTCGGCGGCGACCCGGTTGGCCTTGCCGCACGAGGAACAGCCTTGAGCCGTGAAGAGCTCGACCACCACGGGCGGCTTCTGGGCCCACGCGGCGCCCCCCGATGACAGGGTGGCGACAACGCCGGACAGAACCAGGCTGAACAGGGGAAGGGCGGCCTTACGCATTGGGCGCACTTAAGCCAAGAACGCCCCGGATGGCCGTTCACGAGGCCGTGAATAGGGTCGTCATCTGGGAAGAAAACGACTCGACATCGTTGTGAGATCGCGTCGCACACGAAAACGGCCGGCCCCGCGAGGGACCGGCCGCCTTTTTTCGAGTCGCTGAACGCGCGGCTTAGTCGGCCTTGGCCAGGTTGCGCAGCACGTAGTTCAGCACGCCGCCGTTCTTGAAGTACTCAAGCTCGGTCGGGGTGTCGATGCGGCAGCGGACCGGGAAGCGGGCGATGCGGCCGTCGGTTGGGCGGTAGAGCTCGACGATCAGCTGCTTGCGCGGCGCCAGGTCCGTAAGGCCACGGATCGAGACGATCTCCTCGCCCGTCAGCTCCAGCTTCTGCCAGCCGTCCTGGACGAACTGCAGCGGCAGCACGCCCATGCCGACCAGGTTCGAGCGGTGGATACGCTCGAAGCTCTCGCAGATCACCGCGCGGACGCCGAGGAGCTTGGTGCCCTTGGCGGCCCAGTCACGCGACGAGCCGGTGCCATATTCCTTGCCGCCGAAGACGACCGCCGGACGGCCTTCTTCCTGGTACTTCATCGCCGCGTCGTAGATCGACATCACTTCGCCAGTCGGGAAGTGCTTGGTCACGCCGCCTTCGATGTCGGGGGTGATGCGGTTGCGGATCCGGATGTTGGCGAACGTGCCGCGCATCATCACCTGGTGGTTGCCGCGACGCGCGCCGTAGCCGTTGAAGTCCACCGGCTGGACGCCGTTGTCGATCAGGAACTTGCCCGCTGGGCTCGAGGCCTTGATCGAACCGGCCGGGCTGATGTGGTCGGTGGTGATCGAGTCGCCGAAGACGGCCAGGATCCGGGCTTCCACGATGTCGGTCACCGGGGCCGGCGTCATCGACATGTTGGGGAAGTAGGGCGGGTTCTGGACGTAGGTCGAGTCGGCTTCCCAGGCGTAGGTCTGGCCGCCGGTGACGTTGATGCCCTGCCAGTTCTTGTCGCCCTTGAAGACGTCGCCGTAACGGCTGGCGAACATCTTCTCGTTGATGGCCTTGCGCTGCAGGGCGGCGATGTCTTCGTTCGAAGGCCAGATGTCCTTCAGGAAGACGTCATTGCCCTTCTTGTCCTTACCGATCGGCTGGGTGGCCAGGTCGATCTTCAGGGTGCCGGCCAGGGCGTAGGCCACCACCAGCGGCGGCGAGGCCAGGTAGTTGGCGCGCACGTCCGGGTTCACCCGGCCTTCGAAGTTGCGGTTGCCCGACAGCACCGAGCAAGCGACCAGGTCGTTGTCGTTGATCGTCTTGCTGATGGCTTCCGGCAGCGGGCCCGAATTGCCGATGCAGGTCGTGCAGCCGTAGCCCACGAGGTTGAAGCCGAGCGCATCGAGGTGCTTGGTCAGGCCGGCCTTGGCCAGGTAGTCGGTGACCACCTGCGAGCCGGGCGCCAGCGAGGTCTTCACCCAAGGCTTGGCCTTCAGACCCTTGGCGACCGCGTTCTTGGCCAGCAAGCCGGCGGCGATCAGCACCGAGGGGTTGGAGGTGTTGGTGCACGAGGTGATGGCCGCGATGACGACGTCGCCGTGGCCCACGTCGAAGTCCTCGCCTTCCACCGGAGCGCGGAAATCAGGCTGCTCGGCCTTGCCGAACTCGCCGACCAGCGACTCCTGGAACTTGTACGAGGCTTCGGCCAGCAGGACGCGGTCCTGCGGGCGCTTGGGGCCGGCCAGCGACGGCTGCACCGTCGACAGGTCGAGCTCCAGGGTGTCGGTGAAGGTCGGCTCGGCGACGCCGGGCTCCCACCACAGACCCTGCTCCTTGGCGTAGGCTTCGACCAGGGCGACGCGCTCGGCCGTGCGGCCGGTGCCCTTCAGATAAGCGATGGTGGCGGCCGAAATCGGGAAGAAGCCGCAGGTGGCGCCGTATTCCGGCGCCATGTTGGCGATCGTCGCCTGGTCTTCCAGGGTCAGGTTGGCCAGGGCGTCGCCGTAGAATTCGACGAACTTGCCGACCACGCCCTTCTTGCGCAGCATCTGGGTGACGGTGAGCACCAGGTCGGTGGCCGTCGCGCCTTCCGGCAGGGCGCCGGTCAGCTTGAAGCCGATGACTTCCGGGATCAGCATCGGGATCGGCTGGCCCAGCATCGCGGCCTCGGCCTCGATGCCGCCCACGCCCCAGCCCAGCACGGCCAGGCCGTTGACCATGGTGGTGTGGCTGTCGGTGCCGACGACGGTGTCGGGATAGGCGACCTGCTCGCCGTCGACCTCGTTGGTCCAGACGGTCTGGGCCAGATACTCCAGGTTCACCTGGTGGCAGATGCCGGTGCCAGGCGGCACGACGCGGAAATTGTTGAACGCCGACGAGCCCCAGCGCAGGAAGCGGTAACGCTCGATGTTGCGCTCGTACTCGCGCTTGACGTTGGCGTCATAGGCCTTGGCGTCGCCGAAATTGTCGACCATCACCGAGTGGTCGATCACTAGGTCGACCGGGTTCAGCGGGTTGATCTTGGCCGGGTTGGCGCCCAGGGCGACCATGGCGTCGCGCATGGCGGCCAGGTCGACGACGGCCGGAACGCCGGTGAAGTCCTGCATAAGCACGCGCGCGGGGCGGAAGCTGATTTCGTGCTCGACCGAGCCCTTGTTGTTGACCCAGGCGGCGACCGCCTTGAGGTCGTCTTCATTGACCGAGACGCCGTCCTCGTTCCGCAGGAGGTTCTCGAGCAGCACCTTCATCGAGACCGGCAGCGAAGAAACGTCGGCAAGACCGGCTTCCTCGGCGGCGCGAAGGCTGTAATAGACGTAAGACTGTTTGCCGACCTTGAGCTCGCGGCGGGCTTTGAGGCTGTCCACAGACGCCATTTTCAAGGATCCTTCTCTGTCCACGGCCGCCCGAAAACCACTCCCGGAATCACGCGCAGATCGGAAGGGACACACAGGTTCCGCCTCCGCGCCGCGTACCACCCTGAACGACTGGAGGGGGGCGACCGGCCGCTTCTTAGCGCCGCCGTCGAGCAACGTCCATGTCACGAGCGGGGTCTTGGCGTGTTGAGAGTTGTTCTCATTAAGGATCTGGCGATCTCGCGCGGCGAGAGAACGCTGTTTTCGCAACTGGATCTGACACTTCGCGCCGGTGAGGCCGCCACGCTGGTGGGACGAAATGGCGCGGGCAAGACCAGCCTTTTGCGCGCTGTCGCCGGCCTTTTGCGGCCAGCCGCCGGCTCGATCGCCTTCGAGGACGCGAACGGCGCCGTCGAGGCCGACATGGCGCGCGCGGACCAACTGCACATGCTGGGACACCAGGACGGTCTCAAATCGAGTCGCACGGCCTGGGAAGAACTGCGCTTCCAGACCCTGTGGACCGGCGGGACCGAGGAGAGCGCCCGCGCCGCCGCCCAGCGATTCGACCTGCGCCGCCTGCTGGACCTGGAGGTCCGCCGCCTCTCGGCCGGCCAGCGCCGCCGCCTGGCCCTGGCGCGCCTGGCCGCCAGCCCGCGGTCGCTTTGGCTGCTGGACGAGCCGATGGCCCCGCTGGACGCTGGTCAGCGCGCGGCTTTCGGCGCGGTGATGGCCGAGCACATCGCCGGCGGCGGCATGATCCTGGCCTCGGTCCACGACCCCCTGCCCATCCCGGCCCGCAGTGTGGAGGTGGGCGCATGAGGGCGTTCGGAATCCTGTTGCGGCGGGAACTGGCCCTGGCCTGGGGCAAGGGAGGCGGACCGCTGCTCGCCCTGACCTTCTACGCCTGCGTCGTCGTGCTGCTGCCGATGGCGTCAGGCCGCGCGCCCGAACGCCTGGCCGCCATCGCGCCAGGCATCGCCTGGCTGGCCCTGGCCCTGGCGGCGCTGCTGTCTCTGGAGCGCCTTTTCGAGCGCGACTACGAAGATGGAACGCTCGACCTTCTGGCCATGGGCCCCGCGCCGCTGGAGGCAGTGGCGGTGGCCAAGTGCCTGGCCCAATGGCTCGCCACTGGCGCGCCGCTGGCGCTGGCCGCCCCGGTCGCGGCGCTGATGCTGGGCGCGGACCTGAAGGTCATGCCGCTTCTGGTGCTCTGCGCCCTGGCCGGAGGACTAGCCTTCGCCTTCCTGGGCGGCCTGGGCGCAGCCCTGGCCCTGGGCAGCAAGCGCGGCGGCCTGCTGGTCGCGGTGATCGTGCTGCCGCTGTTCGCCCCGCCTGTGATCTTCGGCGCCGGCGCTCTGGACGGCTATGCGGCCGGCCTGCCCTGGACCGGCGGCCTTCTCTTCCTGCTGGCCTACAGCGCCGGGGCGGTGGCGCTGACCCCGCTGGCTATGGGCGCGGCCTGCCGCAACGCCCTGGATTAGGGGGTCGGCGCGACGGTGGCCTGGAGGTCTCCGGGTTTGGCCTGGCGCTCGCCCAGAACCACCGCGAAGCTGCCGCCGATGATCAGCAGGCCTCCGGCGAACAGAGCCGCCGTCAGGTGGTCGCCGAACAGCAGGACGCCGCAGGCCGCACCCATCAGCGGCTCTATATTGATGAACACGCCGGCGCTGGCCGCCCCGACCTGCGCCGCGCCGTACTGCCAGGCCGCCGTGGCCAACAGGGTGGCCAGGACGCCCTGGGCGATGATCGCGCTCCATGCGGGCGCGCTGAGCGCCAGCTTCGGCGGACCGTGCATGACCAGGGCGATCGGCAGCACCACCAGCGCGGCGACGATGATCGACACCGCCGGAATGGCCATCGGGTTGGGCGCGGGCGGCGCACGGCGCAGCACCAGAAGCCAGGTCAGGAAGAGGAACAGCGCGGCGATCGACAGCGCCACGCCCAGGGGCGAGCTGGCGCCGTCGGGCTTTCCGGCGATCAGGGCCGCGCCCAGGGTGGCCGCCGCCACGCCGACCCAGGACAGGCGCGAGACCCTCTCGCCCAGCAGCCGGGCGCTGACGGCGATCAGCGCCGGCATGGCGCCGACCAGCAGCGCCGCGACCGTGACGCTGACATGGGCCAGGCCCTCGAACTGGACCATGAAGGCCACGCCGTAGAGGGCGCCGGCCAGCAGCACGACCGGCGAGCGAAACAACGCCCGCACCTCCGGACGCCGCAGAGCGAAGGGGGCGGCGGCCACGGCGGCCACCAGGAAGCGCAGCAGCACCATGTGGGCCGCGTCGGTCTCGCGCAGGATCAGCTTGCCCGTGGGAAAGCCCAGCCCCCAACTGATCCCGGCGAGGGCCAGAGCGACGAACGCGAGCGATTTCATACCAGGCTCCGACCGAAAGGTTCGCCGGGCGATCGCACGACGCGGGACGCATTTCTAGAGCCAGGCCGGGTCAGGGCGTGTCAGCTGCGGGGCCCGCCAAAGCGAACAGGGTTACGCGCAATCGGCAAACATGTAATTTTGTTCATGTTCTTGGACATTTTCGCGCCATAACCGCGTGGCCAAGCTCCAGGCTCGGATTACGATCGGGAGCTCACAACCATGCGTAAAACCTTTTCTCGCCTCGCCGTCACGGGCGCGGCTCTGTCGACCTTGATCGCCGGCGCGGCCCTCGCGCAGGTCCCGCCGCCGCCCGCCCCGCCGGCTCCCC
>VYKS01000148.1_pt1 | contig 43105 bp, 41 predicted proteins | sample 5114511 | NCBI WGS metagenome assembly VYKS01 (sample SAMN12291795, study PRJNA351875) | freshwater metagenome | isolation source: freshwater lake | place: USA: Michigan, Gull Lake | collected 2011-07-05 | reverse complement strand
GGCGGCGGCGGGGGCGGCTTCTCCGGCGGCGGCGGCTCGTTCGGCGGCGGCGGCAGTTCGGGACGGTGGTGAGATGGCCAGGCACATGACCCCCAACGATCTCGACCGCATCGCCCAAGCCGTAGCAGAGGCTGAGAAAACCACTGCGGGCGAGATCTTCTGCGTCCTGGCGCCAGAGGTTTCGGACTATCGCGAGACGCCGCTTGTCTGGGCGGCCGCCAGCGCCCTCGTCCTACCGGCTGCAGCGCTGCTGGCGGGCTTTCGTCCGGAGATGCTGACCCGCCTGTTCGGCGGCTGGAGCGTCGGCCATCACGCGGCCCAGGACGGCGCGATCCTGTCGGCGCTGTCGACCTATATCGTGCTGCAGCTGGTGGTGTTCGTCGTCGCCGCCCTGCTGGTGTCGATCCCGCCGGTCCGCCGCGCCCTGACTCCCGGCGCGCTGAAGACCGCCCGCGTCAAGCGCGCGGCCATGGAGCAGTTCCTCGGCCACGGCCTGCATGTCACCCGCGACCGTACCGGCGTGCTGATCTTCGCGGCCCTGGCCGAGCACCGGGTCGAGGTGATCGCCGACGAGGGCATCTACAAGGCCGCGCCCAACGCGGTCTGGGACGAGGTCGTCGCCGATCTGGTGGCAGGCCTCAAGCGCGGCAAGATCGCCGATGGCTTCGTCGCCGCCGTCGCCCGCACCGGCGCGATCCTCGCCGCCCACGTCCCCCCGCGCGGAGACGACCGCAACGAACTCTCCGACGGCCTGACGATCCTGCCGAGGCGGTGACGCTAAGGAAGACTGGCGGAACGCTTCGCCTCGGCGTCATCATCCCCCAAACGAAGAGGGGGAGACGCCATGTCCAACATCGACCCGACCCGCGCGCAGTTCGACGCCTTCAAGGCCCTGCCGCGCGATACGCCAATCCACATGCTGAACCTGATCCGGCTGAAGCCGCTGGCCGACTATCCGGCCGATCATCCCAATCACGGCAAGGGCATGACGGGCCTGGACGCTTATCGCGAATACGGCCGCACCTCCGGCCCGATCTTCGAAGGGTTGGGCGGGCGGCAGGTCTGGGCGGGCAGTCCCGAGGTCGTGCTGACCGGTCCCAGCGACGAGCGGTGGGACCTGGCCTTCATCGCCGAGTACCCGAATGCCGGCGCCTTCCTGGCGATGGTCACGAACCCCGAGTACCGCGAGCACGTCAAGCACCGCCAGGCGGCGGTGGAAGACTCGCGGCTGATCCGCTTTTCGCCCTTCGCGCCCGGCAAGGGTTTCGGCGAGTAACCGTTACTCGGCCGCCAACGGCTGGACATCGCCCTGCGGCGCGGCCTGGCCGCCGCGCACCAGGCGGCCCGGCAAGGCGCCGGTCGGCTCGCCGTCGCGCTGGGTGACGACGCCAGCGACGATCGTGGCGACATAGCCATCCGCGCGCTGGGTCAGGCGACGCCCGCCCGCCGGGAGGTCGTAGGCCACGCGCGGCGCTTCCAGCCTCAAGCCGTCGTAGTCGATGACATTCAGATCGGCGCGATAGCCCGGCGCGATCAGGCCCCGGTCAAGCAGCCCAACGGCCTTGGCGGTGTCGCGGGTCTGGCGGGCGATCATCGTCTCCAGCGGGATCCTTGGGCCCCGGGTCCGATCGCGTGTCCAGTGGATCAGGTTGCTGGTCGGGAAGCTGCCGTCGCAGATCATGCCGACATGCGCCCCGCCGTCGGACAAGCCCGGCACGGTGTCGCGATGGGTCAGCATGGCGAAGCTGGGCTCCAGCGAGCCGTCCGCGTAGTTCAGGAACGGATGGTACAGCATGCCTTGCCCGCCCTGCGCCAGCATGGCGTCCAGCGCGACGGCGGCCGGATCGCGCCGCTCGCGCGCGGCGATCGCGGCCACGGTCTTGTCCGCCGTCGGCTCGTAGTCGGGAGCGTCGCCGCCCATCGGAAAGAGATTGTCCCAGGCCCGCAGCGCGCTGCCGGCGAAGGGGCCCTTGGCGTCGCCGTCGTGTGCCAGTAGGCGCGCCCGGAACGCCGGATCGGACAGGGCCGCGACCTTGTCCGCCAAGGGGCGGTCCTTCAGTTCGGCGAAGACCGGGTTCTGGCTGAACGGGTTGAGCGTGAGCTCCAGGCCGAACAGCACCCCGACCGGACGGCCGCACACCTGCGCCTTCATCGGCAGGCCCGCGTCGACGGCGGCGGCGACGCCGGCGAGGAGGCCGCGCCAGCCTTCCGGGGCCTTGGGGCTCTGGACCAGGGAGAACGACAGCGGCCGTCTGGATCGCTCGACGATCCGGCGCAGCATGGCCAGCTCGGCGGGGCCGTCGATGAAGTCTGAGACCACCTGCAACACGCCCTTGCCGGCGGCCGCCAAGCCGAGCGCAATCCCCGTCAGCTCGTCCTCGCCTGCGGTCAGGGTCGGGGTCGGTTGGCCGTCGCTGGTGCGGTGATTGAGGGTGCGCGAGGTCGAGAAACCCAAGGCCCCGGCCTCGACCGCGCGCCGGGCGATCGCGGCCATGGCGGCGATGTCGGCGTCGGTCGCCGGTTCGCGGTTCGCGCCCCGCTCGCCCATCACATAGACCCGCAAGGCCGCGTGCGGCAGCTGGGCGCCGACATCTACGTCGAAGGCGCGCCCGCCCAGGAAGTCGAGATAGTCCGGAAAGCTCTCCCAGGCCCAGGGCAGCCCCTCCGTCAGCACGGGAAAGGGAATATCCTCGACGCCTTCCATCAGGCGGATCAGGCGATCGTGGTCCTCCGGGCGACATGGGGCGAAGCCGACGCCGCAATTGCCCATCACCACCGTGGTGACGCCGTGGCCGGAACTGGGACCCAGCTGGCCGCTCCAGGTCGCCTGGCCGTCATAGTGGGTATGGATATCGACGAAGCCCGGCGTGACGATGCGTCCTCGGGCGTCGATCTCCTCGGCGCCGGCGGCCAAGCCCTGACCGATTGCGACGATGACGCCGTCCCGGACGCCGACATCGGCCTGGAAGCCCGTACCGCCCGCGCCGTCGAAGACCACGCCGCCCCGCAGGACCAGATCGTAGGCGCGATCGCCCATGGCCGTCCTCCCGTCATCTTATCGTTGTTCACCAACGTGCGCCCGACGGAACCAAAGCGTCAAGAAAAAGGGCGGCCGCCGAAGCGACCGCCCTTCAAGAGGCGTTTTGTCTACCGCCTTAGAACGACTTGCGGACCGTCACGCCCATGGTGCGCGGCTGACCCACGGCGTAGCCGAGGCGGGCGCGCCCGCCGCGTTCGCGGTCGAACGACAGCAGCGCGTTCTCGTCGAACAGGTTGTTGACGTAGAACGTCATGTCGACGCCGTCCGGCATCTCCAGACCGGCGCTGAGATTGACGATCTCGTAGCTGGGCAACTGGAGATCGACGACCGTCGGGACCGTGCCTGTGGCGCCGCCGAAGGCGAGACCCGAGACGAACGAGCGCGGGTTGTTTTCCTGGTCGCTGGCCTGGGTGAAGCGGTTGCCGACGTGCTGCAGCGAAGCCTTCAGGTAGCCGTTGACGCCCGGCCGGACTTCCTTGCTGTAGGTGACATCGAACGACACCTGGAACTTCGGCACCGACGGCAGACGATTGCCGTCGCGGATGCCGCCGATCACCGCGCCCGTGCCGTCCTTCACGGTGGAGTCGAACTCAGCTTCCAGCAGGCTGCCCGACAGGCCGATGTCGAGACCGTTGGCCAAACGCGCGGTCAGCTCGGCCTCGACGCCCTTGGTGTGGGCCTTGGGCACGTTGAACACCACGCGCGACGAGCACGAGCCGGCGTCCAGGGTGGTCTGCAGGTTCTTGATGTCGGTGTAGAAGGCCGCCGCGTTCAGGGTGACGCGCCCGAACCGCGACTTCACGCCGCCTTCGTAGTTCCACAGCGTCTCGTCGTCATAGCTCTGGTAGCCGCCGAAGATCGCTTTGTCCTGCGCCGAGCACAGCGGCAGGTTCAGCGGGTCGTTCACCCCACCCAGGCGGAAACCCTTCGAGGCCTGAGCGTTGAAGGTAACCGTGTCGCTGGCCTCGTAGCTGAGCAGGAAGCGCGGCGTGAAGCCATCGGACGAGGTCTTGTCGGTGCGGTTGTCGCCGTTGGCGAACAGGCCGCCGGACTTGAACTGCCGCGTTTCACTGAAGTCGTAATAGCGGCCGCCCGCCGTCGCGGTCAGCTTGCCGGTCGTGTAGGTCAACTCGCCGAACACGGCCTTCTGCTTAATGTCGTAGGGCAGGTAGGCGTTGTAGGGCGAGTCCTTGCCAAAGCCGTTGGCGACGGCGGCCGAGGTGCCCGCGCCCAGCTTGGCGTCGGTCGCGACGTCATAGCCCGGCGTCGGCAGACGCTGGTTGTAGACGCGGTCGACCTTCGAATAGAAGCCGCCGATCACCCACTGCAGGGGGCCGTCGCCGGTCGAGGCCAGGCGAAGCTCCTGGGTGAACTGCTCCAGATCGGTGGTGTCGCGCAGGTTGGAGGGCAGCAGCACGGCGGCGGCGGGGAAGCCCAGATCCACCGAGACGCTGCCCGTCAGGGCGCTGGCGTCGCGGCTGACGGTGATGTCCCGGCTGATGAAGCTGGTGACGCTGGTCAGGGTGGCGGCGTTGAACTTGAAGTTGGCGGTCATGTCCGCCAGCAGCGTGTTGTCGGCGAAGCTCTCGTCCAGCAGCAGGTACTGCTCGCGCTCGCCCAGCTGGATCTTCGGCCGGGTGGTGGTGTTGTTGTTGGCGAATAGGTTGAAGGTTTCCTGGCGGTTGAAGCCGCCGGCGCGGATCTCCTGATAGACGATACGCGGCGTGAAGTTCACCTGCTCGTTCGGCTCGATGTAGAACGACAGGCGGCCGCCGCGACGGGTGCCGTCATTGACGTTCTTGTCGACCTTGCCGCCCTCCTTGAGGGCGTCGATGAAGCCCCCGTACTGGGTCAGATAGCCAACGGCGCGCATGGCGATCTTGTCGGAGATCGGGATGTTCACCGCGCCCTTCACATGGCCGCCGAACGCGTTGCCGCCAACCAGGTTGGCGTTGGCCTCGAACGTACCCTCCGAGACATCCAGCTTTGGCTGGTTGGTGATGTAGCGGATCGTGCCGCCCACCGAGCCCGAGCCGAACAGCGTGCCCTGCGGGCCGCGCAGGGTTTCGACGCGGTTCAGGTCGAACAGGTCGATATCGGGCGTGAACAGCGACAGCGAAATCACCGACTCGTCGAGATAGACGCCGACCTGCTCCTTGACGCCCGGCTGGTCACGGACGACCTGCCCGGCGGACACGCCGCGCACCGAGACCTGACTCTGCCCCGGGCCAAGGTTCTGGATCGTAAGGCCGGCCACGTTGCGCGACAGGTCTTCCAGCGTCACCGCGCCCGAACGCTGGATGTCCTTCTCGGTCTGGGCGTTGATCGAGAAGGGGATGTCCTGGATCGTCGCATCGCGCTTGGTCGCGGTGACGATCACTTCCTCGATGGCGTTCTGATCGGCCTGCTGCGCGGCGGCGATCGACGGCAGCGCCATAAGGCCCGCGCCCAGAAGCGTAGAAAGCGCGCTGGCGCCCAGCAGCGCGCGCGCACGACGGCGCGACGACACGATGGTCATGATTACCTCCCTAATGTTTTTCGCGTTCTTGGAGACGGGCTCCCGACGCAACGGCAGCGTTCATCTCCGCCCTGACGAAAGTCAATCTGAAACGAAGGCTTTTAGAATCAGGGCGTTAGAGGCGATCAAAACTGTGATCACAAAGCCACGCCATGACCCCGGGGCGGGGCGGCTTTCCCTTTACGCGCACGTGATCTTTCGCACCGCAACGAGACGGTCTAGGGTGGCCGCCAATTCAAACTAACGTTTAACGGGGAGTGCGCCTCTATGCGCGAAGCGGTCATTGTTTCCTACGCCCGCACCGGTCTGGCCAAGTCGGTCCGCGGCGGCTTCAACAACACCCATGGCGCGGCGATGGCCGGCCACGCGATCCAGCACGCGGTCGCTCGCGCCAAGCTGGACGGCGCGGAAGTCGAGGACGTGGTCCTGGGCTGCGGCGGCCCCGAAGGCGCCACCGGCATGAACGTCGCGCGCAACGCGGCCATGTGGGCCGGCCTGCCGATCACCACCTCGGGCCAGACGGTCAACCGCTTCTGCTCGTCGGGCCTGCAAGCGATCGCCACGGCGGCCAACTACGTCCGCAACGACGGCGCGGAAGTCGCCATCGGCGGCGGCGTGGAGTCGATCTCCCTGGTCAACGCCAGCGGCCACATGAACCGCTACCACATCACCGAAGAAAAGCTGCTGAAGACCCATCCGGCGCTATGGATGGCGATGATCGACACCGCCGACATCGTGGCCAAGCGCTACAATGTCAGCCGCGAGTATCAGGACGAATACGCCCTGCGCAGCCAGCAACGCATCGCCGCCGCCCAGGCCGCCGGCCTGTTCGACGATGAGATCGTGCCGATGGCCACCAAGATGAAGGTGGTCAACAAGGAGACCAAGGAAGAGAGCCTGGTCGACTACGTGGTCAGCAAGGACGAGTGCAATCGCGCCGACACCACGCTGGAAGGCCTGGCCAAGCTGGAGCCGGTCAAGGGCCCGGGCAACTTCGTCACCGCCGGCAACGCCAGCCAACTGTCGGACGGCGCCGCCGCCGTGGTGGTCATGGAAGCCAAGGAAGCCGCCCGTCGCGGCCTCGAGCCGCTGGGCGCGTTCCGCGGCTTCGCCGTGGCCGGTTGTGAGCCCGACGAGATGGGCATCGGTCCGGTCTTCGCCGTGCCGCGTCTCCTGGAGCGCCACGGCCTGAAGGTCGACGACATAGACCTGTGGGAGCTGAACGAAGCCTTCGCCAGCCAGTGCCTCTACAGCCGCGACCGCCTGGGCATCGATCCGGAGAAGTACAACGTCAACGGCGGCTCGATCGCCATCGGCCACCCCTTCGGCATGACCGGCGCCCGCTGCGCCGGCCACCTCCTGCTGGAAGGCAAGCGCCGCAAGGCCAAGCTGGGCGTGGTGACCATGTGCATCGGCGGCGGCATGGGCGCCGCCGGCCTGTTCGAAATCTTCTGATTTCGATCAGGACGGATAACGGCGCCCATCCTCAAAGAGATCTGGATCGCTCAACGCGATCCAGAGCGGCGCCGCCGGCCTGTTCGAAATCTTCTGATTTCGATCAGGACGGATAACGGCGTCCATCCTCAAAGAGATCTGGATCGCTCAACGCGATCCAGAGCGGCGCCGCCGGCCTGTTCGAAATCTTCTGATTTCGGCGCGCGGACTGTTTTCCGTCCACGCCGCAGGCTCGTGAATGAAGGAGGCCGGGAACCGTCGAGGCGGTTTCCGGCCTTTCTTGTTGGATCAGGTCAAGAGCGCCGCGCGGCGAACGGCTTGAAACCAGCGCGGGCGGGGCCATCTGTGCGCCGTCGGCGTCAGCGATTGTCGCTTCACGACGCAGACCAGAGACACGACCATGGCCAGCAAGGCCTTCCTCGCCATAGCCCTCTTGATCGCCGCCGCGATCGGCTTCGCCCTGCCGACGCCGGGTGCGAGCCCCAAGCCGCAGCCGACCCAATCGTCGTTCCAGACGATCGCCGTCAACAAGGGCTAGAATCGCACAACAAAAAAGGCTCCCGGCGGGCCGGGAGCCTCTGACGGTGCGATCGCAGACGCGATCAGAATTCTTCCCAGTCCTCACGGACGGCCACCGCCGCCGAGCCTCGGCTTGGCCGCGCCACTGGCGACGGGCGGGCGACCGGCGCAGGCGCGTCGACCGGCGGGCGGTAGCTGACGCGCGGCGCGCTTTGCGCGGCGATAGCCACGCCTTCCGCAACGCGGAAGCGCGCCACCATCTCGGCCAACGATTTGGCCTCGTTCTTCAGCGAGTGCGTGGCGGCCGTGGCTTCCTCGACCATGGCGGCGTTCTGCTGAACCACTTGGTCCATCTGGTTCACGGCCGTGTTGACCTCGTTCAAGCCGGTGGCCTGCTCGCTGGCGGAGGCTGAGATCTCCTTCACCAGGGCGTCGATCGAGGCGACCTGGGCGACGATCCGATTCAGCGCCTCGCCGGTCTGGCCGACCAGATTGACCCCCGTCTCGACCTGCTGCGTCGAGGTCGAGATCAGAGTCTTGATCTCCTTGGCCGCGTCGGCCGAGCGCTGGGCCAAGGCCCGCACTTCCTGGGCGACCACCGCAAAGCCACGGCCGGCCTCGCCCGCCCTCGCGGCCTCGACGCCGGCGTTCAGCGCCAGAAGGTTGGTCTGGAAGGCGATCTCGTCGATCACCCCGATGATCTGGCTGACCTGGTTGGACGACGTCTCGATCTCGGTCATCGCCGAGACGGCCTGGCTGACGATCTGACCCGACTTCTCGGCGTCGGCGCGCGCAACGGCCACCACCTGAGAAGCTTCCTTAGCCCCCGAGGCGGTCTTGCGCACCGTCGCGGTGATCTCGTCTAGCGCCGCGGCGGTCTCCTCGAGGCTGGCGGCCTGCTGCTCTGTGCGACGCGACAGGTTGTCGGAGGCTTGAGCGATCTCGTCCGAGCCGCTGTTCACCCCGTTCGTCGCCACCCCAATCGCCTGGATCGCCTGCTGCATCCGGTCGGCGGCGGCGTTGAAATTGGTCTTCAGACTCTCGGTCTTGGGCGCGAAGGGCGTGGTGATACGGTGAGTCAGGTCACCCGACGCCAGACGATCCAGACCTTCGTTCAACGCCGAGATGGCGATGGCGTCGTGACGGGCGACCTCGGCCTTTTCGGCCTCGTTGGCGGCGCGCTCTTGGTCGGCGGCGCGCCGTTGCTCGACGGCGGCGGCCTCGATACGCACCTTCTCAGCCTCTGAATCCTTGAAGTAGGCCACGGCGGCGGCCATTTCGCCGATCTCGTCCTTGCGGCCTCGCGCCGGCACCTCGACGCTGTGGTCGCCAGAGGCCAGACGGCGCATGGCGCTGGTCATGGCCGTCACCGGCTTGGCGATGGCGCCGGTCAGCAGCAGCCCACCAGCGACGGCGATGGCGGCGGTGATCAGGATGCCGATCGCCAGGGTCAGGCTGGCCTGCGCATAGGCCTTCTTCTGAGCGGTCGCTTCAGCCGCGAGCTTTTCTTCGGCGTTCTTGGTGATCGCCTCGATGGCGTTCTCGACCGGCTCGACCGCCTTGTCGGCGACGCCGTCATTGCGCACCAGTTCGACCGCCTGGGGACGCGTGGCGGGATCGGCGCCCAGGGTTTCCCCAGGTTCGATCGCCATCTTGCGATAGTTGGCGTAGGCGGCCTCGACGGCGGCGATCCGCGCCAGGTCCTGCGGGTCGCCCGCCGCCAGGGCTCGCATGTCGTCCAACGCCTTCATGAACTTGGGCTTGTGGGCCTCTTCCAGACGCTTGACGTAATAGGGATCGCCGGACAGCAGGAAGCCGCGCAGCGAATTCTCCTGGCGGGTCAGACGGAAGGCGGCCTGGTCAGCGGCGCGGACCATTTCATAGGCGCGCTCGGTGCGATGCACCGAGTTGGTGAAGCTCACATTATTGGCATAGAGCGCCACACCCATGAGCATGATCGTGGCGAGCATAACGGCGAACACCGCCATCAGTTTGTGCGAGATCTTCAGGTCGCCAAAGGACACGGCCAGCTCCAGGTCTAGTGCGCGGCCGCCAAATCTCGGATATCGCTGATATTTTCAGCATGGCCGGATCGGCGAACCTCACCCAGACGAGTCCGCCCGAACCTGTTTCCGACCCCTTAACCGTGGCGTGGCGAGATGTCGCATATCCGACGTTTTCGCCACTTTTTTGGTCAGTGCGCCTCCTCCCAGTTGCCAGCGGCCCGCGCCTCAACCGTAAGGGGGACCGACAGGGCCACCGCCGGCTCGGCGGCCTTCTCCATGACGGTCCGGATGACGGCGCAGGCGCGTTCGGCTTCCGCCTCCGGCGCCTCGAAGACCAGTTCGTCGTGCACCTGCAGCAGCATCCGCGTCGCTAGGCCTTCGCGTTCCAGGGCGGCGGGCATGCGGATCATCGCCCGGCGCATCACGTCGGCGGCCGCGCCCTGGATCGGCGCGTTAATCGCCGCGCGCTCGGCGAACTGGCGATGCGCCGCCGACTTGGCCTCGATGTCGGGGATGTTGATCTTCCGGCCAAAGATCGTGCTGACGTAGCCGTGCTCGCGCACGAAGGCCTTGGTCGCATCCATATAGGCCTGGATACCCGGGAAGCGTTCGAAATAGGTCTTGATATAGGCCCCGGCCTCGCCTTGGCCGATACCCAGCTGGTTGGCCAGGCCGAACGCGCTGATGCCGTAGACGATGCCGAAATTGATCGCCTTGGCGCGACGACGGATCATCGGATCCATGCCCTCGATCGGCGTGTCGAACATCTCCGAGGCGGTCATGGCGTGGATGTCGAGGCCTTCCTGGAAGGCCTTCTTCAGCTGCGGGATGTCGCCGATATGGGCCAGCAGACGCAGCTCGATCTGGCTGTAGTCGGCGCTGATCAGCACGTTGCCCGGTGACGCCACGAAGGCCTTGCGGATCTTGCGGCCTTCCTCGGTGCGGACCGGGATGTTCTGCAGGTTGGGGTCGGACGAGGACAGACGCCCCGTCGTCGTCGCGGCTAGGGCGTAGGAGGTGTGGACCCGGCCCGTCGACGGCGCGATCGCCGCGATGAGGTTCTCGGTATAGGTGCCCTTGAGCTTGGAGAGCTGCCGCCAGTCCAGCAGCACGCGCGGCAGTTCATGTTCCAGGGCCAGGCTTTCGAGCACGTCGCTGTCGGTCGACCACTGGCCGGTGGCGGTCTTCTTGCCGCCCTTCATCTGCATCTCGCCGAACAGCACGTCGCCGATCTGCTTGGGGCTACCGAGGTTAAAGGGGCGACCGACCAGCTCCTGGGCGCGCGCCTCGAACTGCGCCATCCGCAGCGAGAACTCGTTGGAGAGCAGACGCAGCGCTTCGGGATCCACGCGGACGCCGTTGTTCTCCATCATCGCCAGCACGGCCGGCATCGGACGCTCCAGCGTCTCGTAGACGGTCGACAGACCCGCCCGCGCCAGTTGCGGCTTCAGGTGGTTGTAGAGCCGAAGGGTGACGTCGGCGTCCTCGGCCGCATAGGCGGTCGCCTCGGGCAGGGCCACGTGCTTGAAGCTGATCTGGCCCTTGCCGCTGCCGGCCACCTGCTTGAACGGGATCGGCTTGTGCCCGAGATGCAGCTCGGACAGCTCGTCCATGCCGTGACCGTGCAGACCCGCCTCCAGCACATAGCTGATCAGCATGGTGTCCTCGATCGGCGCGACCTGGATCCCGTACCGGGCCAGGACGGCCATGTCGTACTTGGCGTTCTGCGCCACCTTCAGCACCGCCGGGTCCTCCAGCAGCGGCTTGAGGGTGGCGATCACGTCGGCCAGCGGGATCTGCTCGATGTCGGCGGCGGCCTCGAAGGCCAGTCCGTCCGCCTTTTCGCAATGGCTGATCGGGATGTAGCACGCCTCGCCCGGCGCGATGGCCAGCGACACCCCGCAGAGGCCCGCCGTCGCCGAAGACAGGGCGTCGGTCTCGGTGTCAAAGGCGACCAGGCCCTTGGCCGTCGCCTTGGCCACCCAGGCCTTGAGGGTCTCAAGGTCGCGAACACAGACATAGGCTGCGTGGTCGATCTTCACCGGTTCGACAGGGTGAGCAGCAGCGCGGGCGGCCGCGCCCATGTACGAGACGCTGACCACCGGGGCCTTGGGCGGCGCTGCGGGGCGATCGAGCGTGCCGGGCGTCGCGGCGGCCGAGCCGTCGCCGACCCGGCGGGCCAGCGAGCGGAACTCCATCTGCTCGAGGAAAGCCGCCAGGGCCTCCTTGTCGGGCTCGCGCACTTTCAGCTCATCGAGGGGCTGGGGCAGCGGCGTGTCGCAGTCCAGCTTCACCAGGGCCCGTGACAGGCGGATCTGGTCGGCGAAGTTGATCAGGGTCTCGCGGCGCTTGGGCTGCTTGATCTCGCCCGCGCGGGCCAAGAGCGTGTCGAGGTCGCCATATTCGGTGATCAGCTGGGCGGCGGTCTTGATCCCGATGCCCGGCGCGCCCGGCACGTTGTCGACGCTGTCGCCGCACAGAGCCTGAACGTCGACGACCTTCTCAGGATAGACGCCGAATTTCTCGAACACCTGCTCGCGCTCGATGCGCACGCCCTTCATCGGGTCGTACATCGACACCCCATCGCCGACGAGCTGCATCAGGTCCTTGTCGGACGAGACGATGATCGCCTCGCCCCCGACCTCGCGGGCCTTGCAGGCGTAGGCGGCGATCAGGTCGTCGGCCTCGTAGCCCGGCAGCTCGATGGCCGGGACGCCGAAGGCCAGCGTCGCTTCGCGCACCAGCGGAAACTGCGGGATCAGGTCCTCAGGCGGGGGCGGACGGTGAGCCTTGTACTGGTCGTAGAGGGTGTTGCGGAACGTCTTTTCCGAATGGTCCCAGATCACCGCCAAGTGGGTGGGCGTGTCACCCTGCATGTCGCGTAGCAACTTCCACAGCATGTTGCAGAAGCCCTGCACCGCGCCCACCGGCAGGCCGTCGCTCTTGCGCGTCAGGGGCGGCAGGGCGTGATAGGCGCGGAACAGATAGGCCGAGCCGTCGACCAGGAAGAGCCGGACGGCCGGGCCGTCCTGGGTCAGTTCGGAAGCGTTCGGAAGCGGGGGCGCGGCGGCGTCGGTCATGGCCGGCAACATAGGGGGCGCGGCGTGCGTCGGGAACCCTCCGGCGAGCCCGCGCCCGTAACGCCTGGGGAGATCGGACGATTTGATCGCGGTGAACGCTCGTCCCCAGGGTCAGGCGCGCTCGGGATCGGTGCGCCAGACGCGCCAGCTTTCGACGGCCGAGGCCAAGCCCGCGACGATCACGGCGATCATCATGCTGTGGAAGCCCCAAGGCAGCGGCGCGAACGGCGTGGCAAGTAGGCCGACAACGCCGATCAGGGAAAACAAGCGCCCAGCCAGACGGTTGGACTTGTCCCAGGCCAGGCGGCTGCGAAGCGACCAATAGGTGCGCACGCCCACGACCGGATTAGGCTTGGCCCGACCCAGAAACGCGCCCATGCCCAGCAGCAGCAGGGCTATGCCGCCCATCATCATGCGCAGGAACGGGCCATCACCCGCGCTGCCCCCGCCGAGTTTGCCGAACGTCATCGCCGTCATCAGCAGGGCGACAAGCGCCGGCGCCGCCAGGCCGACAATGCGGCCGAGCCGGTAGGTGAACCGCTCCGCGGCCGGATCGCGGACTTGCCGCTCCATCACCGCACAGAAGATGGAGATGGCGCTCGCCACGACGCCCATGGTCGCGATAACGATAGCCATGTCCAAGCGGTCGCCCCATCGGTCGACTTGGCCTGCAGCATTGAAGTGCATTGGCAAAGGCCCCTCTGGCCCAGCGCGCCAGACCATGGCGGCCGCAGCAAGGATTCCCGCCACGGTGACAATCGTGGCCAGGTCCATCAGACCAAAGCCTGTCCCGGTTTCGCGCCTGTCGCTGTTGCTCGTCATGCCTTGTTCTCCTCAGTCTCCGGCGCGGTCGAACCTTCGCCGGTTCCCATCAGGTCCATCATGAAGGCCAGGGCCTCCTCCACCGCCGAGATCACCAGGCGATAGCGAACGGAGGCCCCCTCCTTCTCGGTCTCGACCAAGCCCGCCGCCTTCAGCGCAGCAAGATGCGCGGTGACGGTGGGCCAAGCCATGTCGAAGCGTGACGCGATGTCGCCGGACGCCAACGGACCGTCACGCAACATGGCGACCATTCGGCGGCGGGCAGAGTGTGACAGCGCCTTGAAGACCTCGTTCATAGCAGGAGTTAGTGAATTAGCTAATTGACTAAGTCAATCGAAATCGAGGTTCCTCAGATGCCGACTTGGCGGGGCGCCGGGCGAGCGCCATAAGAGCGCCCGTGTACGTCCCTCCCGAATCCCCAGAGCTCGAGCGCGCGCGCGACGTCCTGCGCCGCACGTTTGGTCACGCCGACTTCCGGGGCTTGCAGGCCGGGGTCATCCACGAGCTGCTGACCGGCCACAGCGCCATGGCGGTGCTGCCGACAGGCGGCGGCAAGAGCCTGTGCTACCAGATTCCGTCGCTGATCCGGCCGGGCCTGGGTCTGGTCATCTCGCCGCTGATCGCTCTGATGGCCGACCAGGTCCAAGGTCTGCGCCAGGCGGGCGTGGCGGCCGAGCGGTTGGACAGCAACATCTCGCTGGACGAGCGGTCCGACATCTGGCGGCGCATCGACGCCGGCGAGGTTGACCTGCTCTATCTGTCGCCCGAAGGCCTGATGCAGCCCTGGATGCTGGATCGCCTGGCGCGCACGCCGCTGGCCCTGATCGCCGTCGACGAAGCCCACTGCGTTAGCCAGTGGGGTCACGATTTCCGGCCCGAATACCGGATGCTTGGCCGGCTGGCGGAGCTGTTTCCCGACGTGCCGCGTCTGGCTGTCACCGCCACCGCCGACGCCCGCACCCGTGACGACATCCGCGCGGAGCTACGCCTTCAGGGCGCGGCCGAGTTCGTCGACAGCTTCGCCCGTCCTGAACTGGCGCTCAGCGCCGAGCGGAAGCGCGGCAAGGGCCACGATCGGGTCGTCGAACTCGTCCTGGAGCGCCCCGGCCGATCGGGCGTCATCTACGCCGGCTCGCGCGACGGGACGGAAAAGCTGGCCGAGCGGCTCAATGCGGAAGGCGTCCCGGCTCTCGCCTATCACGCGGGTCTCGACAAGGCCGTCCGCGCCCGCCGACTGGAGGACTTCCTTGAGGCCGACGCCGCAGTGATGGTCGCCACGATCGCGTTCGGCATGGGCGTCGACAAGCCCGACGTGCGCTATGTGATCCACGCCGATCCGCCGGCCGCCATCGAGGCCTACTGGCAGGAGGTCGGCCGCGCCGGACGCGACGGTCAGCCCGCCGAGGGCATCACCCTCTACGGCTCGGCCGACATGGCCTGGGCCGGTCGCCGGATCGAGACCCGCGAGGCGCCCGACGAGGTCAAGCAGGTGCAGTCGCGCAAGCTGCGCCAGTTCTACGCCATGCTGGAGGGCGTCACCTGCCGCGCCGCCGCCGTGCGTCGCTATTTCGGCGAAGAGGGCGTGGGCCGCTGCGGGGTCTGCGACATCTGCGTCTCGCCGCCGACCGGGATCGACGCCACGCAGGCCGCCCAGAAGGCGCTGTCGGCCGTGCATCGCCTGGGCGGGCGGCTGGGACGTGGCCGGGTGATCGAGCACCTGATGGGCAAGACCAAGGACGTCACCCCTCAGGAAGCGCAGCTGCCGACCTTCGGCATCGGGCGCGAGTTTAGCCAGCCGACCTGGCGCGATCTCTTCGACACCCTGATCTTCGAGGGGCTGCTCCGCGAGGATCCCAATGACGGTCGGCCGCTGGTGGGCCTGGGCGATGTTGAGGGCGTGCGGCAGGTCTATCGCAACGAGCGCAAGGTCGCGCTGCGCCAGATGGCCGACGCGCCCGACAGCGGCGGTCGCGCTGGCGGGGGCGTGCGCAAGCGTCGGGAGGGTCGCGCCCTGACGATCCCGCCCGAGAACCAATTGTTGTTCGAAGCCCTGCGGTCCTGGCGCAAGGAGCAGGCCCAACTGCAGCACGTGCCGCCCTATGTGATCTTCCACGACGCCACCCTGGCGGAGATCGCGGCGGCGCGCCCGGCCAGCCTGGCGGCGCTGGGAAAAGCGGGCGGCGTGGGCCAAGGCAAGCTCGATCGCTATGGCGAGGCGGTTTTGAAGGTGGTTCGAGAGAACTAATCGGCGCGCGGCGAGTTTCCATGGCTCTAGCCGAGGAACCTCCCCCATGACCGACATCAGCAGCTTCACCCCGTCCAACCTCAGCAACGCCGCCGACGGCGCCGCCAAGACCACCGCCGAAAAGACCAAGCGAGCCAAGGAAGCCGCCCTGGACGCCGTGAAGGCCGCTCGCGAAACCGCGACCGAAGTCGCTCAGCAGACCCGCACCTTCGCCACCGAAAAGGCCCGCGCCGGCGCGGCCTGGACGAGCGAGAAGGCCAAGGTCGCCCACCATGTCGCCGAAGACCATCCGATGGGCGTGGCGCTGGGCGCCTTCGCGATCGGCTTGGGCCTGGGCTTCCTGATCTCGCGCAACCGACACTAAGAGCCCCGCGCGTGGCGGCGGTCTTCGCCCGGGCTTAAAGACTGAGACGCTCGGCGTTCACGCCGGCTGCCCGCCAGGCGGCCAGCCGCCCGAACGCCAGCGTCAAGGCCTTGCGCCGCGCGGGCGCCAGCGGGGCCAAGGGCGCCTCGCGCACCACCGCCCCGCCAAAGCCGTCGGCCACCACGAGGCCGGGCTCTTCGGGCAGGATTCCTTCCGGGAAGCTGGGCGCGACCGCGAAATAGAACGCGTCGCAGAAAGGTGCGTACTCGCCCCACTTCCGATCGACACGGAAGTCATCCAGCCCCGACTTCACCTCGACGATCAACACGTCGCCCTTGGGTCCAAGAGCCATGAGGTCAGCGCGTCGCCCGTTGGGCAAGGTCACCTCGGCGAGGGGCGCATAGCCCAGGTCGACAAGCAGCCGCGCCGCGCCGCGCGTCACAGCCAGCGTGGTTTCGGGGCGGGAAGTCGCCAGTTCGATGATCACGTCCATCGCGCGCGATCATGTTCCAGCTTTGTTCGCGGATCAAGTCGCCGCTCGGCCAAGCGGCGCCTAAGCGTCCGCCATCTGGCGTTTCAAGCGCCCTCCCCCTAAAGACGGGCTATGTCCGGCCCCCGCGCTCCCATCCTGCCCTATGCGGCGCTCCTGGCCGCCATCATCACGCTTTGTGTGGGGACCTCGTTCGCCAAGACCCTGTTCCCGCTGGTCGGCGCCCAGGGCGTCACCGCCTATCGCGTCGGCTTTTCGGCCCTGATCCTGCTGGTCGTCTGGCGGCCCTGGCGCCACCCGATTTCCGGCGCCGATCTGGGCAAGGTGGCGATGTACGGCGCGGTGATGGGCGCGATGAACCTGTGCTTCTACATGGCCATTCGCACCATTCCGCTGGGCTTGGCCATCGCCATCGAGTTCATCGGACCTCTGGTCCTGGCGATCGCGTATTCGCGTCGCCTGATTCACCTTGTCTGGATCGCCCTCGCGGTCCTGGGGCTCGGCCTGCTGCTGCCGATCAATCCCGGCGCCAAGCCGCTCGATCCCGTGGGCGTCGCTTATGCCTGCGCCGCAGCGGTGATGTGGGCGCTTTACATCATCCTCGGCAAGCGGACGGGACATCTGCACGCCGGACGCTCGGTGGCGCTCGGCATGACCACCGCCGCCCTGATCGTTGCGCCCGTTGGCCTGGCCTCAGCCGGGGCGACGCTGTTTGACCCGAAGATCGCCGCCCTTGGGCTCGTGGTGGCGGTGCTGTCGAGCGCCATCCCCTATTCACTGGAGATGATCGCCCTGCGCGGCATCCCCAAGCGCAGTTTCGGCGTCCTGCTCAGCCTGGAGCCCGCGGCCGGGGCCCTGGCGGGGCTGGCGATCCTGCACGAGCGGCTGGTCCTGACCCAGTGGCTGGCGATCGCCGCCATCGTCGCGGCCTCGGCCGGAACGATCCTCACCACGCCCGCCGAGGCGGTCAGCGAAGACGTTCCCTAAAGCTCAGCGCTGTCCGCCGCGCGCAACGAACCAGCCATTGCGGAAGCTCTGGTCCGCCTTGCCATAGAGGAAGGGAGAACCGTCGGGCTGGGTGAACGCGCCGCCCGCAGCGACCAGCACCGCATGGCCGGCGGCCGTATCCCACTCCGAGGTCGGGCCGTGACGCGGATAGATGTCGGCCGAGCCCTCGGCGATCCGGCACATCTTGATCGAGCTGTCCATCGGCGTGCGCAGGTCAAAGCCGTACTCGGCCGCCAGCTCCGTCGCCTTCTCCTCACGCATCGTGTGGCTGATCAGGCCGAGCGCCTGGCCGGTCGGCCAGGGCCTGACATGGATCGGCGTCTCGGCCGCGTCCGGACCGGCGCGCTTGGCCGCGCCTTCGGCCGTGGTGAACCACACTTCTCCGGTGGCCGGCGCACAGACCGCGCCCGCGACCGGAACGCCATGCTCGATCAGGCCGATATTGACCGTGAAGTTCGGATCGCCGCGGACGAAGGCCTTGGTGCCGTCCACGGGGTCGACCAGAAAGAAGCGCGGACCGATCGCCTCGGGCGTGCCGAACTCGCTGGCGTCTTCCTCCGAGATCACCGGGATATCGGGATAGAGCGTCGCTAGGCGTTCCAGAATCAGGCGCTCACCGGCGCGGTCGGCCTCGGTCACCGGGCTCTCGTCGGCTTTCTGGGCGACGGCCAGCTCCGTCCGCCAGAACGGCAGGATCACCACCGCCGCCTCCTCGGTGATCTTGGCCAGCACGCGGCCCCAGTCCGCCAGATCCTGAACCGTCGGCTTGTCGTCGCTCATGCCTGCCCCCGAGGGTCGTCGCCGACAAAGACCAGACGCACCCGCGTGGCGTCGATGGTCTGCTTGCCGGCCTCTTCGAAATTCACCGTGACGCGATGTCCGATCACGGACTGCACCTGCCCTAGGCCCCAGTCGGGCTGGCCAGGATGGCGCACGAGCACGCCGGGCTCTAGGAACGGATCGATCACGGCCGCTTCCATAGGGCCTGTCCGCGCGCGATGAAATGCGCGACCGGCCAAACGGGCGCGTTATTTTCTCGAAACGGTGATAGTCGCGCGGCGCCGGCGCGTGGTTTGCGAAAGGCTCAAATCACGGCAAAGTCCGCCGCCATGACCGAGACTGTCACCGAGACCACCGCCCCCGCGTCGCCCGAACTGGATGTCCAGGGCCCCGACTTCGCCGCCATGCTGGCCGCGCGCCTGTGTCACGACTTCATCAGTCCGGCCAGCGCCATCGTCTCGGGCCTCGACCTGTTGGACGACCCTTCAGCCCAGGACATGCGCGACGACGCCATGAACCTGATCGCCTCGTCGGCCCGCAAGCTGGCGGACCTGCTGCAGTTCACGCGGGTGGCGTTCGGCGCCTCGGCTTCGGCGGAAAACTTCGACTCACGCGAGCTCGAGAAGCTGGCGCAAGGCGTCTTCGCCCATGTCCGCCCCACCCTGGAGTGGCAGATCGAGCCGCAGGCGATGAACAAGCCCTCGTCGCGCGCAGTGCTGAACATCGCCCAGATCGCCGCCAGCGCCCTGCCGGCCGGCGGCGTCGCCACCGTCAAGGGCGTGGCCGCCGACGGTCGCTTCTCGATCATCGCCGACGCCAAGGGGCCGCGCGCGCGGCTGCGCCCCGAAGTCCTGGCCGGCCTCAAGGGCGAGCCCCTGGCCGAGGGTCTGGGCGGTCCGTGGGTGCAGGCCGCCTATCTGAACGCGCTGGTGCGGGCGGCCGGCGGTCAGATCGCCGTCGAGATCGCCGAGGAGCGCGCCTCGATCGCCGCCTGGGTTCCCGCCTAGCTCACAAGATCGCGCGCCCGATCCGGGTTTTAGCAAACCGCTCCTTAACCAGCGGCTGCGCATGGTGCCCGCCTGGATTGGAGCGCGCCGTGAAGACCTGTCTGGTGGTCGACGACAGCCGGGTGATCCGTAAGGTCGCCCGCCGAGTCCTTGAGGACATCGGCTTCGAGATCGCCGAGGCCGCCGATGGCATGGAGGCCCTGGCGTGGTGCCGCGCGGCCATGCCCGACGCGGTGCTGCTCGACTGGAACATGCCGGTCATGAACGGCATCGACTTTCTGCGCCAGCTGCGAGCCGAGCCGGGCGGCGCGGCGCCCAAGGTCATATTCTGCACGGTCGAGAACAGCCCCGACCACATCCGCGCGGCCCTGGAGGCGGGCGCGGACGAGTACATCATGAAGCCTTTCGACGGCGACATCATCGAGGCGAAGTTCGCCGAGGCGGGCCTGCTGTGACGCCCGAGGACATGGACCTGCTGGCGGCCCTCGGCCGCGCCCGCGCCGGCGCGCGCATCGAGACCGAGAAGCCCTATCTGATCGAGAGCCGCCTGGCGCCCCTGGCGCGACGGGAGAGCTATGACTCGATCGACGCGCTGATCGCGGCGTTGCGGAGCAAGCGTGAGGAGCGCTTGATCTGGGCGGTCGTCGAAGCGCTTTGCCGCAGCGAAACCCGGTTCTTCCGCGGGCGCGAGACCTTCGCCCAGCTTCGCGACCAGGTCCTGCCCGCGCTATCGCAACGCCGTCGCGAGACGCCGATCAGGATCTGGAGCGCGGCCTGCGCGACCGGGCAGGAAGTCTATTCGATGGCCATCGCCGCCGCCGAGGCCCAAGGCCTGGTTCCGGGCGCGCGCTTCGAATTCTTCGGCTCGGACCTCTCCGAACGCAGCCTCGAGAAGGCGCAGGCCGGCATCTACACCCAGTTCGAGGTCCAGCGCGGCCTGCCGATCCGACTGCTGCTCAAGTATTTCGAGAACCAGGACGACACCTGGGTGATCTCGCCCCGGATCCGCCAGATGGTGCGCTGGAAGCGGATCAACCTGCTGGCTGATCTGTCAGCCATGGGGCGGTTCGATGTGATCCTGCTGCGCAACGTTCTGGGCGGCATGGAGGCCTCGCTGCGCGGCAAGGTGGCCCGTGCGTTGGCGGCGCTGCTGCCCGAGGACGGCGTCCTGGTGCTGGACCCCGAGGACGACGCCTCGGAGATCGACGAACTGCTGACCCCGGCGCCCGGCGGTCGCGGCATCTATCTGCGTGACCCGTCCATTCGGGCGGCGGCCGCCGCATAGGCTCTTCCCGGCGCGCGCGCCAGCCAGGCGCCGCCCACGAGGCCGCCCAAGGCTTCACGCAGTTTCGCCGGTCGGCCAGCGGCCCCGGGCGTCAGCGCCGCGAGCGCCGGCGCCAGTTTGCGAAACAGGATGGGCGGGGCCTCCGGGCCGATGATAGCCTGCCGCAGGTCCATCAGATCGACCACGGTCCGCACAGCCTTGCGCCACGCCACCGGCGGATGGCTGCCGTGGGGCGGCGGGGCGCGGCAGTCGGAGAAGTCCGGGCGGAATCCGCAGCCCGCCTCGATCGTCGCCTCGACCTCGCGGGCGTAGGCCTGGTCGCGGGCCAGGCGGTCGACATCGACGATCAGATCGGCGTGCGGCAGCGCCTTGAGGTAGGACCGCAGCCACACCGCCAGGAACGCCTCGAAGGAAATGCTGGCGGGCGCGCGCTTGAGCCGGGCGCGGACCGCCGCGATCCGGTCGGCCAAGGGCGCGCCGCCCTCGAACCCGGCGCCCAGGATCGCGCGGGAGACATCCTCGCAGCCGGCCATTTCCGACAGCAGGACATAGTGACAGAGCTCGAAATAGGTCGGACGCGGACGGCGGCGCAGCGAATAGAACGACAGCCACTGCTGAACCGGGTCGCGGATCAGCACGATGTGGAACCCGCCAAAGCGTCGCTTGAGCCAACCCGCGCGGCCCAGGGTTCGGCAGCAGGCCAGCACCGGAATCTCGTTCCGTTCCCGCGCAGCGGCCACCAGGCCCGCGACATAGACCTGCTGTTCAAGATCGCTGGCGCCGGGCTCGATCCAGAAGCGGTCCAGGGCGAAACCCGGATCGAAGCCTCGCACGCCGCCGGAGGGATCAAGAACAACCTCGAACTCTCGCAAGTAGGGCGTGTCCCCGCCCGGATGGCGCAGGCCGCTATTGCTTGGGGTTTCCGCGCGGATCGTGGCGGCGGTGACGCGCGCCAACTGCTCGTGCCAGGGCTCGTAATACGCCCGCACCCCGGCCAGCGCGCGGAAGCGATGCCAGACATAAGTGCTGGAGCAGCGCCAGCCGCTGTGGATGAAGACGGTAATGTCGTCGGACGTGGGCAAGCCGTTGAAATCCCCAGAATGGGGAAGCTTCGCCTTACATCTTTTCAACCCTATATCGTGATCGCCACCCAAGATTGCATCGACGACACGTAAGGTCACATCTGGACACAAAAAAGGGCTCGCCGATGTCCGGCGAGCCCTTCTTGGAAGGCGCAGCGCTAAGCCTAGTTGCTCTTCACGTCGCGCGCCGTGTCCGTCACGGCCTTGCCGGCCGACGAGACGTCCTTTCCGGCGCCTTCGACGGTGTTGCAGGCCGCCACCGAAAGCGAAGCGGCCAGGGCGGCGAGGATCACCAGTTTACGCATGCTATTCTCCGCTGTTCGTCCGGGCCGCAGGCCGCAGGACGTATGAACCGTTGCCCATGCAGAACGCCAGCGGCGAAGCTCGGTTCCGCCTCAGACCACCGCGTTCACCGCCTGTGGGGTCGGAAAGGTCAGGCGGACGGTGAGGCCGCGCGACTCACGGGTTTCGAACGCCACCGCGCCGCGCAGCTGGCGGGCGAAGGCGGTCATGAGCGTGCGTCCCACCCCGCCGCCGAGGCTGTCGGCCGCGCCCGGGCCGTCGTCGCTGATCGACAGCTCGGCCTCGTCGCCGCGAACGTGGAAGCCCACGACCAGCGTCCCGCCCCCAGGCCCGAAGGCGTGCTTCTGGGCGTTGGTGATGGCCTCGACGGCGAACAGCGCGATCGGCGCCAGACGGTCGGGATCGATGACCAGCGGATCGGCGTGAACCTCGGTCCGCACCAGTGCGCCCGCGCCGCCGAACCCGCCCATGTCGTTGGCCAGAAGTTGGGCGGTGAGTTCCTCGAGGAACGGCCGCAGGTCCACCCGCTTGAGGTCCGGCCCCTGGTAGAGCGCGCGGTAGATCTGCGCGAGCGCGGTGATCCGCTGGCGCGTGTCGTTCATCGCCGCCTTGGCCGCAGGATCGGCCAGCGCCCGCTGCTGCATGTTCAGCAGCGAGGTGATGATCTGGAGATTGTTCTTCACCCGGTGATGGATCTCGCGCATCAGCGCGTCCTTCTCGGCCAGGCTGTCCATCAACGAGGCGTCGCGGGTGACGATGGCGCCGGCCATGGCGTCCAGCGTGTTGGCCAGCTCGCGGATCTCCGGCGGCGCGCGCTCGGCCTGTAGCGGTCGCACCGTAAAGCGCCCCCGCGCGTAGATCGCCGCCACGCGTTGCAGGTAGACGATCCAGCGGATCACGCCCCGCTCGGCGGCGTAAAGCACCGCCCCCAGCGCCAGGGCGAAGGCCAGCAGCGGCAGCAGCAGGCGGGAGATCGGATTAATCGAAGCCCATGACAGCAAGCCGGGCGACGGCGCCGACAGGATCACGAACACCTTGTCGTCGACGAGCGGCGCGGCCGAATAGTTGCGGTGACGCCCCGCCAGATCCTCGCCGCTCCACAGCACCGACTTGTCACGCGCGGCGATGTCCCTCCAGCCACGGTCCGGCTCGCCGAACGCCCGGGGGTTGGTGGTTGCGAAGACGCGGCCGTTGGAATCGGCCAGGGCCACCTCCGCGCCGTTGGGCATGAACCGGCTCGTGGTCTGCAGCTTGAGCTCGCGCAAGGTCAGCACGGCGGCCATCGCGCCGTCGAACCGGTCGGGACCTCCCGCCCGAACCGCTGCCAGGACCGACGGCTCGTCGGCGTAGACGGCGCCCGGCGCAGCGGCGACGATCATGTCCTCCCCGCTGCGCAGCGCCTGGAACCAGGGTCGTGCGCCGCGCTGGGTGTCGTAGGGCGTGGTCGCGGCCGCGCAGGCCACCCGTCCGCGCGCGTCGAAGCGGATCAGGTTGGCGTAGCCGGGTAGGCGGGCGCGAACATCGGCCAGCCGCTGGGCGCACTCCAGACCCACCGAGCCCGGACCCAAGGTCTGCAGGAGCACCCCGGCCGCCTCTATGCGGGCGCGGGCGATCGTGGCGCTGTGACCCGCCGCCAGCTCCAGGCTCTGACGACGCGCGTCGGCCTCGGCGCGGAAGGCGAAGATCGACTGCAGCCCGCCCAGGATGAGGACAGGCAACAGCGCCACGCAAAGCGCGAGGGCCAGACGCACACGGATGGAATTGGCGGCGCGCGCGGCGCGGCCGGAAAGGGCGTTCACCGCGGCGAGCTCAATCGCTCCGCGTCGGCCAGGATCGCTCGCATCGCATCCCCCGCCGCCGCCCCGTCGCGGTCATAGGCTCCCGTCTCGAGGATCGCCTGCAACGCCCGGCGCGCCCGGCTGACCCGGCTCTTCACCGTGCCGACCGCGCAGTTACAGATCTCGGCGGCTTCCTCGTAGGCAAACCCGCCCGCGCCCACCAGAATCAGCGCTTCGCGCTGCTCGGGCGGCAGCATGGTCAGGCCTTGACGCAGCTCATCCAGCGCCACCGGCGCCTCGGGGTCGTCCACCGCCACCAAGGTGCGTTCGGCCGCCTCCTGGTCGAGCTGGCTCTGGCGCCAGCTGCGGCGCTTTTCCGAGTAGAATTGGTTGCGAAGGATCATGAAGGTCCAGGCCTTCATGTTCGTGCCCATCTGGAAACTGCCGCGGGCGTCCCACGCCTTCATCATGGCGTCCTGCGCCAGATCGTCGGCGGCGGTGGGGTCGCCGGTCAAGGTGCGCGCGAAGGCCCGGAGATGCGGGATCAGGGTGACGAGCTCGCGCTTGAACGCATTGTCCCGCACCGGGTCGGGCGCCGAACGCCCAACATACGGTTGGTCGGCGCTCATTTTTCGCCCGCCGGCGGCTCGGCCTTGCGCAGGATGTCGAGAAACTCGTCGGGCACCGGCTCGTTGACGACTTCGTCGAACATCTGGCGCAGGCGAACTCCGATCGCCTGCTGGCGAAGTCGCGCTTCGTCAAGCGCCGCAGCGCTCTTGCGTTTGTCTTCCATGGGTACGTGTTCGATCATGTCCTCGACGCCGAAGCTTATCGGCGCCCGCCCCCTTTGGCCGGATGTCTTTCCGCCAGACGACAACGTGGTTTTCCGTACCCGGTTCCATAAGCTTGGGCATAAGATGGCAAAAATCCGCGCGCGGCGGAACCGTCCAGTTGAGGGGGCGTTATCGACCTTCGACGGAACGGCGTAGCTTCACCGTTCGTTGGTAGGTTTTTGAAGACATCGAATCGGGAGGGGTCATGAGTCTTCTTGCTCGTCTGGCGCCGCATTTGCCTTACATCCGCCGCTACGCTCGCGCCTTGACCGGCGATCAGACAACGGGCGACCATTATGTCCGCGTCGCGCTGGAGGCCCTGGCGGCCGGCGAGCTGTCGCTTGACGCCGATCTATCGCCGCGCGTGGCGCTGTATCGGGTTTTCCATGCCATCTGGCTGAGCTCCGGCGCCCAGCTTGAAGCGCGTCGCGACGAGGCCTCGCTGACCGGCGACGACGCCGCCCAGCGCCTGATGCGCATCGCGCCGCGCTCGCGCCAGGCGTTCCTGCTGACGGCCCTGGAAGGGTTCACCCCCACCGAGGCCGCCCAGATCCTGGACTGCGACTTCGGCGAGGTGGAACGCCTGATCGCCGACGCCCAGGCCGAGATCGACGCCGAACTGGCGACCGAGGTGCTGATCATCGAGGACGAGCCGGTCATCGCCGCCGACATCGAGGCCCTGGTGCGCGAACTGGGCCACGAGGTCACCGACATCGCCGCCACGCGGGGTGAAGCCCTGGAGGCGGTCGCCCGCCGCACGCCCGGCCTCGTCCTGGCCGACATCCAGCTGGCCGACGGTTCGTCGGGCATCGACGCGGTCAAGGACATCCTGGGCCGGATGGACGTGCCGGTGATCTTCATCACCGCCTTCCCCGAACGCCTGCTAACCGGCGAGCGACCGGAGCCGACCTTCCTGATCACCAAACCGTTCCAGCCGGAGACGGTGAAGGCGGCGATCGGTCAGGCGCTGTTCTTCCATCCGCGCCGCACCCGCAAGGCGGCCTGAGGGTCTTAGACCGCTTGTTCAATGGAAACGGCCTCCCGCAGGGGAGGCCGTTTTTCTTTGGGGGCCTCGGCAAGTCCGATCAGCGCGGCGGCTGCTTTGTCGGACGCAGCATGCCGACGTCATAGCCCAACGCCTTGGCGCGCGCGGTCAGCGCCGTCCGGTCCGCGTCCGATGGCGGTTGGCGCGACAGCAGCCACAGATAGCGGCCAGACCCTTCGCCGACGATCGCCCAACTGTAGTCGTCGGCATGGTCCATGATCCAATAGTCGCCGAAGAACGGACCAAAGAAGCTGACCTTCAGCTTGGCGTTGGTCGTGGTGTCGACGACCTTGGCCTTGCCCTCGGCGGTCCGGACCGGCCCGTCGACCGCATCCTGGCGGCACGTGTTGAGCACGCGGATCAGCCCGTCGGGACGCTTGGAATACTCGGCGGTGACACCCTCGCAACCCTTCTGGAAGCGCATGTCGTAGCGGGCCACCTCGTACCACTTGCCCAGATAGCGATCGAGCTCGACCGACTTGGCCGGCTGCGGCGGATTGGGGTTGCCCACCGGCCCCGACGCGCACGCGCCCAGGGTCGTGGCCAGCGAAAGAGCGAGGGACAGGGCGAGCAGCGACGTGCGCATGGAACCTCCAGGAAACCTAGCCTGCCGGTACGCGCGGAGAGCTCCGGCGGATGTCGGCGGCTGACGCATCGTGCGGAAAAGTGGAAACCGGCTTTCCGCAAAACGATGCGAAACAAAAGAGTCGGTCCAAAACGACAACCGCCCCGCCGGAGTTCCGGCGGGGCGGCGCGACGTCGAGAGGTGTGGGCGCTCTTACTCGGCCGCGATGCTGACCGGCGCGACCGGCCGATCCTTGAAGTTGATGGCTTGCAGATAGCGAATGCCTTCTTCGGCAATATCGTCGCCAACCATGCGCTCGCCCTCGCTCTTCAGCTCGGCCAGGTCGACATACATGGCGTAGAAGGCCTTGGTGCGGTCAGTGATGATGCCGGCGTTCAGCAAGGTCTTGACCAGCACCCGGAAGATGTTGGTCTGCTCCTTCATGTTCTCCCGACGCACGTCGTCGGTCATGATCTTCCCGTACTCCTCGACCACCTTGTCGGGATCCAGGCCAAATTCACGGTAGAGATCCAGCTGCTGGTGCGGCGAGACCAGGTTGAACAGCAGGGTCTGGAAGCAGTGCGCCGCCCAGTCCTCGATGATCGCGTGTTCCTCGGGCGACAGCTTGGGCACGGTGCGGTCAGCCCAGATCTTCCCGAACTTGTGGTGGAAGGCCTCGTCGGTCATCACCAGCTGCAGCAGCTTCTTGCCGACCGGGTCGTTGATGTTGTTGTAGAAGGTGGCGAAGGCGCCCATGGCCAGGCCCTCGACCAGCATCTGCATGCCGATGATCTTCTTGTAGACCTCGGGCGAGCCGATGATCTCGACCAGCAGGGTCTTCAGAGCCGGACCGCACTCGACCGGACGCCCCCAGCGCGCCTTGATGTACTTGGCGAAGGCCGTGACGTGGCGGGCCTCTTCGCGGGTCTGGTTTGCGGCGTACTCCTGGGCGCCCTGGTCCTTCAGCACGTGGCACAGGCTGGCCGATAGGTTCAGCGCACCCTGCTCGCCGTGCAGGATCGACGAGAAGTTCCGCAAGACCGACTGGTTGATGAACCGGACGCGCTGCTTGGGGTCCGAAAGATGGTTCGAGACGTAATCGGTCGACAGCGCGATGACCATCTCCTCGGGAACCAGCGGCTGGTTCTCCATGTCGAACGGCTCGTCGAAATCGATATAGGCCTTGTCCAGCGGATCCCAGAAGTGGTCATGGGTCGCGGAGATGATCTTGTCGAACGCGGTCGAGCGGTTGTTGTACCGGTCAAGTTCGAGCATCGACTCGAAATCGTCCGGCGCCACCGCGTCATACATGGCGTCCTTGGTGATGTTCTTGTCCGTCATGGCGGCGCTCCCTAATTCGGCCGATCGACTGGGATCTGGGATCGCCGAGGTCCGTCTTGCGCGGACCTTCGGCTATCTAAACAGTGTCAACTCAAGACTTGATCGCGGTCAAATGAAAAATGACGCCGCCGTCAGGTTCGCTTCACGAGCGTATTGGGAGGGATCATGAACCTGTTCGTTCTGACCGGCGCCGGCGTTTCGGCCGAGAGCGGCCTGGGGACCTTCCGCGACAAGGACGGCGTCTGGACTAAGTACGACCTGAACGAGGTCGCGACCCCACAAGGCTTCGCCCGCAATCCGGCCCTGGTGCGCGACTTCTACAACGCCCGTCGCGCCAACCTCGCCGAGGCCCGGCCGAACGCCGCGCATGAAGCCCTGGCGCGCCTGGAGGCGGGCCTAGCCGCACAGGGCGGGGCGCTGTTTCTCTGCACCCAGAACGTCGACGACCTGCATGAGAAGGCTGGCTGCCGGCGGGTCGTCCACATGCACGGAGAGCTGGCCGTCACGCGCTGTCATCACTGCGAGGCGACCTGGCCGGACCCGGGTCCGCTGTCGCCCGACACCGTCTGCGCGACTTGCGGACGCGACGGCGGCGCCCGAACCCACGTCGTCTGGTTCGGCGAGATCCCGCTGTTCATGGACGAGATCGAGGACGCCCTCTCGCGCGCCGACCTCTTCGTCTCGATCGGCACCTCGGGCTCGGTCTATCCCGCCGCCGGTTTCGTCAGTGAGGCGCGGGCGATGGGGATCGCGACCTGCGAGATCAATCTGGAGCCGTCGGCCAACGCCTACGTCTTCGACGAGAAGCTCTACGGCCCCGCCACCGAGGTCGTGCCGGCCTGGGTGGAGCGGCTGCTGGCCAAACTCTAGGCCAGCCGCGCCACGCCCCATTCGCACCAACCCAGAGGTCGGGGCGTCTTGGGCATGTAGCGCTGTTCGACCTCGTCCAAATGGAAGCCTGCCGCCGCGACAGCGCTCGCGACCGGACGCGTCAGGTGGCACCCGCCGGCAATCCGCTTCCACAGCGGTTCCAGGCGGCGCTGCCAACGTGAGACCTCGGCGTCGGGCGACAGGCCATGCTCGCAGAACAGGAAACGTCCATCGGGGCGCAGCACCCGCCGCGCCTCGGCCAAAACCGCTGTTGGCGACCGCACCGAGCACAGGGTGAAGGTGCACAGCACGGTGTCGAAGCTGGCGTCGGCGAACGGTAGACGCTCGGCCTCGCCGGCCTGGATGTCGACAACAAGGCCATCTGGACGCGGCGCCTGCCCGGCGATCGCCCGCAGCTCTGGCGAGGGATCAACGCCCGTCACCCGCGTGGTCTTGGCGGGGTCATAGTAGGCGAGGTTGAGGCCGCCGCCGATCCCCAGCTCCAGCACCTCGCCCTCGGCGCGCGGGGCGACACGACGTCGCTGGGCCTGGATCGCCGGCGCGCCGCAGGCGCAGCACAATAGCTTCGGCAGGATGTTTCGCTCGTACCAACTGGCCATGTTTGGTCCTCCCCGCGCAAGGAGAGCGACCCGGCGGGCCTGCGGTCAAGACACGCCGGATCAGGCGCGCCCTTCCAGCGCCGCCAGCACCGCCGGCTGCAGACGCGCCAGTTCGGCCAGCCGCTCGACCAGCGCCTCGCGGCTGTCCAGGGCCAGGCCATCGCGCAGCCGGGCCATCCGGTCCTTAACCTTACCAAGATCGGCGGCGTTGGCGGCGCTGACGACCGCCGCCTGATGCTTGCACGCGCCGAACTTCTCGAAGCCCGGGCAGGTGCAGGTCCCCTCGCCCGCCGGCGCCCACAGCTGGACGACGTAAAGATCACCGACGCTGCCGGTGACGTGGGCCGTGACCTTGTCGTCCTCGATCGACACGAGATCGACCGCGCCCGCCTCGGCCATGGCCACGCCCGTGTCGAACCAGCGCTCGTCCATGCGTTCGCGCCAGGCTTCGGTGTCGAAGAAGCTCATGCCTCGTCCTCGATGCGGTGGATGTCGTCGTCCGACAGGCCGAAATGGTGGCCGATCTCATGGATCAGCACATGGGTGATCAGATCCCCCAGGCTGACGTCGCCGCGTTCGGCCCATTCGTCCAGGATCGGCCGGCGATAGAGGAAGACCCGCGAGGGCTCCGCGCCGAAGTCCAGCACCGAGCGGCTGCTCAGATCCACGCCCTGATAGAGGCCCGTCAGCTCGAAGGCGTCCTCGATGCCCAGGCTGTCCAGGACCTCCTCGCTCGGAAAGTCGTCGACCCGGATCACCACCTCGCCGGCGAGGTGGCGGAATTCGGCGGGCAGGTCGTCGAAGGCCTGCTTGGCCAGGACGGCGAAATCGTCGAGCGATGGGGCGAGGCGATCGGACCAGGTCATCAGGCTCACATAGAGCGATTGGCGGTGATCGCCATAGGCTCGCCGCCATCTCGGACGACAGATCGTCCGTCGCAACGCAGAAAACGCGACGCAGGGCCACACCCGAGCTTGATCGCCCTCTGGTCACGGCCCGACTAATCTGGGATTCTGATTCGAAGACCCGCTGGGGTAGCGACGCGCCTGATGACTTCGTACGACCTGATCCTCGCGGCGGCGGCCGGCGCGGTGTGTCTCGCCCTTTCCGTCGCCCTGTGGTCCCACGGGCAGCGACGGAACCTGGAGGCGCGCATCGCTGCGCTCAAGACGCGCCTGATCCAGCAAGGCGGCGCCGACGACGCGCCGGCCTGGCTCGACGCCTTCGACACCACCGTGGTCGCGGTCGAGGCCGGACAAGCCGCTCTCGTCGCCGGGGGCGAAGGCCTGGCTGCGTGCGCCAGGGCGCTGGGCGCTCCCGCCGAGGTCTCGGCCGTGGTCGCGGCGCTCGGCGACGCCGATCCGAACTACGCCCAGAAGCTATCGGCCCTGTTCGAGCGGGGCGAGCCCTGCGTGTTCGAGGTGCGCGGCCCCAGCGGCCTCGTCTCGGTTGAAGGCCGCGCCGCCGGCGCGCTGGCCTGGCTGCGTCTGACGCCGATCGACCGTGCGGACTCGGGCCTGCCCACCGCCGCCCGCTTCGCCGCTTTCGTCGACAGCGTCGTCGAGCCCTGCTGGATCGCCGGCGCCGACGGCCAGGCGATCTGGGGCAACGCCGCCTTCGTACGCGCCGTGGGCGCGGGCTCAGCTCAGGGCTCGGCCCTGGCTGGCAAGAGCTTTGATCGCGGCGCCGACGCCGTGGTCGTCGAAGCCGCCAGCAAGGGCGAGCGCCGCGAGGCGCTGCGCTGGATCAATGTCGAGGGCCGTCGCCGCGCGTTCCGCCTGTCGGCCCAGCCGCTGGACGGCGGCGGGGTCGGCGTGTTCTGCGCGGACGTGACCGAGATCGAGGACGTCCGCGACGCGTTCAAGAAGCACGTCGAGGCCCATGACGAGACTCTGAACCACATCGCCGAGGCCGTGGCGATCTTCAGCCAGACGCGCCGTCTGTCGTACCACAACACCGCCTTCGCCGAGCTCTGGGGCCTGGAGCCGGCGTGGTTGGCCGACCGCCCGACCCACGGCGAGGTGCTGGATCGCCTGCGCCAGCGCCGCCGCCTGCCCGAGACCATCGACTACGCCGGCTGGAAGGCCGCCGAACTGGCGCGCTACGAGCACCTCGGTCCGCAGGCCGACGACCTGTGGGACCTGCCCGATGGTCGCACCCTGAAGGTCGTCCGCCAGCCGCACCCGCTGGGCGGCATGCTGCTGATCTATTCCGACATTACCGGCGAGCTGCGCCTGAAGGCCCAGTACAACGCCCTGATCCAGGTGCAGCAGGCGACGCTCGACAAGCTGAACGACGCCGTCGCCGTGTTCGGCTCGGACGGCCGCCTGCGCCTGCACAACGAGGCCTTCGAGACCTTCTGGAACGTCACCCCCCACGCCCTGGAAGCGGCCGGCGACTTCGAGGGCGTGGTCGAGCTTTGCGTGCCGCGCCTGCACGACCTGTCGTTCTGGCGCGAGCTCAAGGGCCGGGTCGCCGATCCCGATCCGCAGATGCGGGCCCCGACCTCGGGCGAGGTGCGGACCTCCGACAGCCGCATCGTGCTGTACCAGAGCCGGCCGCTACCCGACGGCGCGACCCTGATCGCCTTCGCCGACGTCACCGACACCCGCGACCTCCAGAGCGCCCTCGCCGACCGCTCGGCCGCCCTGGCCGAGGCCGAGCGCCTCAAGCGCGACTTCGTCGGCAACGTCTCCTACGAGCTGCGCACGCCGCTGACGACCATCATCGGCTACTCCGAACTGCTGGAGCGGGCCGACGGCATCTCCGAGCGGGGCCGCAATCACGTGGCGGCCGTGCGCGCCGCCGCCACCCAGCTGGCGCGCTCGATCGACGACGTGCTGGACATGGCCCAGATCGACGCCGGCGAGATGGCGCTGGAGATCGAGGACATTCGGGTCTCCGACCTGCTGCTGAACGCCCAGGAGCGCGCCCTGAAGGACGCTCAACTGGGCGGCGTGACCCTGGCTGTCGAGTGCGACGAGGAGGTCGGCCTGATCCGCGGCGACGGCAAGCGCCTGGCCCAGACCCTGGACCACCTGGTCGAGAACGCCCTGCGCCAGACCCCGCCCGGCGGCCGGGTCACCCTGTCGGCGCGCCGTGCGCTGGGGGAAGTGCGGCTGGACGTCTCCGACACCGGCCGGGGTGTTCCGTTCCACGTCCAGGCCCACATCTTCGACCGCTTCGTCGGCCGCGATCGCGGCGGGCCGGGCCTCGGCCTCGCGCTGGTCAAGGCGCTGGTCGAGCTGCACGGCGGCTGGGTGGCGCTAGAGAGCGAGCCGGGCAATGGCTCGACCTTCACCTGCCACCTGCCCGAAACCCAGCAGCCGGGCGCCATGCAGCCCGAACTCGGGTTCTAGCCGGTCGGTCCAGACGGGGCGGCGAAGCAATTTATTGCCCGCCCGAACCGGAAAAGGCCGCATCGCCGCATCCTTGTGCCTCCGAAGGCCTTTACGGAACGCATCGGCGCCGCTAGAAGCGCTGCCGATGTCCTTCGCCGCGACCAAAACTATTACCCGCAAAACGGCCCACCTCGGTGGGGCGGCGGGCGTGCGCGCGATCTAAGCGGCATCCTCGAACCAGCCCCGCCGATGCGCGGGGCGGCTCTCACTTCCAGAGACCACAAGCTCCCCGCGCTCCACACCTTCCGGAGACGCCATCCATGAGCTTCAAGTTTTCCCGATCCCATCCGCCCCACGTCGGCGTCGTCGGCGCCACCGGCCTGGTCGGCGGCATGATGCGCGAACTGCTGGCCGAGCGGGATTTCCCCCTCGCCTCGCTGCGCCTATTCGCCTCGGCCCGTTCGGCCGGCAGCAAGGTCGACTTCAAGGGCCAGACCATCGTGGTCGAGGACGCCGCCACCGCGGACTTCGCAGGGCTCGACATCGTGTTCTTCTCGGCCGGTGGCTCGACCTCGCGCGAACTGGCCCCGAAGGCGGCGGCCGCCGGCGCCGTGGTGATCGACAACAGCTCGGCCTGGCGCAGCGATCCGGACGTCCCGCTGGTGGTGGCCGAGGTCAATCCGCACGCCCTCTCGAACATCCCCAAGGGCATCGTCGCCAATCCCAACTGCACCACCATGGCCGCCATGCCGGTCCTGAAGCCCCTGCACGACAAGGCGGGGCTGAAGCGCCTGACCGTCAGCACCTACCAGGCCGCATCGGGCGGCGGCATGGAGGGCATCGAGGTCTTGTCCGAGCAGCTGCGCGCCGGCGCGGCCGGGGATCTGGACGGCCTGGCCCGTTCGCCGGACGCCGCGCCCCTGCCCGCACCCCGCAAGTGGGCCGTGCCGCTGGCCTACAACGTCGTGCCGCTGAACTATGTGCTGGGCGAGGACGGCTACACCGAGGAAGAGCTGAAGCTGCGCGACGAGAGCCGCAAGATCCTCGAGATCCCGGGCCTGCCGGTCAGCGGCACCTGCGTGCGCGTGCCGGTGTTCACCGGTCATGCGCTGTCGATCAACGCCGAGTTCGACGGCCCCGTCTCGGTGGCCGAGGCGCTGGACCTGCTGGCCGCCGCGCCGGGCGTGGTCATCGACGACGTGCCGAACCCGCTGGCCGCCACAGGCCAGGACCCGGTCTTCGTCGGCCGCGTGCGTCCGGATCCCACCGTGCCGCACGGCCTGGCGCTGTTCGTCGTCGGCGACAACCTGCGCAAGGGCGCGGCGCTGAACGCGGTACAGATCGCCGAGGTCATGCTGGACGCTTAACGCGCCGCCCTTCCCCCGAAAAAGGGGGAAGGGAGACCGCCCGCGATGGCTCTGCTAACACCCCGCCATGCTCACCGATCCCTTCTTCTACGCCGTGGCCATTCCTGCCGTGATCCTGCTGGGTCTGGCCAAGGGCGGCTTTGCGGGGATCGGCGTGGTGGCGGTGCCGATGATGACCCTGGCGGTCTCGCCGGTGATGGCCGCGTCGATCACCCTGCCGATCCTGCTGGTCCAGGACGTGGTCAGCGTCTGGTCGTTCCGGAAGAGTTGGGATCGGGGAATCCTGCTCCTGATGCTGCCGGCGGCGGCGGTGGGCATCCTCCTGGGCTGGGCCCTGGCGGCGCTGGTCGACGAAGCCGCCGTCGAGCTGGCGGTCGGCGCGATCTCGGTCGTCTTCGCCTTGCAGCGCCTCTGGGCCGAACGGGCGGTCAAGGCCAGCGAGCAGGTCGCGCCGGGCCCGGGCCGCCCCTGGCTGGGCGCGCTGTGCGGCGCGGCGGCGGGCTTCACCAGCCAGATCGCTCACGCGGGAGGCCCGCCCTTCCAGATCTATGTCCTGCCCCGGCGGCTGCCGCGCGACGTGTTCATCGGCACCAGCGCCATCTTTTTCGGCGTGGTCAACTGGATGAAGGTCCCGGCCTACGCGGCTTTGGGACACCTGACGCCGCAGGTGCTGGCCACTGCGGGCGTTCTGCTGCCGCTGGCGATCGGGTCGACCTGGGCGGGGGTGTGGCTGGTGCGCCGCGTACCGTCCGAGGGCTTCTACAAGGTGATCTACGTGCTGCTGGTGCTGGTGGGCGGCAAGTTGATGGTCGACGGCGCCCGCGGCCTTTTGGCCTGAGCGCGCTTTTCCGCGCCATCGTGTCGCCGCCGCCCTTTCCCGGCCACGATGATCGACGCTTATATGTCGCGGAACGAACTTATGCTTCGCGCGTACTGCAAGCCATCGGGGCCGGGCCATGACCGAACTCACCACCACCACTCAGACCACGACCGATCTCGTCGTCGCCAAGCCGGGTCGGCACTATCCGACCCCGGCCGCCAAGTGCGCGGACCTGGTGGTGCACCTGGCGGGCCTGGCGTTCGCGCTGATGGGCGGCGGCATCCTGCTGGGCCTGGCCTTCGGCCTGGGCAATCTTGGCCAGGTCGCGGCGGTCAGCATCTATACGGTGGGCCTTATCCTGATGCTCTCGCTGTCGACGGCGTACAACTTCGCCAAGGCGCGCTGGCGCCCGCTTCTGCGCCGCTTTGACCACGCCGGCATCTTCGTGATGATCGCCGCCTCCTACACCCCGTTCACCACCCAGAACCTGCACGGCTGGTGGGCCATCGGCATGACCACGGCGGTCTGGTCGGTGGCCGGGATCGGCGTGCTGGCCAAGCTGTTCTTGCCGGGCCTGGACAAGCGCTTCTGGGTCGGGCTCTACCTCGCCCTCGGCTGGCTGGTTCTGGTGGCCATCAAGCCGATGATCGACGGCCTGTCCTGGGTGGCCCTGCTGCTGCTGGCTATCGGCGGGATCGTCTATTCGACCGGGACCGTCTTCTACCTGATGCGGCGCCTGAAGTTCCGCCGCGCCATCTGGCACGGCCACGTCATCGGCGGCGCCGGCCTGCACTATGCGGCCGTGCTGGTTGGCGTGGTGCTGGCCGGCGCGCACTGATCCGGAGAAACGACGCGTGGACAAGGACCCGGCCGGCAGTTTCAGCCTTCAGGGCTTCTTCCGGGACTGGAAGTCCAACGACCCGCTGCGCGGCAAGCGGCTGCCCACGCCGCCGTCTGACCTTGCAGTGGAGGCGGCGGGCTTCCCGCGCGTGCGACTGACGGTCGACCAAGCCGACGACGCGCTGCGCCAGGCCGCCGATCGCCTGACGCCGATGCGGTCGCTTCTGGGCCGCGACGAGTTCAACATCCTGGCCCTGTCCGGCGGCGCGGCCGGCGGCGCCTATGGGGCGGGGGTGCTGGCGGGCCTCTCCAAGGCCGGAACCCGGCCCGACTTCGCGATCGTCACCGGCGTCAGCACGGGCGCCCTGATCGCGCCGCTCGCCTTCCTGGGCTCGGCCTGGGACGAGCGCCTGACCGACGCCTATACCGGCGGTCACGCGGCCGAACTGCTGAGCCTTCGCCGACTGGCGCCCGCGCTCAGCGCCAGCCTGTTCAAGGGCGAGTCGCTGGACGTGTTGGTCGAGACCTTCGTCGACCAGGAGATGATCGAGGCCATCGCCGCCGAGCACGCCAAGGGCCGCAGACTACTGATCGCCACCACCAATCTCGACAGCCAGCGCGCGGTCGTCTGGGACATGGGCGAGATCGCGCGGAAAGGCGGCCCCGAAGCGCTGAGCCTGTTCCGCGCCCTGCTGGTCGCCTCCTCCTCGGTGCCGGGCATCTTTCCGCCCAAGCTGATCGAGGTCGAGGCCGACGGGCAGATGTACCAGGAAATGCATGTCGACGGCGGCGTCGCCGCGCCGCTGTTCCTGATGCCTGACGCCCTGCTGCACTGGCGTAATCTGGGCTCGCGCCTACGCCGCGGCCGGGTGCACGTGATCGTCAACACGGTGCTGGACCCGTCCACCCAGTCGACGCCGCCCGGCGTGGCGTCGATCATGGCGCGCAGCTTCGAGACCATGCTGCGGTTCTCCTACCGCCAAGCGCTCAGCCTGGCCGCCGGCTTCTGCGCCCGCCACAACCTCCCGCTCAGCGTGGCCTCGATCCCCAACACCTTCGAGGGCATGAATCTGCTGAAGTTCGAGACCGGCCTGATGCGCAGCATCTATGACGCCGGCTTCGAGCAGGCGGCGACCGGCGCGGTCTGGTCCAACGCCGTGGAGGAACAGAGCCTTTGGCGCGGCCTGTTCAGAAAGCAGGTCCCGCAGGCGGTCTCGGCTGGGACCGGCCTGGTGGTGCGCGATGAGAAACCGCTGGACGTCGCTCCGCTAGAGCCCTGAGATCGTCCGACAGTTGTCTTGGATTCGATCGGCCATTAGAAAATCGCGCTCACGCAAGGCCATCCGCAGCGCACCTTTGCAGTGACCGCCATTGATCATTCGGGCGGCGCGCTGCGCCAGCAACTCTCGCTCGCCCTTGGCCGTCATCTTCACGTTGGTTGCCGGCGGATAGACCGCAACAGGCGTACGCGACGGGCCGTCGGTGGGCCCCATCGGCGCGGCGATGGCCGATGTCGCTGAGATCGCAAGCGCGAGACTCGTTAGGCAGACAATACGCATGGGGTCCTCCAAACAACGCGTGTTGATTTGATCTGACAACCCTAGGATGATGACAGCAAAACGCCTCACGAGCAACTTGAACGCAACCGGACAGATCACCTGACGATCCGGCTCAACGATCTGGCCATGTCGTTCACCGACGAGGTCAGTGCACCGCCCCCGAGTTGGGAACGCCCCATGCGCAAGCTTCTTCTTCATCTCGTCTTGGCCGCCCTTGGGGGCCTCACGCCGCTCAGCGCCGTCGCGCAAGGCGCTCCGGGCCCCGCAACGCCCGTCGCTGCGGTCGAACTGCCCGACGCCGCCATTCGGCAGATCCTGGCCCAGCGGGTCGATACCGATGGCCAGAGCCGGGGCATGGTGGTCGGGGTGATCGACGCGCGTGGCCGGCGGGTGATCGCCCACGGCCTCATGGGGGCCAGCGGTGGGCCGGTCGACGGTCGGACCCTGTTCGAGATCGGCTCCGTCACCAAGGTGCTGACCAGCCTCCTGCTGGCCGACATGGTCCGGCGCGGCGAGGTCAGGCTGGACGATCCGGTGGCCAAGCATCTGCCTCCGGGAACCGTCGTGCCGACCCGCAACGGCAAGGCCATCACCCTGATCGACCTGGCCACGCACACCTCGGGCCTGCCGCGCCTGCCGACCAACATGGCGCCCAAGGACCCGCTTAACCCCTATGCGGACTATACCGAGGCCCAGCTGGACGCCTTCCTGCGCGATTACACCCTGCCTCGCGACATCGGCGCGGCCTATGAGTACTCGAACCTTGGGGTGGGCCTGCTGGGCCGGGCCTTGGCCTATCGCGCCGGCGGCGACTACGCGACCGTGCTGCGCGAGCGGGTGCTGGCGCCGTTGGGGATGACCGACACCGCCATCGCCCTGTCGCCGACCCAAGCCACCCGCTTTTCGAGCGGCCATAATGCGACGCTGGAGGTTACGCCTCATTGGGACCTGCCCAGTCTGGCCGGCGCGGGCGCTCTGCGTTCGACGGCCGAAGACCTCCTGAAGCTGCTGGCCGCCGAACTGGGCTACGCCGATACGCCTCTGCAGGCGGCGATGGCCGATCAGTTGGTCCCCCGGCGTCCGGTCGGCGGCGAGGTGGCCGTGGCGCTGGGCTGGCATGTCTGGTCGCCGCCCGACGGCGAGATCGTCACCCATTCCGGCGGCACCATGGGCTTTCAGAGCTTCGTCGGTTTCAATCGCAAGACCGGACGGGGCGTGGTGGTGCTCGGCAACGCCGCCAGCGCCATGGGCGTGGACGACATCGGGCTGCACCTGTTGGCCGGTCGACCGCTTAAGACCGCCCCCAAGACCCGGGTCGCAGTCCCTTTGCCGGCCGAGGCCTTCGACAAGCTGGTCGGCCGCTACGCCATGGCCCCGGGCGTGGTGATGACCATCCGCCGCGACGGCGAGCGCATGGTCGGTCAGTTGACCGGGCAGCCGGCGGTCGAGATCTTCGCCGAAAGCCCGACGACCTTCTTCCTCAAGGTTGTTGACGCCCAATTGACCTTCACCGTCGACGCCCAAGGGCGCGGCACGGCGGTGACGCTGCATCAGAACGGCCAGAACACCACGGCGCAGCGCTTGGCCGACGGCGCCGAGCCGCCCGCGCCGCCGCGCCCAGCCAAGGTCGCGACCCTGTCCGTCCAGCAGATGGAGGCGCTGGTCGGCCGCTACGCTTTAGCGCCCGGCGTGGTGATGACCGTGACGCGCCGGGACCAAGGCCTGTTCGCCCAGTTGACCGGTCAGCCCGAGTTCGAGGTGTTTCCGGAAGGTCCGACCAAGGTGGTTTGGACCGTCGTACCCGCCAACGCGACCTTCACCCTGGGCGCCGATGGCAAGGCCACCAGCCTGACGCTCCACCAAGGCGGCCGGGACTTGCCCGCGCCGCGCCTGCCCTAAACTCTACGCCTTCTTCAGCCAGCGCGCGCGCAGCTTGGCGACGTTGGGCGGATCGGCGCGGAAGTCGGAGGCCAGACCCAGGCGGGCGTTGCACGAGGGGCAGCGGACGGAATCCTCGTCGGCGAGATCCGTGGGCGGATCGAAGCGCGTACCGCACGGCTTGCACTTCCAGTCGCCGACCGGCGCGGGCGCAGGGGGCGGCGGCGGGGGCGGCGCAACGTGGGGGGCGACGAACACCGTCTTGGTCGACGACTTGACCATGCGCTCGAGCGGCGGCGGTCCGCCGGGGGCGGCGACGGCGCTCTTGAGGCTCAGGGTCTTGCGGCGCGGGGGCTCGCTGTCGCTCATGGGCTCGCTGACGGTTTCAGGGACGGACCGGGGCTTGCTGCATGAAAGCGGCCAGAAACACAAGCCCGACGGGCGGTCAGCGCCCTACCAATGCGGCTTAAGGCTGAACGACAGGGCCACGACGTCGTCCTTCTGGGTCGCCAGACCCATGATCCCTTCCTTGGCGCGGATCTCGCGGTGGATGTAGCCGAGCGAGGCCTGCATGGGCCCCTTGCGCCAGGCGACGCCAGCCTGGCTGTCGCCGATCAGGCGGCTCGTGACGTCTTGCGAGAGGCCGGCGCGGGTCCAATCGCCGTTCTGACCGCGCAGCATGTTGAGGCCCACGGCCCGCCCGCTGGCCGCAGCATAGATGTACCAGCGGCCGCGATCGCCGAAGACCGAGGCGCCCTCGCGGACGCCCAGGGCGTCGTTCACCCGGTCGCCGATGTTGCGCTTCTTGCCCAGGCGCACGGTGGCGCCGGCTTCGGCCGAACCGCCGGCGCCGCCGAAGCCGACGCCGGCATGGGGCGTGACATCCAGCGCGTACTTGCGGCCCGCCAGGGCGACCGCCGAAGGCCAGCCGCGTGTCAGCGTCACATCGATGTCCTGAAGATCGTAGGCCTCGGCGCCGGGACGGACGAGGGAGAGCGGCGCGGTGTTGGCGATGCGGGGCACGTTGGCCACGGATACGCGGATCTGGTTGATCGGCCCTCCCGCCGCGCCCTGGTAGGCCACAGCACTGGATCGCCACGTCACAGGACCCGCGCCGGGGTAATATCGTTCGGCCTCAAGCACCCGGACGTCGCCCTTCGCCGCACCGGGGCTGAAGGCGAAGGCGCCGTCCTGCAGCGCCAGATCCGGCGTGCGCGTTGGCTCGGGCCTAACCTCGAAGGAATAGGGGGTCGCCGTCTGGGCGGCGGCGTTGGTCGTCGTCAAACCGGCGGCCGCCAGCCAGATCGCGCTGTATTTCCCCACCGTCCGCATGTGGCCTCCCCAGACCCAATGGACTTCACCCTAAGCGCATCACACCGGCTGTCACGGCGGCGAATGCGCGCAGGTTGAAGCCACTGTGCGCCGATACGGTTCCCGAAATGTGAAAAGGGCGGCCCGATCGCTCGCGCCGCCCTCATCAGAACCTCATGGCCACCGTTACTGGCAGGCCAAGCACTCGTCGTAATCAGTTTTTTCCGGGACGTCGAAGCCGCCGGTCGCAGCGTCGGCCTTGTCCTCGGCGCCGGCATAGGCGGCGCGCTGCACGGACTTGGAGCGCAGGTAGTACAGGCTCTTCACGCCGCGCTCCCAGGCCATCCAGTGCAGCATGTGCAGGTCCCACTTATCGACGTCGCCCGGCAGGAAGACGTTGACCGACTGGCTTTGGCAGATTTCCGGCGTGCGGTCGGCGGCCAGTTCGATCACCCAGCGCTGGTCCAGCTCGAAAGCGGTCTTGTAGATGTTCTTCTCGTCCTGGCTCAGGAAGTCGAGGTGCTGCACCGAGCCCTCGTTCTCCAGGATCGAGCCCCACACCGCGTCGGTGTTGTGGCCCTTCTCCTCGAGCAGCTTCTCCAGGTAGGGGTTTTTGACCGCGAACGACCCCGACAGGGTCTTGTGCGTGTAGATGTTGGCTGGGATCGGCTCGATACCCGCCGACGTGCCGCCGCAGATGATCGAGATCGAGGCGGTCGGGGCGATGGCCAGCTTGTGCGAGAAGCGCTCCTTGGAGCCACGATCGGCGGCGTCCGGGCAAGGGCCCTTTTCCTCGCCCAGCTTGATCGAGGCCTTGTCGGCCTCACGGCGCAGGTGCTTGAACATCCGCATGTTCCAGCTCTTGGCCAGGGCGCTCTCGAACGGCACGTTCTGGCTCTGCAGGAACGAGTGGAAGCCCATCAGCCCCAGGCCCACCGAGCGTTCGCGCATGGCGGCGTAGGCGGCGGTGGCGGCGGCGTCGGGCGCGCGGTCGATGAAGTCCTGCAGCACGTTGTCGAGGAAGCGCATGACGTCCTCGATGAACGTCGGATGGTCGCGCCACTCCAGGAACGTCTCGGCGTTGACCGACGACAGGCAGCAGACAGCGGTGCGCTCGTTGCCCAGATGGTCAGTACCGGTGTGCAGCATGATCTCGCTGCACAGGTTGGATTGGCGGACCTTCAGGCCCAGCTCGCGCTGGAACGAGGGCATCGCGTTGTTCACGCTGTCGGAGAAGATCAGGTAGGGCTCGCCGGTCTGCAGGCGCAGCTCCAGGACCTTCTGCCACAGGGCGCGGGCGTCGACCTCGCGCAGGACTTCGTTCGTCTTGGGCGACCGCAGGCCGAACTTCTTGCCGTCGCGCACCGCGAACATGAACTCGTCGGTGATATTGATGCCGTGGTGCAGGTTCAGGGACTTGCGGTTGAAGTCGCCCGACGGCTTGCGGATCTCGAGGAACTCCTCGATTTCCGGGTGGTGGATGTCGAGATAGACGGCGGCCGAGCCGCGGCGCAGCGAACCCTGCGAGATCGCGAGGGTCAGCGAGTCCATCACGCGGATGAAGGGGATGATGCCCGAGGTCTGGCCCTGGCCCTTCACCTTCTCGCCGATCGAGCGGACGCCGCCCCAGTAGGTGCCGATGCCGCCGCCATTGGCCGCCAGCCAGACGTTCTCGTTCCAGACGCTGAGGATGCCGTCCAAGCTGTCGTTGACCGCGTTCAGGAAACAGCTGATCGGCAGGCCGCGATCCGCGCCGCCGTTCGAGAGCACGGGGGTGGCCGGCATGAACCACAGGCGGCTCATATAGTCGTAGACGCGCTGGGCGTGGTCGGCGTCGTCGGCGAACGCCGTCGACACACGGGCGAACATGTCCTGGTAGCTCTCGCCCGGCAGCAGGTAGCGGTCTTCCAGGGTGGTCTTGCCGAAGTCGGTCAACAGGGCGTCGCGCGAACGGTCGACCTCGACCTTGCGCACCAGCGCCAGCTGAGGGCGCTTGGCGGGCTTGATCGCCGCCAGACGGGCCTCTTTTCGGACGCTCGACTTCACCGCTTCACTGCCGTTCATGACCAAAATCCATGCTCAATCAGCGTGTTCCGGAGAAGGAAATATCCTCGCCAGCCGCTATATCTTGTGGCTGAGGAGCCCCCTCAACCCAAATATGGGGCCACACTGGTGAATGACTCGTCAACGCCCCTGGACCGAGTTTTTCGTTAACAACCTGTGAACGCCGACAACTTGCATAGGCGGGACAAGGGGTTGCCTCCACGAACTTTTTTCACCCGCGACAGACGGCCGCAAGACAGCCAGGGGCGTCCGTCCCCGGACAACAATGTTCGCCCACAGCTCTCTCACAAGGCAGGATGGCGAGGCCGGGGCGCTGCGCGATCGGAGAGCCGGGCCGCAGAGTCACGCAAGCCCCTGGAAACGGGCGCTTTCCGCCCGGGCCGGCGGCGGCGCGCGCCCTGGAGAGCGCGACCCCGTCGCCCTCGACACACGCGCAAAGAGAAAGGGCCCGGCGTCGCCGCCGGGCCCTCCCAATCGTGCAGTCGATTCGATCTTAGAAGTTGATCGAGATCGTCGAACGGCGGTTCAGCGGTTCCTTCACGCCATCGCCGGTGGCGACGGCCGGAGCGCCTTCACCCTTCCAGTCCACGCCCAGGACGTTCTGCGGAACGCCTTGCGAGACCAGAGCGTCGGCGACGGCGCGAGCGCGACGTTCCGAGAGCTTGGCGTTGTACTTCGGCGAACCCGAGGTGTCGGTGTGGCCGACGACGATGATCTTCGTCGCCTTACCGTCGTTCGAGTACTTGGCCGCTTCCATGACCACCGATTGCGCTTCCGGCGTCAGGACCGATTGGTCGAACGGGAAGTACACGATGAACTCGCGGGCCTCATACTGCGGCGGCGGCGGAGGCGACGGCGGCGGCGGAGGC
>VYKS01000147.1_pt1 | contig 43125 bp, 34 predicted proteins | sample 5114511 | NCBI WGS metagenome assembly VYKS01 (sample SAMN12291795, study PRJNA351875) | freshwater metagenome | isolation source: freshwater lake | place: USA: Michigan, Gull Lake | collected 2011-07-05 | reverse complement strand
CCCTCCACCCCTTGCACCAGACGCTCCTGCATCGCCGCAAGCGTGCCGGCGAGTTCGTCGACCTCGCGCGGGCCGCCGCGCGGGATGGCGACCGGCGTGCCCAGCCGGGTCTGCGCCGCCGCTTCGCCCAGCCGCCGGATCGGGCGGGCAATGGCCTGCGCGATCCACCAGGCGAGTGCCGCCAGCGCCACCAGCGCAGCGGCCATGGCGGTCAGCGTGACCTGATGCCAGCGGGTCAGCCAGGGTTCCGGGGCCGTCCGCAGCACGACCCAGCCGGACGCGGCGCGGCGGGCGATCGTGAACTGGCCGCGCAGCTCGAACGGATTGTGCTGCGCTTCGGCCGTGAATACGCGGACGTCGCCGACCGCAATTTGCGCCATCTGCGCCAGCAGCGATTCGGCATTGGTCGCGCGCCTCTCACCCGGCTGCGGCGCCGGAGCGGGTTCGATGGAGCGGGTGATCCGCAGGTCGGAAAAGGGGATCGCGGCACCGTCCAGCCCCTTTGCCAGCGATTCGAGTCGCAGCGGGGCCGGGCGGGGCGGTGGGCCGCTGAAGGTGATGGCGAACAGCAGCGCGGTCGCCAGCGTGACCGACATGACCGCCAGCATAAAGATGGGAGCGGCGATCGACAGGGGAGCGCGCGTCATCGATCAGCGCCGCACGACGTCGACCGAGAAGAGATAGCCCTCGTTGCGAACCGTGCGAATCATGTCCGCTTCGCCCGGCCGCGCGAGCTTCTTGCGCAGGCGGCTCATCTGGACGTCGATCGCTCGGTCGAAATGTTCGGCCTGCACGCCGCGCGACAGATCGAGCAGCTGGTCGCGACTCAGTACGCGCCGGGGATGTTCGGCGAGCGCGATCAGCAGCCGGAACTCGCCATCGGACAGGTTGATAAGGACGTCGTCGGGGTCGAACAGCTGGCGTCCCGCAGGATCGAGTCGCCAGCCGCCAAAGCGCAGCAATTGCCGATCCGCACTCGGGCTGCGCGCCGCCGCCGCCCCGCCGCGCACGCGCCGCAGCACCGAGCGGATTCGCGCCAGCAATTCGCGCGGGTTGGCAGGCTTGGCGAGATAATCGTCCGCGCCCATCTCGAGCCCGACGATGCGATCGATGTCCTCACCGATCGCCGAATGGAGAATCACCGGCGGTGCGGTCGTGGGATCGAGCGTGCGCAGCAGCGTCAGCCCGTCCTCGCCCGGCATCATCACGTCGAGGATGATGAGGTCGAACTGCGCGCGATCGAGCGCCGCCCGCATCGCCGCCCCATCCGCGGCGACATCGACGAAATAGCCGTGCCCGGTCAGAAACGCGGCGGTCAGCTCGCGAATTCCGGGGTCGTCATCGACGATCAACAGGCGGGTTTCGAGATCCAAGAGCGGCGCCATGTGCATGGGGGCGAAGTGCAGGCCGAGCGTATCGCGCGCGTTTCACCGCTGCAATCTGGTGTAATGTAGCGCGACTGTGGCATGCCAGCCACACCGCCAAGGCAACGGCCGACCGAATCCCTGCGCCATTACCTTGTCTTTCCCCCAGCCCTTTGCTAGGGGCGCGTCCCAACGCCCGGGGCAGGTGCTTCGGCGGCCCCTGTCCTATTGAATAAGATTCTGGAGTTGAGACGGACTTATGCAAATCATCGTTCGCGACAATAATGTCGACCAGGCGCTGCGGGCGCTCAAGAAGAAGCTGCAGCGTGAGGGCGTCTATCGCGAGATGAAGCTGCGCCGTCACTACGAGAAGCCCAGCGAAAAGCGCGCTCGTGAGCGTGCCGCTGCGGTCCGCCGTGCGCGTAAGCTCGAGCGCAAGCGCATGGAGCGCGACGGCGCCCGTTAAGGCCCGATTCGCTGTCGGCGCGCGGGGCGTGCCGACAGTGTGCCGTTTGTGATCGTTCGCCGCGCCCTGTGCCGGCCCCAGCAGGATAGCTGACTCATGTCATCCGTCACCGCCGTGCCGATCGCGCCGACCAAGCGCAGCTACCTTGTCTGGCTCTGGCTGGGGATCATCGTCGCGATCGCGGCGGCGGTTGCGCTGGCCTGGGTCGGGACCAGCACGCCCGCGGTGACCGCGTCGATTCCGAATGCCAAGTTCCTGGCCGCGAACAAGCAGGTCGCAGGTGTCAGGGAAACCGCCTCGGGCCTGCAGATCCAGACACTTACCGAGGGGACGGGCGCCAGCCCGACCGACAGCGACGTCGCGCTGGTGATGTACAAGGGTTCGCTGCGCAACGGCGAAGAGTTCGACGCCAGCCCACAGCCGACGCCTCTGCCCGTTGCAGGGATGATCCCGGGCTTCACCGAAGCGCTCAAGCTGATGAAAAAGGGCGGCAAGTACCGCATCTGGATCAAGCCTGAGCTGGGCTATGGCAGCGAGGCGAAGACCGATCCGCGCACCGGCGCTGAACGAATCCCGGCCAATTCGCTGCTGGTGTTCGAGGTCGAGCTCATGGAATTCCTGCCGATGAGCGTTTATCAGCAGATGATGCAGCAGCAGATGGGTGCCGGCATGCCCGGCGGGGCTCCCGGCGGTGCCGCTCCGCCGCCCCCGGGCAACTGATCGGGCAGGCGTCTGCCGACGTGAAAAAAAAGGCGAGGCCACCGGCCTCGCCTTTTTTCGTTTGGGGTCAGCGCCGAGTTTATCCTCCCCGCCACGCGGTGGATCGAGCGCAGTCTAAAGCGTCCAGCGGCCTGTGGTGGCACCCGCACCGGGGACGGCGTTCTTGAGGTCGGCAAACAGCCCGCCCGGCGCGACCAGCGCGGAGAGCGTGTCGGCGCCCATGGCGGTGTACGCATCATGCGTGACCGCGAGCAGGACGAGGTCATATTGCTCCGCCAGCGCCGAGTCGTCGGCCAGTTCCAGCCCATATTCATGGCTGGCCTCGGCCGCATCGGCGAGCGGATCGTGGACCGTCACGGCATGCCCGAGTTCGACGAGGCGCGCGATCAGGTCGGCGACCTTGGAGTTGCGCAGGTCGGGGACATTTTCCTTGAAGGTCAGCCCCAGCACCAGCGCGCGCCCGGCAACGCCACCGCGCAGGCCGTGCAGCCGGTCGGCGATCCATCCGGCCATATCGTCATTGGTGCTGCGCCCGGCCAGAATGACTTGCGGGTTGTGGCCCAGCATCTCTGCCTTGTGGCTGAGATAAAAGGGGTCGACGCCGATGCAGTGGCCACCGACCAGGCCGGGGTGGAAGGGCAGGAAGTTCCACTTGGTCCGCGCCGCTGCCAGCACGTCCCAGATCGACAGGTCCATTGCGGAGAAGATCCGCGTAATCTCGTTCATGAAGGCGATGTTGATGTCGCGCTGGGCGTTCTCGATCACCTTGGCCGCTTCGGCGGCGCGAATCGATGCCGCGCGGAACACGCCGCCGCTGGTCACCTGCTCATAGAGCGCGGCGACGCGGTCGAGCACTTCGGGGGTCTGGCCGGACACGACCTTGGTGATCTTGTCGATCGTATGCTCGCGGTCGCCCGGATTGATGCGCTCGGGCGAATAGCCGAGGAAAAAGTCCTTGCCGCTGACGAGGCCCGTGATCCGCTCGATCTCCGGACCGCACAGTTCTTCGGTCACGCCGGGATAGACGGTGCTTTCATAGACGATGATCGGCGCGCGCGCTGGGTCGATCATGCCCGCAACGGTGCGAGTCGCGGCCATGACGATGCGCAGGTCCGGCTTGTTGTCGGCGTCGACCGGGGTGGGCACGGTGACGATGATGAAATCGGCGGCCGGGCACTCCGCCGGGTCGCTGGTCAGCTTCAGGCTGGAGGCGGCGAGGCGATCGGCGTCGATCTCGCCGGTGCGGTCGTGGCCGGCCTTCAGCTCGGTGATGCGGCCCGCGTCGATATCGAGGCCGACAGTGTCGAAGCGCTTGGCCAGCGCAACCGCCAGTGGCAGCCCGACATAGCCCAGGCCGACGACAACAACCTTCGTATCTGCCGACATTCACGGTCCCCCGCCCATGCCCGAAGGGGCAGGTCTCGGCGCGCCCTTTCGCAAAGAGCCGGGGGGATGGCAAGCATCGTAAGGCTGCAGAAAGCCTTGATATCGACCGACCCGGCCCTTACACGCCACGCCGATTGGAGGCGACATCCTGTGATAGCCAAGACAGCCGACGCGGTGGATTGGCACGAGTCGATCGCCGAATCCTTCCAGGCCGGATATGACCATTCGCCGCGCTTTCGCGAGCGGCTGACGCTGTGGCGCGATCTGATTGCACGCCATGTCGCAGCGGGCGATCGCGTGCTCGACGCCGGATGCGGTGCGGGTACGTTCAGTTTCGAAGCGGCGCGCGTCGGCGCATCGGTGACGGCGATCGACGGCAGTGCGGCAATGATCGCGCTGGCGCAGAAGCGGCAGCAGGAATTGGGGCTGAACGACATTCGCTTCGACGTTGCCCTGCTCGACAGTCTGTCGGCATGGCCGGCGGGTGCGTTCGACGTGGTGCTGAGTTCGAGCGTGCTGGAATATCTGCCCGACCTGGCGGGTGAGGTCGCGCGGCTGGTGCGGCTGCTCAAGCCGGGCGGGCGATTGATCCTGTCGATGCCCAACAGCGAATCGCTGTATCGCAAGGCGGAGCGCGTCGCGTTCGGCCTGACCGGGCGACCGCGCTACTTCGCGCATGTCAAAAGCATGGCCGATGCGCGGGGGCTAGCGGCGCTGTATCGCGGGGCCGGGGTAACGCCGCTCGAACATCATTTCTACGCCGCTCCGCCGGGCGACGCCGTGTTCGCGCGGCTTGGCGATCACCGCAGCAAGACCCTGCTGGTCATGGTGGGGCGTCGCGAGTGAGTAGCAAAGCTGTGGCCGGTTGGTCACAGCCGCGTAAGAATAGTCGGCAATGAGGCTTTGGAACGGGTCCGACGGAACCGATCACCTGCCTTGTCGATTGGCGGTTTTGGGCGATTGCGGCTAAAGTCCGCGGCTGCCCGGCCGGTCCGAGTCTGTCGTCGTTGCACGGGTTTGCGATGGCAGGTGATCGCTGGTCGATATGGGGGTCCAGGGGCTTAGGGAGGCTCGACGAGAACATGCGCGCAACGCTGCTCGCTCGCCCGGCTTATGGGGGGCAAGAATGCTGAAGATGTATGCCGAGCTGACGCATCGGCCGCGCAACAGCCTGTTCGAATCGATGCGGGTCGAGTTGCTGTTGCTGCTCGTGCTCGCGGTCATGGCGCCCGCGCCGTTGCTGGGGCGCTATCTGGTGCCGGGCATCGCGTCGCGGCCGACCGATTATGCGGTGCTGGCGGCTGCGTTCGGCGTGGGACTGGGCGTGGTGCTGTTGCGCCGCGTGTCGGCTTTCCCTGGCACCACGGTATTCGGTTACATCATCCCGTCCTTCATCAGTTCCTATGGGATTGCGCTGGCGGCGCTGTTCCTGGCGCGTGCCGATTATAGCCGCCTGTATCTGGCCGCGTCGTTCCTGATCGCGGTCAGCGTGGCGTTCGCGCTGCGCTTCCACCTCGACAAGACCACGGCGCTGCGATTCTATTACGTCACGGCCGGGGACATGTCGGTGGTCGATCAGACGCCCGACGTCGAATGGATTCCGCTGCTCAGCCCCGAAGTGCCGACCGTACGCCGCGCAGTGATCGTCGCCGATCTGCGCCACGACCATCCCGATGCGTGGGAGCGGATGCTGGCCGAGGCCGCGATCCGCGGACATCTGGTCTATCACGTCAAGCAGGTCGCCGAATCGCTGACCGGGCGCGTCGCGATCGAGCGTCTGTCGGAAAACAGCTTCGGTTCGCTGATGCCGAACCTGGCCTATGTGAAGATCAAGCGGTTGATCGACGTTGTCGGCACCCTGTTCATCCTGCCGGTGCTGTTGCCGGTAATGGCGGTGATCGCGATCGCGATCCGGCTCGATTCGCGAGGACCGGTGCTGTTCACGCAGCAGCGCATGGGCTTTCGTGGCGAGCCATTCACGGTGATCAAGTTCCGCACGATGCGCCCGCGGGACGTGCGCGCGGACCGCGACGAGTTCGTCACGCAGGACGAGGATGATCGGATCACGCGGCTGGGCCGCTTCCTGCGCCGGTCGCGGCTCGACGAATTGCCCCAGGCATTCAACGTGCTGCGCGGCGAGATGAGCTGGATTGGCCCGCGACCGGAGGCGATTCCGCTGTCCGAATGGTATGAGGCGGAAATCCCGCACTACCGCTATCGCCATATCGTGCGGCCGGGGATCAGCGGCTGGGCCCAGGTCAATCAGGGGCATGTGGCGGACCTGACATCGGTCAACCTCAAGCTCCATTACGACTTCTTCTACATCAAGAACTTCTCGGCCTGGCTCGACCTGCTGATCCTGTTCCGCACGGTTGCCACGGTCATCAGCGGGTTCGGCGCCAAGTAGAGCGTTTCCGAGTGGCTGAACGGCAACGGCCCGCTCCCCGGATGGGGGAGCGGGCCGTTCGTGTGTTCGGCACGGTCGAACCGCGTTAGCTGCGCTGTGCGGTCCAGATGCCGCGGCTGTCGTGGATGCGCTTGCCGCTGCGCTGTTCGGGCGTCACCGCCTTGAACGCATCGTGATCGACCAGCAGCACCAGCACATCGCATTCGGCCAGCGCGGTATCGAGCGCGGTCAGCTGTGCCCCGGTCCCTTCGAACGCGCGCGGCAGCGTGTCGATATGCGGTTCGACGAGGCGGATACGATCACCGTAGCGCCGCGCCAACTGCGCCGCGACGTTGAGCGCCGGGCTCTCGCGCAGATCGTCGATATTGGGTTTGAAGGCGAGGCCGAGGCAGGCGATCTTCGCCTCCGGCGCGGCATCGGCCAGCGCGGCGGCGCGGTCGAACGTATAACCGATCTTGCCGTCATTCACTTCGCGCGCGGTGCGAATCAGCCGCGCATTGGCGGGATCACTGTGTACGATGAACCAGGGGTCGACCGCAATGCAGTGCCCGCCCACGCCGGGACCGGGCTGAAGGATGTTGACGCGTGGATGGCGGTTGGCGAGGCGGATCACTTCCCACACATCGAGGCCGAGCGTGTCCGAGACGATCGACAGCTCATTGGCGAAGGCGATGTTGACGTCGCGGAACGAGTTTTCGACCAGCTTGCACATTTCCGCCGTGCGCGCGGTGGTGACGATGCACTCACCCTCGACGAAGCGCTGGTAGAAGGTAGTGGCGCGGTCGGCGCAGAAGCGGCTTATCCCGCCGATCGACCGGTCATTGTCGACCAGTTCGAACAGGATGCGGCCGGGCAGCACACGTTCCGGGCAATAGGCGACGCAGACATCGGCATGATCGTCCCAGCCCTGCGGAAAGGCGAGGTCGGGGCGCGCGGCGGCGAGCTGGTCGCGCAGCTGTTCGGTCGTGCCGACCGGCGAGGTCGATTCGAGGATCACGAGATCGCCGGGCTTCAGCACCGGGGCGATCGTCTCGCCGGCCTTCAGCACATAGCTGATGTCGGGGCGGTGATCGTCGTCGAACGGGGTGGGGACGGCGATCACGAACACATCGCACGGCTCGGCCTGCAGCGACGCGGCGAGATGGCCCGAGGACACGACCTGGTGCACCAGCGCGTCGAGATTGGCTTCCTCGATATGGATTTCGCCACGATTGATCGTGTCGACCACATGCGGGTTCACATCGACGCCGACGACGCGCGCGCCAGTACGGGCGATTACCGCCGCGGTGGGGAGGCCGATATAGCCGAGGCCGATCACCCCGACGCGGAGCTGAGCGTCAGCGGGCATTGATGATTGTCCGTGCAATCCGGTCACTGCTCTTCCCATCTCCGAACGGGTTGTGGGCACGCGCCATGGCGGCATAGGCCTGCTCGTCATCGAGCAGCTCCAGCGTTGCGGCGACAATGGTTTCCTCGTCGCTGCCGACCAGCCGGGCGGTGCCGGCGACGACACCCTCGGGCCGCTCGGTCGTTTCGCGCATCACCAGCACTGGCTTGGCGAGGGCCGGGGCTTCTTCCTGCACGCCGCCGCTGTCGGTGAGGACGAGGTGGCAGCGGGCGAGCAGGGCGACGAAATTGGGATAATCGAGCGGGTCGATCATCGCGACGTTGGAAAGCCCCCCCAGCACCGCCTGCATCGGCGCGCGGACATTGGGATTGGGGTGCACGGGGAAGATCACCGCGACATCCGGGCGCTCCGCGATACGGCGCACCGCGCGTGCCATGCCCTCAAGTCCCGATCCGAAATTTTCCCGGCGATGGGTGGTCACGGCGATCATCCGCTTACCCGCGAACGGGGCGAGGATCGGATCGATCTGCGCCGCGAGCGACGGATCGCGTTCGATCGCCTCCAGCGTGGTGTGGAGCGCGTCGATGACGGTGTTTCCGGTCACTTCGACGCGATCGGCCGGCACATTCTCCGCCAGCAGCGCATCGCGCGACGTTTCGGTCGGTGCGAAATGCTGGTCGGCGATGGTGCCGATGATCTTGCGGTTGACCTCTTCGGGCCAGGGATGGTGGATGTTGCCGCTGCGCAGCCCCGCCTCGACATGCGAGACCGGGATCTTGCGGTAATAGGCGGCGAGCGCGCCGACCATCGCGGTCGCGGTATCGCCCTGCACGACCACGCGGTCGGGCTTTTCCTCGTCAAGCACCCGACCGATTTCGCGCAGCAGCCGTGCCGTCAGCTCGTCGAGCGACTGGTTGGGCAGCATGATGTCGAGATCATGGTCGGGAACGATCCCGGCGATCGCCAGGACCTGATCGAGCATCTGGCGATGCTGCGCGGTCACGCACACGCGCAGATCGACGGCGGGATCGTCGCGCAGACGCTGAACCAGCGGATACAGCTTGATCGCTTCTGGCCGGGTCCCGAACACGATGAGAACGCGCAGTCGCGGTGCAGTGGCCATGCCGGTCCCCTTTCAGATCAGCAATTTCGAGGCAAGCGTTTAATCGGACGGTGCGAAACGATCGTGTCAAAACCGGGTCATTGGACACGATCCAGCGTCAGAGCATCGATCCACAGGTTCGCGCTCTGCAGCGTATCGCTCTTGCCACCGACCAGGCTGAGCTTCGGGCCGACGCAGCCGGCCGGTACATCGAAGCCAAGGGTGAAACGCTGCGGCTGATCGACGGCGGGGGAGAGCGGCTGCTTGGCGATTTCACGCTCGGCATTTCCCAGTCCGCAGCGCAGCGTCCAGTAAATCTGCCCTGATGACAGCTCCGCATCGGTGGCCGCGCGCCCGGCAAAGCGGTAGCGCCCCGGGGCGAGCACCAGCTGCTGTTCGGCAAAGGTGACCTGCTGGTCGCCCGGGTAGGAGATGTAGAGCGCGCTCCCCTGACCGGGGACTGCGCTCTCACCGGCTTCGGCAATGACTCCGTCATTGGGGAAGAAACGCCAGCCAAAGGGCGGCGGGACGTCGAGGCCGGTAAAATCGCCGTCGCGCAGCAACCCGCCCGCCCGGGCGCGGGTGGCGGGGGGCAACATCGCCAGCCAGCGACGCTGCAGCAGGGGCAGTGGCGTCTTGCCGACGGCGCGCTGGAAATAGGGCGTCGCCTCTTCGGTAGTTGGCGGCGTGCCGAGCGCGGTGAGGCGGGTCAGCAGGCGATACCCCGACTCCAGATCGACCTTCTCGTCGGCGAGGTTCAACAGCAACGCGCCGCGCCAGCTTGGCTTGGTCGCGAGCATCCGCGCCATCGGGTCGATCACGTGCGGCTCCTTAAGCCGCTGGGCGAGCAGCGGGACGACCACATCCCAGTTGGTCGAACGCTGGCGCAGCAGGATGTCGGCTTCCGAAAAGGCTTCGGTATAGCGGCCGGTCGCCAGGCGGTTTTCGAACAGCCAGGCATGGGTGAACAGGTCGCGCAGCGAGAATTTGGCGGCCATGCTGAACAGCCTGTCGGCCCGGGCGTCCTGTTTCTCGAACGCGGCGAACAGGCCGAGTGTGCGCAGCCCGACGGGGTTATAGGGTTCGGCCCGCACCGCGCGGCGGCTGAGATCGCTCAGCATCGCCCCGTCCTCCCGCTTGGCCCGCATCAGCTGGGTTTCGATCTTCCAACGCAGAGCGTCGGGATTGTGCGGGGCGACCGCCAGCGCGGCATCGGGCTGGACCCGCGCCAGCATGAAGCCGACACGCGACTGGAACAGCAGGAAGACGAAGACCAGCGCGATCAGGACGATCCCGATGCGCGCGGCCCAGCTGCCGGTCGGCAGCTGAACCGGCTTCGTCCCTAACAGCGTCATCGCCGGTCCGCTCAGCCGCGCAGGATTCGACGCGCGAAGGACTGCTTCTGCCGATCGCGGCGATCGCCATATTCGTAGCTATAGGCGTAGCTGTAGCCCGAAGTCTTGGCGTCGAACTTGGTGAGCACCGCACCGACGATGCGCGCATTGACGTCGGCCAGGCGGCGCAGCGAGACGCGGACGACCTTGGTCCGGGTCTGCTTCGACGCGATGACGAACACCGTCGCTTCGGCAAAGTTGGCGATCAGCGGCGCGTCGGCGAGGCCCAGCACCGGCGGACCGTCGATCACGATATGGTCGAAGGTCTTGAGCAGGGTCTCGAACGCCAGCGGCAGGTTCGGGCCGGCCAGCAGCTCCGCCGGGTTGGGCGGGATCGGGCCGGCGGTCATCACCGCCATGTCCGGGTGCGGACCGGGCTGGATGAAGCGCGCAATATCCTCGGCCCCCGCCAGCACGTTGGTCAGGCCACCGCTGTTGGTGAGCTTGAGCATGTGGTGGATCGACGGGTCGCGCATGTCGGCGTCGATCAGCAGCACCTTCTTGCCCAGCTGCGCGAAGTTGCGGGCCAGCGCGACCGAGCTGGTCGACTTGCCTTCCGCTGCGCGCGAGCTGGTCATGAAGATCACGCGCGGCGCACCATGGCTGGTCGTGAATCGCAGCGCCGTGAACAGCGAGAGGTAGGATTCGGCCAGCGGCGTGCGGCGATCCTCCAGCGCCTCGAGCAGATTCTCTGCCTCCGGCAGGCGCGGGATGCTGCCGAGCAGCGGGATGCCGAGCTTCCACTCCAGGTCGTCCGGCGCCATGATCGACTGATCAAGCTGTTCGACGAGGAAGGCGAGCGCTGCGCCGAGGAACAGGCCGAGCATGGTTGCCAGCAGCAGGTTCATCGTCGTGCGCGGCTTGATCGGGCCGTAGGACGGCAGCGCAGTGTCGACGATCGAGACGTTGTTCGTCCCGACGCCGCCGGCCACGCCGATCTCCTTGTAGCGCTGCAACAGCGCGTCATAGAGCGAGCGGTTGGTGTCGGCGTCACGCTGGTAGATATTGTACTGGATCGAGCGGCGGCGCAGGTCGAGCACGCCGTCCTTCAGACCATCGACCTGGGCCTGCAGCTGCGCTTCGCGCGCGGCCGCAGCCTCATAATTCGAGCGCAGCGAAGCGAGGACGTTGCCGCCCTGCGACCGCAGCTGGCGGTCGATTTCGTCGATCTGGCGCTTCAGCGCCTGAGCGGCGGGATATTCGGGTTCGAACCGGGCGAGCAGCTTGGAATATTCGCCCATCAGTTCGGCACGCTGGCCGCGCAGTGCGGTGATGGTGTTGTCGCTCAGCCCTTCGGACGCGGCGAGCGGACCGCTTTTGCGCGCTTCGTTGTAGCGCGCTTCCGCAGCGATGCGTTCGGCCTTGGCAGAGGTCAGCGCGGTGCTGAGCGCACCGAGTTCGGTTCCGACGAGCGAGGGCGACGAGACCGAGCCGCCGCCTTCCTTCTGGACCGGCGCATCGATGGTGATGATCCGCTGATCCGACGCATAGTCGACGATCTTGCGTTCGGATTCCTCAAGCCGCTGGCGCGTCTGGGCGATGCGGTCCTCGAGATATTTGCGGGCGTAGCTCGACGCGGCGAAGCGGCGCGCCAGATTCTGTTCGATGAACGCTTCCGACAGCGTGTTGACGACGCGCGCCGAAAGCTGGGGATCGGGGCTGTCGAAGCTGATCGTGACCAGGCTGGACGAACGGGTCGGTTCGATCGTCAGGTTGGCCATCAGCATCCCGGCCGCTGCGCGTTCGAGATTCTTGCGCTGCTCGGCGCCGCGCACGCGCGGGGTTTCACCCGGATCGCGGCCCGAATAGCCGTACATGAAGGTCGGGTTGTTCGCGAGGTTGAGCTTGCGCACCACCAGTTCGGCGAGCGCACGGCTCTTCAGCAGGCCATATTGGGTCTGGTAGAATTCCTGCGAGTAGAAAGCGGGCTTTGCGGACCCGTCGTCCGCGTTGACCACACGGGCCGCCTCACGCGCGATTTCGATCGACCCGGTCGAGCGGTAGAGCCGCACCGTGGTGGCGTTGATATACACCGCAAGGCCGATCGCGAGCAGCACCGTCGCGACGATGAACCAGCGCCGGCGCAACAGCACCTGCAGATAATAGGTGATCGGGCTTTCGCGCCGTTCGTCCTGGACCAATGCGGTCAGCATCGGTTCGGCGGAGGGTCCGTTCGCACCAGGCTGGCGCCCCTCGGGGGGGCGGGGCTGTGCCGTGACGTCGTTCATGGAAGGTCGGACCCTTATCGGATGAGGTAGAAGAGGCTGAGCAGCGGGGCGGCCTGGATCGCGTCCTTGAACAGCGACTTGTTGGCGTTGCTGCCCACCACGATCACGTCGTTGCCGAAGACGGCGGGATCTTCCGCACGTGCGCCGCGGATCTCGTTCAGGTCGAACCGGGCGACCATGCGCTTGCCCTCGACCGTGCGAAAGATCAGCACTTCGCGCTTGAGCGCGTCCTCGGTCAGGCCGCCGGAAATTGCGACCGCGCGCAGCAACGTGGTTTCCCCCGAAACCTGATAGACACCGGGGCGTGCGACGCTGCCGTCGATCGTGACCTGCTGGCTGACTGCCTGGTCGATCACGACATTGACCTGCGGGTCGCGGACATAGCGGGCAAAGCGCTGGCGCAAGTCGGCTGCCAGCTCGCCCGACGTAAGGCCTTCGGCCGGCACGGCGCCGACGAGCGGCAGGTTGAACGTACCGCTGGCATCGACCGAGCCCGACGTCGTCAGCTCCGGAACGCCGAACACGGTCACCGTCAGCTTGTCGAACGCGCCGATGCGCGGTGCGCGCTGGCGTGGCGCGGTGTCGGCGATGGTCGGCGCCGGAAGCGCTTCGGCAACCTGAGCGGTCGTGGCCAGCTCAGGCCGGAAATTGGGCTTTCCCGCGCAGGCTGAAACGGCGCCCGCCAGCGCGATAAGGGAAATAAACCGGGCGTTGATAACGGCCTCCATCAAATGGTGTCGAGCTGCGCGCCGCATACCCCTGTGGCGCTCATCTTTAGGGTTGCGATGCGGAATAGGAAACCCCCGGCGTCGCCTCTGCGACACGCGGGCCGGATGCGCGGCCGATCCCGTGGCTGCGGTGACGGGACGCGCCGAACGGCGGGGTCAGCAAGGCGCAGAGAAACGCGAAATACACGGCAAAGGCATCGGTGCGCAGCGGATAGTCGCCTGCCGAGTGCAACACGACGAACACCATCGCCATCGCCGCCGCGCGCTGTTGCCGATTGACGGTGCGGCTGTCGGGGGCGTTGCGGAACGCCTGCCACGCGCGCCGGGCGTACCAGCCAAGCCCGGCGGCCAGCGCGACGACACCGAACACGCCGAATTCGATCAGGATCTGCAGATATTCGTTATGCGCCTGGTTGAGATAGGCGAACTGCAGCCCCTCGCGCGTTTCATAGCTGCGATAGATCGCGTCGAAGCTACCGACGCCGGTGCCAAAGGGCAGGAAATCGCGCGCGATGCGCAGCAGTTCGGGGACGAGGTCGATGCGCTGCGATTCGCCGCCCGTGAACGAAAAGGCGCCCTGACCGATCACGCCGGTCAGCAGCAGCGCGACCACCGTTCCGCCCGCGGCGAGCACCGACAATCCGCCGCCGATCGCGAGGCGCGGGCTTATCCCCATCCGCCGCAGCGGCAAGAAGGTCGCGGCAAAGGCCAGCGCGATCAACGCGAACACCGTCCCCGCGCGCGAAGTGGTGGTGAAGATCGCGGCGAGGAACAGGAGGATGACGAGCCCCGCCGTGAACATCTCGCCCGTCGACGGCGACCGGTCCGACGCGCGCTGCGCGATCCACCAGCCGACCAGCACGATCCCGCCGCTCATGAAATTGGCAAGGTGGTTGGCGTTGGAGAAGAAGCCGACCCCGGCATCCCGGTTGGTGATCGCGTAGAAATAGAGCGGGCTCTGGTCGCCCGATGCGAACTGCGCGATGGCGAGGAGTGCGCTGACGACCATCACGCCGAGCACGATGGTGAGCAGCGTGGTGCGCGCGGCGGCATCGAGCTGGGATCCGACGACATAGGCGGCAAAGGCGCACAGCAGCATCAGCAGCGCGTCGAGCGTGCGCGCCGGGGTCAGGCTGATTGCGCCCCAAGGCTGCTCTCCGATCAGATCGACCGACGCCTTTGCCAGTTCGCGCCCCGGCAATGCGGTCCACACCGAATAGGGCAGCGGGATCAGCTGAACGATCACCAAAGCGATCATGCTCAGCCAGATTAGCGCCGCCGGGCGTTCGATCCGGATCGTGGCGGAGCGGCGCTGCCATATCAGCCAGACAATGGCGCCGAGCGTCACCAGACGGGTGAGGAACGCCCCGCCAGTCTCGATCCGCGATGCTCCGCCGAACAGCAAAGCTGCGACTAGGATCGCCAGAGCAGCATAGAGCATGCCCGGTCGACTGGTATTCAACAAACCCGGCATCCCCAATTGCTCGACGGTCCAGCAGAGTCCTTAACTAGCGCCATCCGGCTTGCCAAGCGCGGGACGGGCGTGCCGCTTGCAATTCACCGCAACCGGGCTAGGTCGCGTGTCGATCAGCCGCGCGGGTCGGGGATCGCAGAGGGAGTTGAGCTTGGCCGATCGCCCGCGCCGCGGACTGCGCGTCCTGTATCTCGCCACCGACGCCTATGGCGGGCATGGCGGGATCGCGCTGTTCAGCCGCAATCTGATCGAGGCGCTGGACGCCGACGACCGCGTCGCCGAAATCGTGTGCCCGCCGCGCATTGCCGGTGGCGAGATCGGACCGTTGCCGGCCAAGCTGACCTATGACCTCAGCGGGCTGAGCGGACGCGGTGCCTATCTGCGCGCGGTGCTGCAGCAGGTGCTGACCGGGCGGTTTGACGCGATCATCGTGCCGCATATCAACCTGGCCCCGGTGGCATGGCTGGCGGCGAAGCTGACGCGCGCGCGCTGGGCACTATGCCTGCACGGGATCGATGCCTGGCCGGCGGCAGCGACGCCGCGGCGGCGCTTCTTCGGGCTGCGCGCCGATGCCATCGTGAGCGTAAGCGCGCTGACGCTGGGGCGGTTTCGCAGCTGGTGTCCGGTCGATCCGGCGCGCTGCGTGGTGATCCCGAACGCGATGGACTTTGTCGGCTATGCCCCGGGACCGCGCGATCCGGCGCTGGAGGCGCGCTATGGGCTGGCGGGCAAGCGCGTGATCCTGACGCTCGGCCGACTGGACCCGGCGGAGCGGTACAAGGGGTTTGACGAAATCATCGAACTGCTGCCCGAACTTGCGCCTGATATTACCTATCTGATCGCGGGCAAGGGCGAGGATCGCGCGCGGCTGGAAGCGAAGGCCGCGGCGCTGGGCGTGGCGGACCGCGTCGTATTCGCCGGGATGGTGCCGGAGGAGGAGAAGGTGGCGACCTATCGCTTGGCCGACGTCTATGCGATGCCGAGCACCGGCGAGGGGTTCGGCTTCGTCTTTCTGGAGGCGATGGCGTGCGGCATCCCGACGGTTGCCAGCGACCTTGACGGTGGGCGCGAGGCGGTGCGCGAGGGCAAGCTGGGGCAGGTCGTCGATCCGCGTGACCGCGCGGGCCTGAAGGCAGCGATCTTGCGCGCGCTCGATCAGCCCAAGGGCGTACCCGATGGCCTCGATTACTTCGGGCTGCCCGCCTACCGCGCGCGAATCGCCGATCTGCTGACGCGATTGGTGGGGTAGCTCAGCGCGCGAGCGCGGTAGCGAAGACGCGTTCGAGCTGCCCTGCGCCGGCATCCCAGGTGACCGAGGACAAGTCGGGGTCGGTCGCGGGGATGCTGCCTGCCTTCCAGTCGCCCCACACCGCGTCGAGCGTCGCGGTCAGCTGCGCTTCGTCGGTGCAGGTGCGCAGGTCGCCGCGCACGCGCTCGGCCAGCACGAAGGTCTCAGGGTGCTCGCCGGGGAAGGTAATCAAAGGGCGGCGGCACGCCATCAGCTCCAGCGCCTTGTGGTGGAAGCCGAAGGTCGCCCAGATGTAGCAGTTAACCGCCGCGTCGTGGCACAGCCGGGCGAGCCGGTCGTGCGGCACGTTGCGCTCGACCGTCGCGACGCAGTCCAGGCCGGCTTTACCGATCGCGGCGCGGACGTTGCTGTCGGCGGCCCCGGCATAATGGAACAGCGTGGCGTCGCGCCGCTCGGCTCCGCCTGCCTTCAGCCACGCCGCGAAGCCGGACATGAAGCGCTCGAGGAAGTCGTCGGCATAGGTGCTGCCGATCAGCGTGACGAGAAACTTGTCGCGGCGCGGGCGGCTGTCGGGGGCGGCGACCATCGCCGGGGCGATGCTGGAATAGATCACCTCATGCGGCTGGGCAAACCAGCGCGCGGCGATCCCGGCGTGGAGCTCGGCATTGCTGGTGAAGGCGGCGGCGTCGGCGAAACGGCGGCGCAGCACGCCATGCAAACCGCCCGGGACGTAATTGGCGAAATTGTCCTTGAAGTCGATCGTCCAGGGCACGCCTGCGGCGCGCGCCAGCTGCTGCCCGACCACCAGATTGCTCAGATTTCCGAAATTGGCCCAGACGATATCGGGCTGGAACGCCTGCAGGATGGCCGGGTGCGCGGCGCGGGCGGCGGCGACCCAGCCGCCATGCACGCCCCCCTCGGCTGCGATCAGCCAGGCGGTGGCGAGACGGCGAAGCAGGGCTGGGGCGGTTTGCGAACGCTGGAGGCGCAGCAGCGGATAGTCGCGGGGCGCGAGTTCAAGCAGCAGCGGTGTCGCCCAGTCATGTGCAGCGATCTTGTCCGCGATGCTCTGCGCACTTTCCCCGGGCGAGGCCGGGTCGGCGACCGGCGCGATCACCAATATCTGATGCCCCCGCGCCGCCATCGCGCGGGCGAGCGAGATCACCCGCAACCCATAGACGTGCCCCAGCGCCGGGGACATGTCGGACACGAAAACGCAGCGCATGGCTTGCCTCAGGGGCGGGGATAGCTGGCGGGGACGCGCAGTCCCTCGGGCAACGGGCGGTGCGGCGGCCAGGCGACGAAATTGCAGGTTTCGTCATCCTGACGCTCATGCTCGGCGAGCAGACGCAGCGCGCCATTTTCGGCGATGCGATAGATGGCGTAGTCGCCGCCGACCTTGTCGAAAAAGGCCAGCACGCGGCGCAGCACGTCGAGTTCATACGCCTCGAACACCACGAACGGGCGACAGCGCGCGACGGTGTCGTGCGCGCCGGCCAGTACCACGTCCTCGAACCCTTCGACGTCGATCTTGATCAGGTCGACATCCTGCCCCGCCAGCTCGATGTCGAGCGTAGTGACGGGCACCTGCAGCAACTCGGCATTGGTGTCGCCGCTGCCCGAGAAGGACGAGCGGTCGACCTGCGATCGCAGGCTGAACTCGGCGGTACCCGGCTCGGCACCGACCGCCTTGGCGATGATCGACACGCCGGGATAATGCGCGGCGACCTGCGCCAGATAGGGCTGGCAGAGCGGGAGCGGTTCGAACGCGACGATCTTCGCGTTGGGCGCGGCGGTCGCCATCAGCGCGGTGATATAGCCGATATTGCCGCCGACATCGGCGATCACCCGCGCGTCACGCGCGACCCAGGCGATGACATCGTCCTCGACCGTCTGGTGGGTGTAATAGCCGTGCACCGCGAGCGGGTAGAAGACGTTGAGCGCGAGATCGCCGCGCAGCGTCATCGTGCTCGACTTGAGCTTAGCGGGATAGTGACGCAGCCCCGGCAGCACCGGGCGCAGCAGCTTGATCAGGCTGTGCCCGCCGCGCGGGAGCGCGGTGGCAAGGGCGATGACGGCGTGTTCGAGAGCCATGACGATCAGAGCCCGTAGTCGCGCACGGGAATGTCGCCGCGCGCCATCCGCTGATCGCTGACGCCGACATACATGGCGTAGCGCGTCGTGCAGGAATCGCGTTCCACCTCATAGGTCAGCGGCGTCAGGAAGCCGTTGAACAGGTGATAGAGCTTGTACGGGAGCGACGCGAAATATTCGTCGACCTCCCACAGATAGCGCTTCGACGCGGTCCAGCCGCTGGCGAATTCGAACATGAAGAGGTCGATCTTCTGATCTTCCAGCAGCTTCTTCGCCCCTTCGAGGACGTGCAGGTCATAGCCCTCGGCATCGACCTTCATGACGTTGACGTGATCGACGCCATTCTCCGCGCACCAGGTGTCGAGCGTGGTGATCGGCACCTTGTAGGTCGTCGGCACTTCGCCCGGCAGCTCCTTGCGCGGGGCGAGGCTGTTGCACATGTTTTCGTAATCGTGGAACTCGAGCTCGCCCGGCTCGGCGGCGAGGCCCTGATTGACGAAGGTGACGCGGCTGTCCTGCGCGAAATCGGCGGCATAGCGCTCTGCGGCGAAGCGTGAGGGGTCGAAGCCGACCACCTTGCCCTGCGGCCGCGCCTTCAGCATCTCGGCGGTTGAGGCACCGTCATGAAAGCCCACGTCGATGATCGTCGGCGTTTCGTCCATCAGGGTCAGCAGCCAGCGCTCGCCATTGGTCTCGCCATTCAGCGAATAGTTGCGGACGACTACGTCGAACTTGCGGCTGAACCGGATGAAGGCGCGGGCAAAGCGTGCGCCGACCGGGTTCCAGAAGATGCGCTGGAGCAGATGATGGCGCGATTTGGCATTCAGCATGAAGAGAACCTTGCGGTCTGCGAGGGGGGGGGGAACGCGGGTGAGAACGGCCAGAATTACGCGGCCGTGCGAAGGCTTTGGGCGGGCGCGGCGCTGTCGAGCCGGTCGAAGAATTCGCGGCGCCAGCTTTCGATGATGAACGGCTGCCACAGGATCCAGCCAAGGCCAGCTTCGCCTGCGACGGCGCGGTCGAGGATCTTGTCCCAATAGCCCGCCTGCCAATAGGGCGACTGGCGGAAGCTTTGTGAGGCGAACAGGTCGCGCACCATGGTTTGCAGCCGCGGCGACTTGAACCACAGATCCTGGGGCGGATTGAACCCCTGCTTGCGCCAGCGCGCACGGATATCCTCGGGCAGGATGCCGCGCATGGATTCGCGCAGCACGCGCTTGGTCTGCACTTCGCCCATCAGCAGATGCGGCGGCAGCGACAGCGCGAAATCGGCGAGGCGATGGTCGCAGAAGGGCAGGCGCACCTCACGCGAATGCGCCATCGAATTGCGGTCGCCATAGCGCAGCAAGGTGGTCAGGAAGCCGCCGAAGCTGTCTTCGGCCAGCGCGCTGGCGAGCGGGTGGAATGCGTCCTGCCGCACGCGATCGTTCTGCGCCATGATCTGCTGCGCAACGCCCGGCTCGATCGCGTAGAGCACGCTCGACCCTTTGCCCATGCGGTTGGCGAGCAGGTGGCGCAGGCGGAAGGGCAGCCGGTCGCGCAGCGCGCGTGCCGGCGGGGTGAGCACGCCGGGGTAGCGCGCCTCGATCTGCGGCATTTCCGCGTCGAGCCGCGCGCGGTCGCCGGTCTCGCGCAGGCTGTCGAGATAGAGCGCGAAATAGGTCTCATAGCCGCCGAGCAGCTCGTCCGACCCCTGACCGTCGAGCAGCACGGTGACGTTGTGCTGCTTGGCGAGGTGGAACACGCACCATTGCGCGAACTGGCTCGACCCGCCGGTCGGCAATTCATTGTGCCAGATAAAGTCGGGCAGATCGTCGATCAGCCGGTCGACCGTCGGTTCGACCAGATGGCTCTTCACGTTGGTCGCGTCGATCACGACCTTGGCGAAGTGATATTCGTCCGCCGGGGTGCCGGGGAAATGGCCCGTGAAGGTGTTGTATTCGGCATCGTCGCCGACCAGCTGGCGCGCGATGCACACGATCGCGCTCGAATCGAGCCCGCCCGACAGGCACGAGCCCACCGGCACGTCGCTGCGCAGGCGGATGCGGACCGAATCAGTCAGCAGCTCGCGGAATTCGGCGAAGACGTCGGCGTCCTTCGCCTTGGCGCGGCTGGCGTCGTAGCGCGGCGCGTAATAGCGCCAGATTTCGGGCTCGAGCCGCTGCAGGTCGAACGCGATCGCCTCACCCGGCAGCAATTGCTCGACCGCGTCGAACACCGTCTGGCGATCCGCATCGAGCCCCTTGCTCGGGTTCACCGCCGCACGCAGCACGCGGAAATCATCGTATCCCCGCCCGATGCCGGGCAGGGTCAGCAGCGCCTTGTATTCCGATCCGAAGGCGATGAAGCCGTCGCCGCGCGCGAACAGCAGCGGCTTTTCGCCATAGCGGTCGCGCGCGCCGAACATGGTGCGCGCCTGACGGTCGAGGATCATGAAGGCGAACATGCCGTTCAGCCGGTCGACGACCTTGCGGCCCCAGACGCGATACCCCTCGATGATCACTTCGCTGTCGCTGTGCGAGGTGAAGCTGGCGCCGAGCGCGATCAGCTCCTGCCGCAGCTCGACATAATTATAGATTTCGCCGTTGAAGATCAGGACGTAGCGGCCGTCCGGCGAGTGCATCGGCTGGTCGCCGGCATGGCTCAGGTCGATGATCGACAGGCGGCGATGGCCGAACCACACGCCCGCCTCGGCATCGCTCCAGTCGCCTGACCCGTCAGGGCCGCGATGCGCGATGAGGTCGAGCGCAGCGCGATACCGCTCGACCTCCAGCGGCCGCTTGCCGACCCAACCCAGAATTCCGCACATGCTTCCCGTTCCCCAAAGGCGGCAAGGCGCTAGAGCTGCCTCAAACTGATGGTGTGCCCGGCGTTTCAACCGGCGCATGCCGGTCGATTCGGACCCAGATCCCGATCGCGATGGCCGTTACCACCCAACCAGCGAGTTGGATATAGGCCAGAATTTCGCCCGTCAGCGCCCCTGCATACCACAGCGTGCCGCCAACGACGACCAGGCCATAAGGCGCGAACAGCCATAGCTGCGTCCACATCGTCCCGCGCGCGACCAGCAATTGCTGATGCACGTTGCAATAAACGGTCGGGATCAGCGCGATGACGATCAGCGCGAAGAGATAGCTGTTGCCCCGGAAGCTGTCGCCATAGAGCGCGAGGATCAGTGGCGACGCGGCGATCACCACCCCGCTGAACAGCGTCGCAAGACCGAGATTGACGATCATATTGTAGCGCTGCAGCCGTTGCACCTCGCCATGCTTTGCCTTGCCGATCGACGCGCCGAGCATCGGCAGGATCGCCGAGGCGAGCGACCCCATCACCATCAGCACGGGCAGGCGCCACTGTACCCCGGTATTGATGATCGCGAGATCGGTGAACCCGGCGGGCGAGCGCGACAGGACATAGTTGCCGAGCCAGGCCGCACCGCCCTGAACCACCGACAGCAGGCCGCTCGGGACGGAGAAGGCGAAGATGACGCTGGCATGGGCCAGGGCGGCGCGCATATGGACGCCGGCGCGCAGCGTCCGGCGGTGGCTGCGTGCGGGGATTGCGACGGCGAGCAGGCGAAGGACATTCGCCGCCGCGACCGCTGCCATCACGTAATTGAGGCTGGGCGCGAATAGCGCGACGGGGACGAGCAGCGCGAAGGCTGCGGCTGCCGTCCATGACCGGGCGAGCGCGAGCACGCGAAACTCCTGCTTCGCCTGAAGCAGCGCGTCGCTGAGGCCCGCCTGCACCGAGGTGAGCAGGATGATACCGCTGAAGATCACCGCCCAGCCATGCTGGCTTTCGCCGAGCAGCCAGTCGGACAGACCGGCGGGCCAAAGCACGCAGAGCGCGAGGAAAGCGAGCGTGAGGCCCCAGGTGAGCCGGTCGGCGAGCAGCATCACGGCCCCCGCGCGCTCTGGATCACGCTCCGAAAAACGCGAGACGATCGAGATGACCGAATAGGGCAATTGCAGCGAGGCGATCGGGGAGGCGAGTGCGATCGTGCTGAGCAGCAGCGCGTAGCGGCCATAATCGTCGGCACCGATCGCGCGGGCGATCAGGATCGTCTGAACCAATGCCGCCGCGCGCTCGACCATCGACGATCCGAAGATCCAGCCTGCACCGCGCAGCCAGGACGCGACCGGGCTGGCCCCGAGCAGATAGGAAGGCGTGAGCCGCGCGCGCAGCCACGCGATACGGCTCATGCGTCGCTCCGCACGATGCCGTGTGCGCTGAGCAGTGCCGCAAGCTCGCCCGCGCGCGCGTCGAGGCTGTACGCCGGGACGCAGCGCGCATGGCCGGCCAAGGCGATCCGGCGGCGGTCGTCGTCGTGCTTCAGGTAATGGCCGATCTGCCCGCACAAGGACGTGGCGTCGGAAAACACGTCGATCTCTTCGCCCGGCACGAACAGCGAGCGCACCTCGCCATTGTCGATATGCAGCATGAAGCCGCCCGAGGCGGGAATTTCGAAGGTGCGGGTCGAGGTCACGTCCTGCCACCCGTCGGGCGGGACCGGGCCGTGATGCATCGCGACGTTGATGCGGCTTTCCTCGATCGCGCGGGCAAAATAGTCGCCGACCAGCGGATAGCCGAGGACATGGCGTTCGAGCGCGGTGCCCTGTGCCGGCCCGGCCCAGCCATTGCCGATCACCGCGATGCTGCGATCGGGAAATGCCTGTGCGACGGCGAGCATGTAATCGAACTTGTAGGGCGAGAAATTGCCAATGTGCGAAATGTCCCAGCGATAGGGGACTTCGCCGTGGTGCCGCCGGGCATGGACCAAAGGCGCATAGCCGTGATGCACGAACCCGGTCCGCTCCGCGCCATAGGTGTCGCGCAGATGGTCGAGGTGATAGCTTTTGGTCGTCACGATCTGGTCGTAGCGGGCATAGGCCTCGGGCGACGAGCCGTCGTGATTATAGGCGACATCGGGGTAGAAATTGACCGTCCGCACGCCGCGCGCCTGAAGCGTCGCCAGCGTGTCGGCGGTGATGTAGCTGCCCTTGACCGTGACCAGCAACTCGGCGTCGACCCGCGCGGCGTGGTCGAGGATCTCGCGGTTATAGGCGGCGATGCCATGGCCGGTGAGCAGGCGGTTGGCGATGCGGTGGATCAGCCCGTGCGCGCGGCCGAGATAGGATCCCAGATCGACCTCGGCGACATCCCAGCCCTGGCCGCGCAGCCCCTGCGCCAGCGCGCGGCCGGTCGAGCCGTGCCAGAATTCCGTCGCCATGACGGCGCGGATCGGGCGGCGGGGATCAGCGGCGGACGGCATCAAGCGCGGCCATCACGCCGCCCACGCTGCGACGCATGTCGAGTTCGTCGAAAATCTCGAGCGAGCGCTGCGCCATCGCCGCGCGCTTGTCCGGGTCGGCGGCGAGGATCGCCAGCGCCTCGGCCAGCGCGGCGGTGTCGCCGCACGGATAGACGATGACATTCTCGCCCTCCCGCGCAATGTCGGTCGGGCCGACCGCGCCGATCCGGTCGCTGTAGATCATCGGCAGGCCCATGCATGCGCCCTCCGACGTGATCAGTGGGTGCGGGTCGGCCTGCGACGGGTGCACCAGCACATCGGCGGCGGCGTAGAGCGCGGGCAGGCGATCGACATTGACGAAGCCGGCAAAGCGCGCGGGCAAATTCTCGGCGGCGGCGCGCGCCTTCAGCTCCTCGAACAGCTCGCCATTGCCCGCGAACAGCGCGCCGATGCCGTGGCCGGGATGGAAGCGCGCGAGCGCGTCGATCAGGTCCTGCGGCCGCTTGCGCGCCGAGAGCTTGCCGACGAACAGCGCCAGCATCTCGTCCTCGGGAATCCCGAATTCGGCACGCACCTGCGCCCGCAGCGCCGCGCGGTTGGCGCGGGCGGCGCGATAGGTTTCCTCGTCGATCGTGAAGGGCGAGCGGAAGATGCGGTCGGCGGGCGCGCCGAACTTCCGATAATACTCCTCGTTGCGGTCGCCGACCGAGAGGAAGGCGGAGATGCGCGAATAGACGAGGCGGACGAGCAGCGCCTTGACCGCCTGTTTCAGCCCGCCGCGGTCCTGCAGCAATTCGCTGTCGGAGATGATCATCGCCGGCACGCGGTTGCGCCCGCACCACCACAAGGCGCGGCGCACATTGGCCTGGTTATAGCCATAAAGCAGCACTGCGTCGGGCTTGAACGCCGCCAGCCGCTCGGAAACCTTCGGGCTGCTCGGCCAGCTGGGGCTGGGCTGCTGGCCGGGGCGGGCGTCTTCGAGGAACTCGTGCGAGTAGCCGCCGAGCATTTCCATGTTCCAGGAAATCTCGGCGTTCATCTCTTCGTCGAAATAGGCCTGAACCCCGACCGGCGCGCCGAAGATCAGATGGACGTCGAGATCGTCGCGCGCCGCCAGCGCGCGGTAGAAGGGGACGAAATGCTGGATCGGGTGGGTGACCACGATCGCCAGCCGCGCCTTAGCCATGTGCGGTCACCGGCTGGAGCGCAACCACCGGACCGTGGCTGTCGAGCAGGCGGAAGCGGCCGCTGTCGAGCAGGGTGGCGACGAGCTGCTGGTGCGTGCCATGCTCGCGGCTGTCATGGGTTTCCATGATGATGATCCGCGCGCGGGCGAGCGCGTCGAGGTCGTGGCGCAGGATCTGCCACTCGACCCCCTCGATATCGCTGATCAGCGCGAAATCGGTGATGCCATGTTCGTCGAGCAGGCCCGACAGGGTCCGCGCGGGAACCTGCACCGTCTGAAGTTCCGGCGCTTCGCTGGCGATGCGGCCGGAGACCGAGCTTTCGCCCATCGCGAAGGCGACGGTATCCCCGCCGCCATAGCTGATCGCGACTTCGGCGACGGTGGTGTTGGTCTCGCACCCGTTGAGCGCGAGGTTGCGGCGCAGCGACTTGGCGAGGCGCGGATCGGCCTCGACGATCACCATGCGCCGCTCGGGCGCGATGGCGCGGCGGGTGGTGCAGCTGATCACGCCAAGGCTGCCGCCCAGCTCGACCACGTCCACGTCGCGCGGCAAATGCCGCTGGACGAAGCGATATTCGCCGCTCTCATAGCCGCCGAGCAGGAGGGCCGCCTTGATCTCGGGCGTCACCACGGGATCGCTGGTGTCGATGGTCAGGCCACGATGCGGGATGCGGTTGCGCAGCAGCTTGGCGGCAATGATGCCGGTCATGCGGTTGGCGAGGATCGGGCCGACGATGCGGTTGATGCGGGTGCGAAGGCTGGTCATGCGGGCTCCGGCACGATCACATAATCGCCGCCCATCAGCGCGTCGGGCGCGGATTCGTGCAGCGCGATGCCATGGGTTGCGCCATGGCGGACCCCGGCGATGCGGTAGAAGCGCGAGCGTTCGGGCACCAGCGCGACGATCTGCGCGGCTTCGTCCGCCGCGATGCGCGCGCCGCCGCCGAGTTCGATCCACAGCACCGGGCGGTCGCGGCGGATGGTTTCCTGCAAGCCCTGCAGCACCGAAATCTCGAAACCCTGCACATCGCACTTGATCGCATCGACCGGGCCGACATTCAGGCGGGCGAGCAAAGCGTCGCCCTGTTCGACCTGCACCGTCGCGACCGCTTCGAGCGGGGCGTCATATTGGTCGGTGGTGACGAGCGTGCCGAGGCCGCCATTGTCGCCGGCGGGCGAGTAAAGCTGAAAGCTGCCCGGCTCCGCGCCGAGGCCGAGCTGGTGCGGGGTTACGTTGCTGGCGGCGTTGAGCGCGAGGTTGCGCTGGAGCCGACCGAACACCAGCGGGTTCGGCTCGAAGCTGTGGACCTGGCCGAACGCGCGCGAAAATTGCAGCGCGTGCGTGCCGACATTCGCGCCGATGTCGAGGATCGTGCGGCGGCGATTGGCGGGAATGCAGGAGAGGAAGGCGGCGATCTCGTCGCGCTCATATCCGCCGAACAGATAGGCCTGGCGTTCGACGAAGGAATTCAGCTCACCCTCGACCCAAACGCCGTCATTGGCGACGCGGAAGGCGCCGGTTGGACCGGCAAGGCGGTTGGCCAGCGATCCCCAGCCGCGCAGATGGCGCAGGCCACGGAGCGCGCGGACGGCGCGCGCGGCGACGCCCGGGTGCAGCTCGCCCTGGGGTGTCGTTCCGGTCAATGCTGGTCCCCCTGACCTTCGGCGCGGGCGTGCGGAAGGTCGCGCGGCGGATTGCAGACGGGTGTGGAAAGGTCAAGCGTCACGGGCCGCCAGCTCCTGGAACAATGCGGTCATCTCGGCGGCCGCCTCATTTCCGGCGAGGAAGGCTTCGGCACGGGCGCGGGCGCCGCGCCGCCATTGGGCCAGTTTGTCGGCGGGCAAGTGCGCTAGCGTATCGATTGCCTCGGCCAGCGCGTCGCGATTTTCGAGCGGCAGATCGAACCCGGCATGGTCCGCCGCCAGTCCGCGCCATGGCGTCTCGGTCCCGATCAGCACCGGCGTGCCCGAGCACAGCGATTCGAAAATCGCGTGACCGAAATTCTCGCTGCGCGACGGCATGAACATCAGGTCCTGCCCGGCCATCGCCTCGGCGACCTCGGCATTGGCGAGCTCGCCGCGATGTTCGGCCGTGACATGCGGCGGCAGCGCGGCGATCAGGTCGCGGCAGCGTGCCCAGTGCGCGGGGTCGCTGATCGGGCCATAGATCGAATAGGCGACCGGCGCGCGCACCTGCGCGAGTGTTTCCAGCGCGACGTCGAGACCCTTGACCGGCGAGATGCGGCCGAGAAACGCGGCGCGGAACGGCTCGCCCTCACCGCGCGGGCGGTGGGTCGGGAGCGGGAAGGCCGGGCGGGCATTGCCGATCAACTCGATGCGATGGCGGGGGAAGGCGGCGCGGACATCGGCGCGCTCCGCCTCGCTGGTGACGTGGAAGGTCACGCCCCGCATCAGCCCGGCGAGCGTGACCAGCTTACGATACGCCGCCTTGCGCCCGCCCTTCAGCCCCAGCGCGCCGCCCGAAAACTCGCCGCGCGGCGAGAGGATGACGCGCGCGTTCGACGCTTGCCCGAACCGGCGCGCGATTAGCGCGGGGATGGTGAACTCGCGGTCGAAAAAGCCGTTGAGCAGCAGGATGTCGTGTGGCGTGTCGCGCAGCAGCTTCGCCAAACCCTGCGCCCCAGTGCGGCCGACGGGCAGATAATAGGCCTTGGCATAGCCCAGGTCGTGCCAGCGCCCCGCCTCGACCAGCGGCTCCGCCGCACCGAACGCCCGGTCGCGCGCGACGATACGGAAGTCGAACTTGTCGCCGAGCGTCTCGCACAGCGCCTTGATGCTGAGGTTCGGACCCGTCGCCTCATGCCCCGGCCAGAAGGCGCCGATCAGGATCAGGATCGTGGGACGCGCGCTCATGGCTGGGGCAGCGCGAAAGTGATGCCGTAGCGCGACTTCAGATAGTCGGGGAAGCTGTCGATCCCGTGCGCGGAGATGTGCATCCGCGCCTCGTCGATCTTGGCGTCCATCAGCATGAAGAACCAGAAGCCGTGCAGCGAATGCCACACGAACCCGCGCCGCCCGTCGAGAAAGCCGAGCCGAAGGAAGTAGCGCTGCACGAAATAGAGCACCGCGCGCAGGTAGAGCGGCGCCCCGCCGTAAACCGTGTGGCGCAGGAAGCGCTTGAACTTCGCGGCTGGCGTCACCGCGCCCGGTTCGTCATGATCGCGCACCACGCCCTGTTCGCGCAGCACGAAGTCGATCATCTGCAGCGTGGCATAGCGGTTATGCTTGTCGGTCCACCAACCGATGTCGCGCAGATTTTCATCGACCAGATCGCCGCCGGTGACCTTTTCCACCCGGCCGCGCGCGATCAGCAATTTTTCGTCCATCCAGCGGCTTTCCATCCGCGCGCGGCCCGGTCGCCACATGCGGGTCAGCCAGGTGCGGTAATAGCCGCCCCAGCGAATGAACTTGCCGCGAAAGATCACCTTGAGCTTGAGGTCGAGCGCCGACACGTCATCGGGCAGCGCGGGCGTGCGGCTGCGCAGCCCATCAAGCAGGCCCGGCTCCAGATATTCGTCGCAATCCATGCGCAGGATCCAGTCGGTATCGATCCCGGTGTGGTCCGCCCCCCATTGCACCTGCGCGCCATGGGTCGTGAACGGGTTCTGATAGACGTCCGCGCCCAACGACTTGGCGATCTCGACCGTGCGGTCGGTCGAGAAGCTGTCGACCACGACGATGCGCCGCACCAGCGGACGGATCCGCTCGATGCACCGTGCGATATGCATTTCCTCGTTAAAGGAAATGATCAGCGCGGTGATCGAAGGCGCGGCTTCGGTCATCACACCCCGGCGATGTCGAGCGTCGCTTCGCTGACGGCAATCAGCTCATCGAGCGGGATCGGCGCGGCGGCACCGTCGCGGGCGGCGGCGTAGAACGCCTTGACCAGCCCCGCCTGTCCCTTGTCCTGTGCCGAGGCGGATTGGGTGGTCGTCTTGCCGCCGGTGGTGATGTGCAGCTTGCGGAAATCGTCGAGGCGGACGACCGTGCCGCTGGCGAAAATCTCCAGATATTCCTTGGGCAGCGACGAATCGCCGAGCGAGGAATAGAGGATCGTGCCGGTCGATCCGTCGGCGAAGCGCAGCACGGCCGACACCGTGTCGTCGATCCCCTCTGGCCGGAACGCGCTGACCGAGACCGGCGGGCCACCGGCGAGGAAGGTAAGCGCGTCGACAAAGTGGCACGCCTCACCCACGATGCGCCCGCCGCCTTGGGCGCCGTGCAGCCAGCTGTCGCCCGGCACATGCCCGGCATTGACGCGATAATGCATCGCGATCGGCCCGGCGCGTGAGGCAATCGCCGCCTTCGCCGCAATCATCATCGGGGCGAAGCGGCGGTTGAAGCCGACGGTCAGTACGCCGGGCGCGCCTTCGGCTGCGGCGACGACATCGGCGAGCTGCTCATGGTCGAGCGCGAGCGGCTTTTCGACGAACACATGCTTGCCCGCGCGCAACGCGGCGGCGGTGAGGCTGGCATGGCTGTCGTGCCGCGTGGCGATGAACACGCAATCGGTGTCGGCATCGTCCAGCACCGCCTGCGGATCGGTCGCGGCGTTGGCAAAGCCCTCGCGCTGCGCGGCGTCATGCGCCGACAGGCCGGTCGAGGTGACGACGGTGGTCAGCCGCTCCTTGCTCGCCTTCTTGAGCGCGGGGACCAGCACCGACTTGGCGTAATTGCCAAAGCCGATGAAGGCAGTGCCGCGCCCGGTCGCCGCGCTCGAGGCATTGACCGGGATCGACCGCGCGATCGGCGCGGGGGTTTCGGGATAGGTCAGCAGGATCGCGAGGAATGGCTCATCCGTGTCCATCAGCTTGTAGGCCGCTTCGGCTTCGGCGATCGGGAAGCGGTGGGTGACCAGCTTGAGCGGGGTCACACGGCCTTCGGCGACCAGCTCCAGAAACGCCTGCATGTTGCGCTGTTCGGTCCAGCGGACATAGGCGAGGGGATAGTCATGCCCCTCCAGCTCATAGGCCGGGTCGTGGCGGCCGGGGCCGTAGGACATCGACAGGCGCAGATCGAGTTCGCGCTTGTAGAAGGGTTCGCGGTCGATCTCCATGCCGGTGAGGCCGACCATGACGACGCGGCCCTTCATGCGGCTGATCTCGGCGGCCTGGTTGGGCGGGGTCGAGGATTTGCTCGACGCGGTGACGATCACCGCATCCGCGCCATAGCCTTCGGTAAAGCCGCGTACTGCTTCGTCCAGCGCATCGCTGACCGCGACGTCCGCGCCCATCTCGAGCGCCAGCTTCGCGCGGCCGGGATTGGGATCGAAGCCGAGCACGCGGCAGCCATTGGCCTTGAGCAATTGCACGGTGAGCTGGCCGATCAGGCCGAGGCCCATGACGACGACGCGCTCGCCCAGCGTCGGGTTGGCGACGCGCACGCCCTGTAGCGCGATGGCGCCGAGGGTGACGAAGCTTGCCGCCTCGTCGCACACGCCCGCGGGGATGCGGACCGACAGGTTCTTGGGGACGGCGTTGTATTCGGCGTGGTTGGCCACTGCCGCACCGGCGCAGGCGATGCGGTCGCCGACCGCGTACCCGCCCGCTTCCGCGCCCGCCTCGACCACCGTGCCGGCGAGGCTGTAGCCGAGCGGGATCGGGGTATCGAGCTTGGCGAACACCTTTTGCACCGTGGGCAGCAACCCTTCGTTGCGGACCTTTTGCAGCGTCTTGCGCACCAGGTCGGGCCGCGCCATCGCCTTGCCCGCGAGCGAGCTGCGCGCGAGGTCGATGATCTGTTTCTCGGTGCCCGCGCTGATCAGCGAGACGCGGGTGGCAACGAGGTTGCGGCCACGGCCCGAGCGCGGCACCGGCGCGTCGATCAGGCGGAGCACGCCGCTGCGATAATTTTGTTCGACCTGTTTCACTTAAGCCCCGTTTCCCCGACCGACGCGGCCATGAAGTTGACCTCGCTCTCAAAACAACCGTCCGGGAGTGTCAAGCACAGACGTTGCGTGGATGATTCGTGGCCCATGTCGGGCCACCATGTTGCAGCTTCGAGACGGAGCGGATGCGATGCGCGGATGGTGAGCTGGGCACCCCCACGGCGCAGCGTTGCGGTGCTGCCGTCGAGCGTGGTTTCGCACTCGGGATGGAGCAGCATCCGCCATGTGGCGCGGTGCCATACCGCGCCCTCGATCCGGTCGTGCAGGCGGATCGTATCGCCCTGCGCCTCGATCCGTCGGCTGACAAGCGGGCGGCCGGGGAGCTGGGCATAACCGTCATGTCCGCCCGCCACGGTCACGCCGTCCGGCTGAACTTCGGCCTCGCTCACCCACACGCGCGGACGGCGGCCGCAGCGGAACGCGCCGAAGAAATCCGCGGGTTCCGCGCCGTCGATGGCCAGGGCGTTGTGATAATGCGCGCTGCGGCTCTGGTCGCGGCGCGCGCCAGGGACATATTCGAATACGCCCTGATCGACGATTATCCGCTGGCCCGCGACCGACAGCTCGATGCTGCCGATATCGCCATGCGCATGGGCAGGCAGATCGTCGGGACCGATCCGGCCCTGGTCGGCGATCAGCGAGAGCAGCGGCGTGTGCAGCCCGAAATAGCCTGCGGTCGGGAGCGCGAAGCCGCCCTGTGGCTTCGGGACCGCTCGCCCGGTCGATGCAGTGAAGGCGGCCAAACACTCGGTGGGCTGGTAGGCCATGGTCAGGCCGGCATCGTTGAATAGCGCCGGCCCGCCATCGGGATGGGCGAGCAGCGCAGTCGCGCGCGCCATGCCGTCCAGCGCGCGGTCGAGCGCTTGCGGTGCTGCAGCGCCCAGCGCGTCGCGCGTCTCGATCAGGTCGGCGAACACCTGCGCGTGGTAAGAGGGCGATCGTTCGTAATGCACGCCATCGGCCAGCACCTGCCGCGCCAGTTCCTTGTCGAGCAGCGCCAGCGCCCGCGCCCGCCAGCGCTCCGCAATCGTACCGGAGAAGAACGCCGCGCCCCAGGTCAACGCCTTGATATTCTTGACGAGGTGGTTGCCACCGATGTCGAGCTCGAGATTGCGTTCGAGGAACGCCAGTTGCTGGGCAAGGCTGGCATGGATCGGGGCGAGCGCGGGATCGCTGGGATCGATACCCCACGCCGCAATCCGCTGCATCCACACCACAACGCGGAGCGACAGCGTGTAGCTGTTCCAGCTGTCGTGCCAGTAACCCGGTTGCCAGGGCGGGTTGGCGGCAATCCACTGGCGGATCAGCGCGAGGCCCGCGTCCGCGTCGAGCCCCTCCAGATATTCCATATAATGAAGGTTCATCCGCCACAGCTGGTTGGCGACGCCGGGGCCGGGTGCGTCCCAGTCCACCGTTGCCCCCATCTCGACCGTGCGGCCAAGGAAGGTGAAGCGCCAGCCGCTGGCGGTGCGTTCGACCTGTCCGGTGCGCGGGGGAAAGCGCGGGGCGGGCGGGCTTGGCGCAGGTTGGAGCTGATCCGGCGCGAGACCGTCCAGGCGGGGGGGATTCTGCAGCGAGCGACGCCGCTGGAGTGTCAGCCGCGCGCGGGCGAGCAGCTGGCCGACCGGCACATGCCGGGTAAAGGCGATGCTGCGACGCAGGCGGGTGAGGCGGCTCATCGCGCGGCTACCAGCGCCTGCATCTCGCCAAGTAACCGTTCGGCGAGAACGCGGCGGTCGAACTCGCGCGCGACGAAGCTGCGGCCCGATTCGCCCAGCTGCGCCGCAAATGCGGGATCGTCGGCCAGTCGCGTCACCGCCGCCGCCAGTTCCGCTGCCGATTCGGGCGTGATCGCGATCCCCGCGCCGCCTGCCTCCATCAGCGCCTTGGCCTCACCCTCCACGCCCATGATCATCGGGCAGGCCATCGCCATCGCCTCGAACATCTTCGACGGGATCACCGTTTTGAACGTGTCGACCCGGCGCAGCAGCACCAGAGCCGCGTCGCTCGCCGCCCAGATGCCCGGCATCGCCGATTTTGGCTGCTGGCCCAGCATCACGACATTCGACAGGCCACGCGCGGCGACTTCGGCCACCAGCCGTTCGCGCTCCGCCCCGTCACCGACCAGCAGGAAGGCGATGTCGCTGCGGTCGCGCAGCAATTCCGCCGCCTCCAGCACCGTGTCCAGCTTATGCGCCATGCCGTGCGTGCCGACATAGGCGGCGACGAACTTCCCGTTCAGCCCGTGCGCGCTGCGGAATTCCGCCTCGGCCGCCGCATCGGGGGTGGTGAAGGTGGTCAGGTCGACCCCGTTCTTGACCACCGCGATCGGCCCCCCGCCCCGGCGTTCGCGAATATGCTGCACGAAGCCGTCGGTGACCGACACGACCAGGTCGGCCTGGCGATAGGCAAAGCGCTCGATTGCTTCGAGCAGCCTGATCGCCGCGCCGCGCTTCATGGCGCCGACGGTGACGATGCTCTCGGGCCACAGGTCGCGGATTTCGAGCACCCACGGACGCCGCTTGCGCTTGAGCAGCCAGCCGGCGAGCCCGCAGAAAAATTGCGGCGAGGTGGACAGGACGACATCGGCCCTCGGCAGCCGCCACATCCAGACCAGAACCGACAGCAGATAGGACACGTAATTGGAAATGCGCGGCAGAAAGCCTTCGTTCGCCGCGAGCCAGGTCCACAGCCGAATCACGCGGACGCCGTCGCGCGTCTCCTCCTGCCACAGCCGGTTGCGATAGCCGGGATAGGCGCGGCCGGTCGGATGGTTGGGCACGCTGGTGACGACGGTCACATCATGCCCCGCTTGCGCCCAGACGCGCGCATGTTCGGACAGGCGCGACGCGGGGGCGTTCACCTCGGGCGGGTAATAGTGCGTGAGGACAAGGATCTTCATCGCGGCGGCGCGGTCAGGCGGCGAGGCGCGCGGGATCGCCGAAATAGCGCGCCAGCGCCTCGCCCGACCATTCGCGGCCTGATCGACGGGTACGAATATCCTTGGTCGCGCCCTTCAGCCAGCCGGTCACGGGGATGCCGAACCCGGTCTTGGGCTTGTTGACGATGGCGTCGGGCAGCGGCGTGGCGGGCGCATTCGCCAGCATCGCCTTGCCCGCGCCCGGCGTCAGGCTTGGCAGGATCGGCGCGAGCGCCTGGAGCAAAGTGAAATCGACCAGCGGCACGCGGATTTCCAGCGAATGCGCCATGCCCGCCCAGTCCGAATCGCGCAGCAGCTGGTTGCGCATATAGTTGCACGATTCGAGCGCGGCGACGCGGCCACTGGCGCTGCCCGGATCGGGGGTCATGGTTGCCGCGATCAGCCCTTCGGGATCGAGTTCGGCAAGGCCCTGTGCCGCCAGCCCCGCGTCCATCGCCCCGTCCAGCTCGAACGGGAGCAACACCGCGCGGCGCAGCAGATAGGTGCCGGCCCAGCTGCGCGGCAGGTCGAGCAGCCCAGCGAGCTTCGGGTTGCGCGCGAGCAGGCTCGGCGCAAGCAGCTTGAGCAATCCCCGGCTGGCACTGCCCGCGCCGGGCACATGCGCGACAGGGCCGAATACACGCCGCGTCTGCGGAATGGTGCGGAAGGTGGAATAGCCCGCGAGCAATTCGTCACCGCCCAGGCCCGACAGCGCGACCTTGAGACCGAGTTCGCGGGTCGCCTTGCTCACGAACCAGCTGTTGATACCGTCGATCGTCGGCTGGTCCATCGCCGCGAAGATCGCGGGCAGATCGCCGCGAAACTCCTCGGCGCTGATCTGGCGGACATGATGCTCAACGCCATAGAGCGCCGCGACCGACGCCGCGCCGGGCACCTCGTCGGCGGGCGTTCCGGCAAATTCGGGAAAGGCGAGGGTGCAGGCGCGGATGCGTTGCGCGCCGCAATCGCGCATCAGACCGACCAAAGCGCCCGAATCGACGCCGCTCGACAGGAACGCGCCGACTTCGACATCTGCGACCATATGGTGCCGCACGCTGTCACGCAGCGCTTCGGCGACGTCGACCGTCCCGCCGTCCCGCCCGTCCGCAATCGCCTGCGCGACCGAGGCGTAGCGCACCGGCTGGCCGACGCCCTGGGCATCGACCGTGATCCAGCTGCCCGCCGGGACCGCGCGGATCGCGCGATAGATGGTAAAGGGCTCGGGCACCGATCCCATCAGGTGGAAGCCGGTAAGACCCGCTGGCGACGGCTCGCGCGAGATCGACGGATCGGCGATCAGCGCTTTGACCTGTGACGCAAAGGCGATCCGGCCCTGCGCATCGGCATAGTAAAGCGGCTTGATGCCATAGGGGTCGCGCGCCAGCGTCAGGCGCCGCTCAGCCGCGTCCCAGATGGCGAAGGCGAACATGCCGCGCAGCCGCGTCAGCATCGCCGGGCCGTGCGCGGCGAACAGCGCGAGCAGCACTTCGGTATCCGATCCGCTGGCGAAGCGGTGGCCCTGCGCCTCCATCTCGGCGCGCAGCGCCTGATAATTGTAGATCTCGCCGTTGAAGACGAGGCTGTAGCGCCCGGCGGCGTCGTGCATCGGCTGTGCCCCGCCGTCGCTGAGGTCGATGATCGACAGGCGGCGATGCGCCAGGCCAACCCGCGCATCGGCATCGATCCACAGGCCGACGCCATCCGGCCCGCGCGCCGCCATCGCATCGCGGACCGCGATCAGCCGTTCGGGATCGACTGCAAGCGCAGTGTCGCTATGCGCGAACATGCCGGCGATACCGCACATCGGATCAGGCGTCCGTTCGCGGCGGCAGCAGCCGGTTTGCGAAATAGAGCAGGAAGTGCAGCACCACCGCCGCGCTGATCGGACCGACGATGTCGGGCACCAGCATCCCGTCGATGCGCGATCCGGTGCGCAGGCCGAGCGCGACGACGAGCAGCAGATGCCATGCCTCCCGTTGCAGCGCGACGACATTGTAGATCGACCAGAGCGCCAGCACTGGCGCGGTCAGCGCCGCGAATAGCGCGACGCCCAGCCAGCCAAAGGTCCAATAGCCCTCGGCGGGAATGCTGGGACTGGTGGACGAGTTGTAGTTTCCGTTGGCGCGGAAGGTGAACTCGCGCCCGATGTCCGTGATGATCGGCTTGTCGGGATAGACGATTCGCGGAATCCACACGACGAAAATGTCGCGCAGCGTGTCGCCGGGAATGCCCTGATCGTAGAGGCTGATCGCGTATGCACCGGCGTTGACATAGCTCAACCGCGCCCAGCCGATCTGAAGCTCGACCCCGCTTGCATTGGTCTGATCCTCGCCAGCGGCGCGCGCGCTCAATACCTGCGTCGTTTCGGACAACACCGCACGACCCGTTTCGCTGCGGGTGACCATGCCACGCGCGTCGGTCACGATATCGGCGATCGCGAAATAAAGTGGGACCATGATACCCACGACCAGCAACAACCGGCGCAACGTCACCCGATTGTAAAGATAGGCGATCGGCAACATCATCGCCGGAAACATCGCCGCATATTTGCTGAGTTGAACCAGGCCAACGATCGAGTCGATGATCGTGAGCAGCAGCACCAGCCAGACCCAACGCGGACGATTGTTGCGCAATGCCCAATAGGCGATCAGAAAATAGCCGACATATGCAAGCTGACCGATCTGAACGATGATGTTCGGAACCGTGAAAGAGATGATTTCAAGCGCGGCCGGGTAGATGAGAAGGTAGTTCGCAGCGCTCCCGACGCCGAGGAAGGTGAAACCGATCGTCTCTGTCGTGAGGTTGCACGGAGAGATGAACTTCAGCGTCTCGCGCGAAAGGCTGCGCGCGCGCAGCGGCCCGACAATGCCAACCGTGAACAGCAATATGCCTGCGTGAAATGCGGCAACAACGATGTTGAACTTCAACACGTCGCGCGGAAAGAAATCAAAAAACGACGCCAGCATCGCGCGCGTGTCGGCGTTGAGGAACAGCGTGACCAGCGATCCGACGCCCAGATAGCCGACCACCCCGACGCGATACCACAGTAGCGGCGACCACAAGGTGTAGCGATTGGCGGTGACCATCCGGTAGATGGCGATACCGACCACGATCGACAGGATTACCGGCCCGACATAGTTCGCGAAATTGGCGGCTGCGGAGCCGTAGGAGATTGATATGCCATAGAAGATCAGCAGCACGAAGGTGCCGGCGATTTCGCCGATACCCGGCATCAGCCCCAGCATCGGATCGCGGTCTGCCTTCTGAACGGCCGGCGCGCTGCGATAGCGATCGAGCCAGTTGGCGGCGATCGCGCCCATCAGTCGCGCACCGCCAGCGCGATACAGTCGTCGCCGTCCCAGATCACGTTTTCGAGGCGGAAGCCGCGCCGTTCCAGTTCGGCCAGGAACCCCTTCACATCGCCGCCAAAGGCGTGAATCTCGATCCCCACCCGGTCGCTGATGTCGAGCAGGCGGCTTTGCGGGTCGGTCAGGAAATACTCGCTGCCCTCGATATCGCATTTGAGGAAGGCGATGCGCTCGATGCCGTGCTGGGCAAGGAAATCGGCCTCCGACACGCGATCGGCATCGGTGTAATTGGGGTCGGTGGTGACGTCGCTGACCTGTTGCGGGCTGAAAATGCCGACAAAGGCGCGATGCAGCGTGGCGCGGCCCTCAAAGCCATTGGCACGCATCGTTTCGTGGAACTTGGCGACATTGTGGGCGCCCGGCTCGACCGCCACGACGCGCGCGGTGGGATTGCTGGCCAGCGCGAGCGCACTGAAATTGCCCATGTTGGCGCCCAGATCGACGACGATGCCGTGGTCGGGAATCTTCAGGAAATCGCCGAGCGAATAGACCCGTCGCACCCAGATTTCACGCAGTCCGCTGAACGCATGATCCCCCACCAGCCGGGCCTTGGCGCGACCATGTCGCGCCACGAATGGGCCGGTTCCCATCGCCGCATCGGCGGCCAGCAGGTTGCGCGTGCGCAGCGCGGTCGGCAGCGTCACGGCGACCGCACCCGCCCATTGAAGGGCGCGCACCGGGCCGGCGACCTGCGCGATTCCGAAAAAGTCCCGAAGCAGCTTGCCAATCATCCAGTTTCTCGACGTGGGCAGCCGCAGGCGCGGCGGCAACAAGGCGTGACGCCTGCCCCGCCAATAGGGCCAAGCGTCGACAGATGCACGCGGATTTTCCGCAGATGCGAGCGGATCGGACCGGGATCAGGCACGGCCAGGCCCAGCTTGGGCGCGTCCGTGCGGTGCATCGGCGGCAGTTCCGGTTATCTTCATGCATCCCCCCGGCGCGGACCTTCTCCTTTTCCGCGATGAGGTCAAGCGGCGGCTCCGCGATTGCGGCACTGCGGCAATGCGCCTATCTCACCGGCAAGATTGGGAAACGCACGTGGTGTTGTCGAAGCTGAAGAATTTGTTCGGGGCGTCTGCCGCGGCGCAGGCCGCGTCTGCGGTGCTGCCCGATGGCGAGCGGGTTTATGCGATCGGCGATATTCACGGTCGCCTGGACCTCCTCACCGATCTGCTTGCGCGGATCGACGCCGACGATGCGGCGCGGGGCGATGCGCGGACGCGGATCATCTTCCTGGGCGATCTGGTCGATCGCGGACCCGATTCGGCGGGCGTGGTCGAACTGCTGGCGACGCGCGACTTTGGCGAGCGGCAGGTCGATTTCCTGCTCGGCAATCATGAGGAGGTGTTCCTCAAGGCGCTCGGCGGCAATCTCGAAACGATGCGCTTCTGGCTCCGGATCGGCGGCGAGGAGACGCTGCTGAGCTATGGCACGCCGATCGAGCTGATCGACCGCGGCCTGGCCGACGAGCTGGTCGCGGATTTCCTGCCACGCGTGCCGTCGCACCACATCGCCTTCCTGCACAAGATGACCGACATGGTGCGGCTCGGCGACTATTGCTTCGTCCATGCCGGGGTCAGGCCGCACGTCGCGCTCGACCGGCAAAAGCCTGAGGATCTGCGCTGGATCCGCGAACAGTTCCTGAATTTCGAGGGCAATTTCGGCGCGACCGTCGTGCATGGCCATTCGATCGCCGCGCAGGTCGAGGAACTGCCCAACCGCATTGGCATCGATACCGGCGCTTACGCGACCGGACGACTGACCGCGCTGGCGTTGGAGGGCGGCGAACGCTGGTATGTCGCGACCGAGGGCGCGGCGGGGTGAGCCCCTCATCCTCCCCCTGGCGGGGGAGGACTGGGACTCAATCTACCTTCTTGCCCACGCCGACCAGCTTCAGCCCGGCACGCGCCACCTCTTCGGCGGGGTAGATGTTGCGCAGGTCCACCAGCAGCGGCGCGTTGAGCAGCCCTTTCATCCGGTTGAGGTCGAGCGCGCGGAATTCGTCCCATTCGGTGACGATCACCAGCGCGTCGGCACCCTCCGCCGCGGCATAGGCGCTGGATGAGAATTCGACATTCTTCACCAGCGGCCGGGCCTGTTCGACGCCTTCCGGGTCATAGGCACGGATGATCGCGCCGGCGTCCTGCAGCGTCTGGATCACCGCCAGGCTGGGCGCGTCACGCATGTCGTCGGTGTTGGGCTTGAACGTCAGGCCGAGGATCGCGACAGTCTTTCCGCGCACATCGCCGCCCATCGCCTTGATCACCTTGCGCCCCATCGCGCGCTTGCGGCTGTCGTTGACCTGCACCGTCGCCTCGACGATCCGCAGCGGCGTTTCATGGTCGTCGGCGGTCTTGAGCAGCGCCAGCGTATCCTTCGGGAAGCACGACCCGCCATAGCCCGGGCCGGCATTCAGGAACTTGCGCCCGATGCGGTTGTCCATGCCGATGCCGCGCGACACTTCCTGGACGTCCGCGCCGACCTGTTCGCACAGGTCCGCGATCTCGTTGATGAAGGTGATCTTGACCGCGAGGAAGGCGTTGGCGGCATATTTGATCAGCTCGGCGGTGCGGCGGCCGGTGAACATCACCGGAGCCGACTGGTTGAGCGAGAGCGGGCGGTAGATGTCGCGCATCACCTGGCTCGCGCCCTCGTCCTCGCTGCCCACGACGACGCGGTCGGGGCGCTTGAAGTCGCTGATCGCCGCGCCTTCGCGCAGGAATTCGGGGTTGGAGACGACGGTGATGCCCTTGTCCGGGGCGATGCGCGCGACGATCCGCTCGACCTCGTCACCCGTTCCGACCGGGACGGTCGATTTGGTGACGATCACGGTCGGGCCATCGACGGCGGCGACGATCTCCTCGGCGGCGGCAAAGACATAGGACAGGTCGGCATGGCCGTCGCCGCGCCGGCTGGGCGTGCCGACCGCGATGAACACGGCGTCCGCGCCCTTGACCCCCTCGGCGAGGTCGGTGGTGAAGGACAGGCGCCCGGCCTTTACGTTCGACGCGACCAGTTCGGCCAGGCCGGGCTCATAGATCGGCATGACATTCTGATGCAGCAGCTCGATCTTGCGCGCGTCCTTGTCGACGCACACCACGTCATGCCCGAAATCGGAGAAGCACGCCCCGGAAACCAGGCCGACATAGCCCGTGCCGATCATCGCAATACGCACGCTGAGTGTCCCTTTCGTCGCGGCTGTCTGGCCGCCCTATGCACAGCCGAAGCGCGCCATGCGACCCAAAAATGGCGTTGCCATGGCAGCGTGCACGTGGGCGGCGTCGCGCTTGAGGGGGGCTAAACAAATACTAGATCGCAGCGCGTAGGCGTGGTGCATAGATGACGGCCCATGACGTCCCTCACACATCTTGCCCGGCTTGAGGCCGAAAGCATCCACATCCTGCGCGAAGTGGTTGCCGAGGCTGAGCGCCCGGTGATGCTCTATTCGGTGGGCAAGGACAGCGCAGTGATGCTGCACCTCGCCAAGAAGGCGTTCTTCCCCGCCCCGCCGCCCTTTCCGCTGCTGCACGTCGACACGACCTGGAAGTTCAAGGCGATGTACGACCTGCGCGACCGCGCTGCGCGTGAAGCGGGGATGGAGCTGCTGGTCCATCAAAACCCTGAGGCCAAGGCGCGCGGGATCAACCCGTTCGATCATGGCGGCGTCCACACCGACATGTGGAAGACCGAGGGGCTGAAACAGGCGCTGGACAAATACGGCTTCGATGCGGCGTTCGGCGGCGCGCGGCGCGACGAGGAAAAGAGCCGCGCCAAGGAGCGTGTGTTCAGCTTCCGCTCGGCCAGCCACCGCTGGGATCCCAAGGCGCAGCGGCCCGAGCTGTGGCGGCTGTACAATGCGCGCAAGGCCAAGGGCGAGAGCATCCGCGCCTTCCCGCTGTCCAACTGGACCGAACTCGATATCTGGCAATATATCCGCGCCGAGGGGATCGAGATCGTCCCGCTCTATTTCGCTGCGCCGCGGCCGACGGTGGTGCGTGGGGGGCTGACCTTGATGGTCGATGATGAGCGCTTCCCGCTGGATGGCGAAACGCCGGTGATGCGCTCGATCCGTTTCCGCACCCTCGGCTGCTATCCGCTGACCGGTGCGGTCGAGAGCGAAGCGGCGACCCTCGACGAAGTGATTCAGGAGATGCTGCTGACCACGACGAGCGAGCGCCAAGGGCGCGCGATCGACCATGATCAGGCCGCGTCGATGGAGAAGAAGAAGCAGGAGGGGTATTTCTGATGACCTCCAGCTATCGCCCCGACGCGCTGATCGCGTCCGACATTTCCGCCTATCTCGAACAGCATCAGTCGAAATCGTTGCTGCGCTTCATCACCTGTGGCTCGGTCGACGACGGCAAGTCGACGCTGATCGGGCGGCTGCTCTACGATTCGAAGATGATCTTCGAGGATCAGCTCGCCGCGCTCGAAGCCGATTCGAAGCGGGTGGGGACGCAAGGGCAGGAGATCGACTTCGCGCTGCTCGTCGACGGCCTTGCCGCCGAGCGTGAGCAGGGGATCACGATCGACGTCGCCTATCGCTTTTTCGCGACCGAAAAGCGCAAGTTCATCGTCGCCGATACGCCGGGGCATGAGCAATATACGCGCAACATGGTCACCGGCGCCTCGACCGCCGACCTCGCCGTCATCCTGATCGACGCGCGCAAGGGCGTGCTCACGCAAACCCGGCGGCACAGCTTCCTCGCGCACCTGATCGGCATCCGCCACATCGTGCTGGCGGTGAACAAGATGGATCTGGTCGGGTACGATCAGGCGACCTTTGACGCCATCGTCGCCGACTATCGCGCCTTTGCCGAGAGCATCGGCATTGCCGCGTTCACCGCGATCCCGATCTCGGGGTTCAAGGGCGACAACATCACCGGCGCAAGCGCCAATACGCCTTGGTACGACGGCCCGGCGCTGATCGAGCATCTCGAAACCGTGCCGGTGGGCGGGGAGGGCGATTCGCGCCCGTTCCGCATGCCGGTGCAGTGGGTCAATCGCCCCAATCTCGATTTCCGCGGGTTCGCCGGCACGATTGCCAGCGGATCGGTCAAGCCGGGCGATGCGGTGCGCATCCTCCCCTCGGGCCGCACCAGCACAGTCGCGCGGATCGTCACCTATGACGGCGATCTCAGCGAGGCCGGGCGCGATCAGTCGGTGACGCTGACGCTGGCGGACGAGGTCGATTGCTCGCGCGGCGACGTGATCGTCGCGGCCGATGCGCCACCCGAGGTTGCCGACCAGTTCCAGGCGACGATCGTGTGGATGGATCAGGAAGAACTGCTCCCCGGCCGCGCCTATTGGCTCAAGCTCGGCACGCAGACGGTCAGCGCGACGGTGCAGCCGCCGCGCCACGTGATCTGCGTCAACACCATGGCGGAGCTGAGCGCGAAGACGTTGAGCCTCAACGATATCGGCGTGGCGGAAGTCTATACCGACCGCGGGATCGTGTTCGAACCCTATGCCGACAGTCACGATCTGGGCGGCTTCATCCTGATCGACAAGCTGACCAACGCCACGGTCGCGGCGGGGATGCTCAACTTCTCGCTGCGTCGCGCGCAGAATGTCCATTGGCAGGCGCTGGAGATCACGCGTGAGGCGCATGCCGCGCAAAAGGGCCAGCATCCGCGCCTGCTCTGGTTCACCGGCCTGTCCGGGTCGGGTAAGTCGACCATCGCCAATCTGGTCGAGAAAAAGCTTCATGCGCTGGGCAAGCATAGCTTCCTGCTCGATGGTGATAATGTCCGCCATGGCCTGAACAAGGATCTGGGCTTCAGCGACGCCGACCGGATCGAAAATATCCGGCGCGTGGGTGAGGTCGCGAAATTGATGTGCGATGCGGGGCTGATCGTCCTCACCGCCTTCATCTCGCCCTTCCGCGCGGAGCGGGAGCTGGTGCGGCGGATGCTGCCCGAAGGCGAGTTCTTCGAGATCTTTGTCGACACCCCGCTGGAAGAGGCGGAGCGGCGCGACGTGAAGGGCCTCTACAAAAAGGCGCGCGCGGGTGAGATTGCCAATTTCACCGGCATCACCAGCCCCTATGAGGCGCCGATGAACCCCGAGATTCGCATCGATACGCAAGCCATGACGCCCGAAGCGGCCGCCGATCTGGTGGTCGAGCATATCCTGGGCATCTGGTCGCCGGTGCTGTGACGATGGTGGATGATGCCGTGCTGGCCCGTCAGGTTGCGGATGCGGCTGCCGATTTGCTGCGCGCGATTCAGGACGATGGCGCGGACGGCGCGCGCGGGGATCGGGAGGCGAATGCGCTGATCCTCGACCTGCTCCGTGCCGCACGCCCGGACGATCCGATCCTGTCGGAGGAGTCCGCCGACGATTCGGCGCGGCTGCAATCGCGGCGGGTGTGGATCGTCGATCCGCTCGACGGGACGCGCGAGTTCGGGGAGGGACGCGACGATTGGGCGGTGCATATCGGCCTGTCGATCGACGGCGTTGCGGCGGTCGGCGCGGTGGCGCTGCCCCGGCGCGGGGTGACGCTCTGCACCGCGCAGCCGCCGATGCT